>WNGR01001599.1_pt1 | contig 27361 bp, 11 predicted proteins | sample 5407581 | NCBI WGS metagenome assembly WNGR01 (sample SAMN13153383, study PRJNA577476) | soil metagenome | isolation source: 80 cm soil or saprolite under Garry oak tree replicate 2 | place: USA:California | collected 2016-06-15
CTGGCCCCGCCTGGCGCCTTCGGATCCCGGACGGTTTCATACCAATAGAGGACAGGAGAATCCAACGTATCGGGATCGATCCCGCTATCCAGGTGGGAGTACCACCGCTTCCCGGTCAGAAAATCGGGAATCCCATCGCCATTGATATCCGCAGCCCCAGAGCCATGCAGTTCAGAAAACGTAACATCTCCGGCGTTTTTGGTCGAGAAATCGTCCATCACCATGTGCTTGACGAAGCTGATATTGCCCTGGGCGTCGCGCTTTTGCTCAAACCATGCCAGGCCCCAGCCATGTGCATTCAGTGAAGTGACGACATCGTTTAGGCCATCGCCATTCACGTCATAAACAGCCATGATGGCGCCGCCCGTCCCGTTGCGGCCTCCGAAATCCACCGGGTGATACTTCCACGCTGTTTGATCGCTTCCTGAAGCAGGCTGTTCCCACCATCCGTTAGGATTGAGGATATCGAGCCGGCCGTCGCCGTTGATGTCACCCGCGCCAATCCCGTGTCCCGCACCATAGCCCCGTTCCGAGACGTTGCGGACAATCCATGTACCGGTAGGATTGGCTGGATCCGGCTCCGCATAGCGAACATATCCATCTCCGGAATAGACCAGCGCCGGTTTACCGTGCCCTTCGATGTCGGCGACGGTCGTCAGTTCGCTCTGCACGGAATCAACGACCGGGAACTTTGCCCAAGTGTGGTTTTCTCCCTTGGGATTGACATACAGGTAGACGCAGGGGCCGCCCCCAAATTTGACTGTGATGAGGTCAGGCCAACCGCCTCCCGTAAAGTCCCCCGCAAACTCCTCGTGGGCCTCCATCGCGAAATCGTTCGTGGGGTCCGTAGCTTCACCGCGAAAGACCTCTCTGAATTTCGTGAAGTCCGGCCCATAGAAGAGAAATGGACCGGAGATGAGGTCCAGGTGGCCATCATGATTGAAATCCGCTGCTGCCTGACCCCATCCGTAATAAAAGTCGTTGATCGTCTGCTTGCGAAAATCGGGCGAGGTTACCTCCGGGTGCCGCACCTGCAAGCCAAGGTCGCCAACGGCAATGTCCTTGAATTCGGCCTTGCCGGTTCCACCGACGTAGAGCGCAATTGGCCCGTAGCCCTCGGCAGCTAAAGAGACACGACCGCCGCCGCCGTTGAGGCCACCACGGACGGTATTGGCGTCGAAGTGCATCTCAAAGCTGTTCCAGTCATTCGGCCGGTAGCGGGTGTCAACCCGGGTAACCGGGAGTTGGACGCCGCCTCCCGCCCCGAAACGACCTCCGCCTGCCGGAGGGCCGCCGCTGCCACCGCGATTTCCAACGGCGGCATTGCCCGCGGCACCATTGCCTGCGGCGGCGCGCGGTGCCGGCGGCTTAGGAGGCCACGGCGTAATGATGCGGTCAAAGCCGCTGCCGCGCGGTTCCGGAGTAGCGTTCACGATCTTCCCCTGCGGGTCGAGGGTTACGTCATACGTATTCCCGTTCTCCATATCATTGGTGGAGTCGCCGAGGGAAACGAACACGCCCTTCATGCCTCCGTCGGGCGTCTTTTCCGCGCGCATCAGCAACCCCGTGGAACAACCATCGCTGCAGCGGTACTGCATGTAGAAGTTAATGTCCTGATATGATTTGTCGAAGACCAGCCATCCGCCGCTCGCGCCGGGCGCGCCTACGATTTCGCCGTTCTCCGCGTGCCACTGCGCGTGGCCTAGAGTGTGCCAGCCCTCGAGGTTCTTGCTGGAAACCGTGAGATCCGGATAGAAGTCGGGGCCCGAAGCGAGTGCCTGCGTTATACCGGCCAAAGTAATTCCTGCGATCAGCAACCTGGATTTCTTCATCGTTGTTTTCCTCATCTCGGGCACAGGACTACCCAAGCGACTGCCTAGTCTCTATACGGACGGGGGAATCCTATACCATCTTTCCGGCCTTTCTACAGGTCGCAGCCGATTCCGAACGGTTAAGAACAGTGCACTGGCAGGTTAAGGCACAAACAGTAACCACAACGCCCCAGCCTCGGAACGTTGTTCTGTCTAAATTGTTGAGGAACAGTCTTAGGTCAGTTCACTGTAGAGAATGCCCGCTTCGGTGTGCTAGAATCGCGCGGCGCGTAGAGATCAATTCTATCTAAATTATTGAGGAAGTTGGTGGATCATGAATGCAACGATTCATTCCGACCAAACGACTGGCTCTTGGAGTATCGCCGAGATTGCAAGGACGGCCGACGGCAAGGTCCTTCTCCGGCGGGCTTTAGACGAGATTACGAAGGGGGCTGCCTTTAAGGGCAGCCATCGCAGTGCGCAGTTTCTAGAGTACGTGGTCCACCAGTCCGCATTGGGCCATCTGGACGCCCTCGGGTGCCCTCCTACGACACGGGGGAAGACGCCGTGGTCCGAGTGACCGCCAGTGATGTGCGCAAGAGACTCCTGCAGCATTACAGCGGCAATGGCAACACGTCCGAATTCCGGATTATGTTGCCTGCGGGCAAGTATGTTCCAGAGCTTGTTCGGGATACGTCGCATCGAGACCACAAAGAGCTCTCTGAAGCGGCAGTCGCTGAACCGGCGAAGGGACCTGCCGCAGTTGCAGTATCCACTCCTGCTCCTGCCATAGGACAGCCGGAAACAAAGTCCCTCGACTGGCGCCTTTGGGCTCTTCTTCTGTCGGGTACCGTTGCGCTTATCTGCGGAATTGTGCTCAGTGGTATAGGGTTACACAGACACCTCACTTCGCCGGATTTGCCATCTCGCGCTCCATGGGGTTCAATGTTCAGCGGTGCACGTCCTGTGCTCATCGTTGCCAGCGATCCGAATATCGTCGAGATACAGCTAATCGGAAAAACCAGCGTGACGCTTTCTGACTACGCGAACCAGCACTACTTGCCACAAAATGCCGGGTCACTGCCGTCTGAAGAAGTTGTCTTCATGAGGGACATTCTTCGGGGGGATAAGATTTCGACGTTTGACGGCGAGATTATTGCCGGGCTTGCTACTTTGATGCCCCGAACTCAGTCTCTACCCGCTGTGAAGGGCGCGCGGAATATTCGTGTTCAGGATCTGGAGACGAATGGAAATCTAGTCTTTCTTGGTAGTCCGAGATCGAACCCATGGACTGCGATGTACGATCCGTTGCTCGATTTCCGCTTTGCGCTGGACGAACATACGCAGCGGGAATTCATCCAGGATGTTCATCCCGGAAAAGGGGAAAAGAACGTCTACATACCCTCGGCCGGCGGGTTCGATACCGGGGATTCCTACGCGACCATCAGTTATTTCCAAAACCCCGGGCATACGGGACAGATTCTGATGATTGCCGGGGCCAACGGAGAAGGCACTGAAGCGGCTGGTTCACTTGTGACGGACCCCACTCGCTGGGACTCGCTCATAAGCTCCTGCAATCTGCCGAAGACGCCTTCCGGCGTACCGGTACAGTTGCTTCTTCACCTGGGCACATTGGCAGGCTCTGCAAGCGACGTCCAGGTTGTGAGTTGCCACGTACTGGGTTCTACCGCTCATTAGGCAAAGCAGCGAAAATAATGACGGGCCTGATCAGGAGATCAGGCCCGCCGAAGGGACAGATGCGCATTTTGTTAGAAGGTGATCCTGCCTTGCAACTGAATCTGGCGAGGATCGAACGTTCCCATGCCGCGGTTGCCAAAGGCTCCGCTGCCATAGCCAACGATCTGGCCATTGCTAGGTTTGTTGGTCGTGGTCGTGCCGCCAAGGCCACCGCCGTTTACAGAGCTCCACTCGGGATGGTTCGCCAGGTTCGACGCCAGAGCGGAGATCTCCAGTTTAAACCGCTCGTTCAGCGGGAACTGGCGGCGAAGCGTCAGGTCGACGTTGGTCCTGCCGGGCCCACGCATGTCGCCGAAAGTATTGGGCGAATCGCCGTACCAATACTGATCGGCCAGAATGGAGGTCCCATCGGCACCGAGTACCGTCTGTCCCTGGAACGCGCACAGGTTGTATTTCATTTCGTTTAGGCGACCTGGAGTGACGATGACACCGCAGGGCAAGGTGATCTTCGTAGTCGAGTCGTTGTAGCGGATGCGTTGCGCCTGCGGCAGAAGGACGGGGACCCCCGGTATCCTGTGGACCCGGCCGGTGATGGCGCCGTTGTTAGCGCCCGAGACGAACACAGGGAAGCCATCGTTCATGGTAAAGACCGAGGAGACCTGCCAGCCGCCTGCGATCGCTCGCGCCACAGGATTGCTCAGCGCAAACATTCCCCCTTGTCCGAACGGGGACTGATAGACGATGATGCCCACAAACCGCAGCGGCATATCGTCTGTTCCGTAGTTCTGGTTGGCGCGGTTGTTCACCAGATCCGTGTTGGAGATGGAACCGCTCGGATTCACGCCCTGCCCGTCTTCGATCGCGGTAGTGACGAAGTCAAGCTCTTTGCTCCAGGTGAAGTTCCCCTCGAAGTGCAGACCGTGCAAAGTGTGCGCGATCCTCGCCTGGAGAGAGTTGTACTTCGCAAAGCCGCGCGACCCGTTCAGGCCGCCGCCTTGCAGAAGCGGGTAGGGAAACATTGTGTACTGCTTCTGTACCATGCAGGCCGACCAGACTCCCTGGAAGGGCAATGGCTTGGTCTGGCCCGAGCCTGCGCCGCAGTTTGCGGGCTGGTAGGGGTTGGCCACCAGCGCAGTCTGCGGGTTACCGCTGCCATTGTTGGTGATGTAAGTCGCTCTCCACGATGACAGGGTCGCTGCCGGGATAAGCTGAACATTTTGGAAAGCCAGGTTTCGAGTGCTCAAATGGTCCGACCAGGCACCGGTCCATCCCGCGGACACAAGCCACTGCCCGCTCTTGCCGAAGGATTTCTCCAGGAAGAAGTTGGCCTGCTTCGCAATCTGGTTCTTGAGGTGCCGGTCGAAGTATGCCTGGCCCACACCATAGATCTGTGGCGCGGCATAGTTTGACAAAGTCGCGGCAACCAGCGGCGCAGCGTCGGTAATCTTTTCCGTCGGTATGCCGTTGGGATCTGAGCCATAGGTCTGCGCTCCAGTGTTTCCGGAGGCAAAGGTTGCTTCGCCGTAGTCGTTCGGGCTGGAGAAGTAGCCGCTGTTGCTGGGCAGATAGGTGGTCCGATATCCGCCATGTGCGACGAAGCTGGGTTTGATCTGCCAGGCGAAGCCAAGGACCGGCTGCCAGTCGTTCCACTCCGTGTTCCAGAGGTTACGGCTGTAGCCGTTGGTCCCTGGGAAGTCGATCGCGCCCAGAGTACCGAACGCGGTCGTTGCGTTGAAGTCATAGCCAGCCATTCGGTTACCCCGTTCGGTCAGGCCGGGCTGCACCTCCCAGCGCAGGCCGAGGTTGAGGGTAAGGTTCGGCTTGATCTTCCAGTTGTTCTGAGTCCAGATCGCCAAATCCTTCGCCGCGTACGCGGGTTTGAGATTCGCCCCCGGCCGGACAAACCATACGCCCTCGCCCACCAGCGTCAGCGCGCCGGGAAGGCCTTGTTGCTGCGGCACAGTATTGGAGAAAGTGCCGGAGTTGTTGACGGGCTGACCATTGGCGTTGATAAAATTGGCGGTGTAGCCTCCCACATCGTTTGCGCAGCATCCGCCGAGGTTGGTCGAGGCTTCCTCAAAGTCAGTGTAGTTCGCGAGCATCACGCGATCGGTAAATCCGAACTTCAAATCCAGGTTGCCCTTGATTTTGGTCGCGCTGGCGCTGATCGTGTGGCTGATCTGGCGCTCCTCCTTGTTCGCAAACTGTCCGCCGACAAGCCCTGACCACGTCGTGCCGCCGGGGGCAATCACCGGGGCCGCTCCTTGCGCCGCGAACAGCGCCTGGGTAGCCGGGGCGATGCCAAAGCCGCTATAGTTCGAGAATCCCGAGTGGTTTCCTGCGAACGAAATCGCATGGATGCGGGTGATGCCATAACGCACATCCAGGAAGAGGCTGGGGCTCAGCGTGACCGTATCGCCGACCTGGGCATAGGGATTTCTGTCCGAGGTGGTAGAGGGTGCGTCGTTGAGTCCCGGGGTGGCGAACTTGCCGAAGGCGGGCGGTACCAGGATGGTTCCCCAATCGACGCCGCCGCTGCCGTAGATCGAGTGCGGACCGCGCTTCCAGTCGATCCGGTTGTTCGACGTATACTTGCGGTAGGTCGTGATGGCGGTAACGGTGAAGTTGCTGGTGTTATAGGGCTTATTGGGTAGATTGACATCCGCGACGTTCGGTAACGGATATGCTTTGAGAATAGTCAGGCCGACTGCATTGGGATTGGTGATTATGTCGCCGCAACCGCTGGGGGTGCCGCCAACGAGCTGACCGCCGGCTGCGATACCCGGATACAGGGCGTTGCCTTTGTACTGGCTGCAATTGGCGGAGACGGGGAATTCCGGGCGCTGCCATGTGTTGGGGGCGACCTGCGTGACCTGCTGCGTGGGGAGGGCACCGAGGTTGAACGGGCTGAAGATCTGCACGGGCGCAGGCTGGCCGGCTGAGTTGGCGATCAAGCTCGCCCCGAAGTCGCCGTTGCGCTCCAGCGCCGTCGGGACGGTGGCGGTGTTCACACCACCCGCGTTGCGCGTCAGATAGTGGTAGCTGGCGGAGAAGAACAGGTGATCCTTGCGGATAGGACCGGTGACCGAGAGGCCGATGTCATTCACTTTGAAGATTGGGCGGGGAGTTTGGGTTAGTGCCACTCCGTTCACCGTAGTGGGCGTCGATTTGTTTTGAGCGGTATTCGCATTGAACCCATCATTGCGGTTCTGGTAGGACACCACTCCATGGAAGGCATTGCTGCCCGACTTTGTAGTGATGGAGATGACGCCCTGTCCGCGGCCGTATTCCGCGCTGAAGTCGTTGGTGTGGACCTGCAGCTCCTGCATGCTTTCCAGATTGGGAGTGACGGCGGCCTCATTGAAGCCATCGCCCGTGATGGGCAGTCCATCCAGCTGGATCTCGTTCTCAAAGGCTCGACCGCCGTTCACGCCGAAGGCTGAGGCTTGCGCGCGGCCGGCCACGCCGATGCCGAACGAATTGGCGTTCTGAGTGCTGGAGGTTTGGTTGCGGGGTACCACGCCGTTCTGAAGGCCCGCGTAATAGAACGGGTTTTCAGAGATGTTGGGAAGCGAGTCGATCTGCTCGGCGGTCGTGATGCCCGCCACTTCGCTGGTTTCCGTCTGCATCAGCAACGCGGACGCCTGGACCTGCACCGTCTCGGTGGTCGCGCCAATGGTAAGTGAGGCGTCGACTTTTGCAGTCTGACCAGGATCGAGGTGCAGCGACTCTACGATGAACTGCTTGAACCCCGTCTTGGTGATCGTGACGGAGTAGGTGCCATTCTGTAGATACGGAACAGTGTAGTCACCGGTCCGGTTCGTGGTCGATGTGAAGGATGTATGGGTGTCGGAGTTCGTGACCCCCACACTTGCGCCAACCACAACCGCGCCGCTGGAGTCTTGGACCGTCCCTGTGATCGTCGCGGAGCGGACCTGGGCCATCAACGTTGGGGTCACGGCAAACAAAAGGCCAAGGATACACACTGGGATCGCCGCCACTGCAAGTCTGACTGATCGTGCTTGAAACCTCATATCAACCTCCCTCAAATTGACTTTCGGTTGGCCACTCGACTTTTGTTGGTTTTGGCCATCAACTAAACTTGGTGCCTGCTTCTCTCAGAAGAACAACCAAGACAACTTCCACTCATCCGTCCGAACCTGGCCCTGGGTAGCTGCTCTTGACTAGTGACTGGCTTGCTCGATATGGAGCAGATCCAACTCGATAGAGTCGGGTTTGCTCGATAGTGCCGTAAAAATCGCATGCGCCTGCAAATCCCAGCTTTACTGCCGGCAGAAGTGCGTTGTCATAAACACACAGGAAGCTAGTGCCGCGTCTATTTACTTTGCAAGGATTGAATCGCTCTTAACGGATAGCCCTAACAAGCTAACGTTGCTAAGTATCATGGATACAATCATTTATGGCCGTGGAAGCCCATTGCCGCACGGTGCCTGTCATCGAACGGACGTCCCTGCTTCTGCAGCTTGTCTCGATTTCGGCTGGAGAAAGAAGTGCGTTGCTTGCAGATGGGGCTTGCTAGAGGTAGAGTTCTGACTTCTGCGGGCCACGCGTGCTCGGATATTGTGGAATCGTTCCGTTCACGAGTTCCCACGGAAAGACTGACTCAGGGCATAGGGGAGTCCCGACCGACGGGAGATGGAGCGGATTGAGCTTCGACGGTCGGTTTCGCTCAAAAATCCCGGCAGTACATCAGAAACTGCACTCCATCGGCAACTCCTGGTCCTCAAACGCAGGATGTTTGATCGGAGTCGCCGCCAATAGTGCAACACGATCCCCTTATGGGCGTGTTTTTCATTCGCTGCCGAAGGATTGCGGTAAGGCCGGCTCTTGTGCCACTCCGACCTCCAGCGACATCTCAGTCTTAGAAACGGGACCCTTATCTTGTTGCGTGTCTTCGCTCGAATCGGCGGGATCTATTTTTGTGGCGCGTTGTCCGCCCCTTGTTTCTGGTCCGATTCGACTGGCTTAAAGTTGTGAGACAGATAGTCAATCACCTCATCAGCTTCGTCATCGGACAGCACCGCACCGCGGTTGACCATATTGTCCACGCTTCTTGTCCACTCCTCTTCCGAGGCACGCTTTGTCGTTATTATTTTCAGATTGTGGCACTTGACGCATGCACGCATGACGAGGTCTTTACCGGGACCATCGGGTAATGAGAGCTCGGTGGACTGAGGCTTGGTCTTATTCCGCGTCTCGGTCTGCGCAACCAATGTCCCGTCACGGGTATTTACCGTTAGTAACGTCAGGGCGATCCAGCACAGTAGCAATGCCGCAGGGAAAAGCGAACTTATCGTAGGTTGCTTAGCTCGATGCATTTTCAGCAGTGAACCAATTGTTGCCAAGAGATGCCTCTCATCTGGGGTTAGTTAGTGATCGATTTAGAGAACGAATGTAAGGCGCTATTTACAGGAGGCTGACCGCTAAAGCCAGCTCACCTTAACCCGAACGAACCTGGGAAGTCTCCACATGGTTCTCGGACCATATGCTTCGAATCGCAACTTCATCTCCAAGCCCATCTGGCGCTGCACTACTCGGCAGATTTGCCGAATACCAGTTACGCTGATTCAGAGGCGATCGCTCGGTACGGCTGCCCGGCATCTCGAGATGCCCGTTCGGGTCAGCCGCGCGAAGCCAATCCCTCGCATATAACAGCCATTCCGCGCGATACTTCCTACTCTGATTGGCAAACCAACTGATTTCGTCATAGCCCCACACCCAGAAACCGCCTGCACCGGGCTTGCCTGGCTGCCTGCTCACTCCATAGTTATCGAGCTCCACGAGGTACGGCAGGTGCTCGCAACTCCATCCGCCGACTGTCAGCCCACCTTTGCTTCGCCCATAGATACTGTCTTTGTATCCGACCCTCAGAACACCCTCCTGCGGCTTGTCGGGCACCTCCATAACCCGCAAAGGAAATGCGTGAAAATCGAGCAGGAGGTGTCCGTCACGAACAATCCCTCCGCTCGGAACGTGCGCATTGCACAGCAGCATGTGCCGCGGAGCGTACCGCGCGGCGTATTCACGGCTCATCGCAAAGACTTGAGACCAATGGACTAAATCCGGATCGTTGTGATTCATGATCTCCACCTGGCCAAAGTGAATTCCTTCAAAGCCGATGTCAATGTAGGACCGCGCCAAGAAGTAGAACCACAGTTTGGTCTCCGTCTGACTAACATCTGGCACGGATGCTCCGGGCCCCCACTGGTTACGCCGAAGCCCCTGCGGATAAAGCATATCCATATACCTGAAATTTCGCCTCTCAGCGGGAAGACCAAGTGCTGTGAACGCCCAGTCCGGTATCGGCACAGTCTCTACTTGAGTCGTAACGATCTCGAAGATGCATGCCTCGAGTATTATCTCCGGGTCGGCAGCGCGAACCAGTGGGACCTGCTTGCTCGCCGCCGAGAGGTTCCTGAGTAACTCCGCTTCGCGTCCCCAAAGGCAGATACTGCGACCAACGTACTTAGCCCCAACCTGTTTCAGCATCCGAATATTGTCGTTTAGGTCGCCTCGCCCATTAAGCAGACCTTCCATTGTGATGGAGCGAGATAGGAAGTTCTCCAGCACAACTCGCGAGATGGTCTTGTCGAACCTGTAGTCCGGCAGACGCCCGCGAGCACGACGGAACGGCAGTCCGCGAGCCGGCGACATCTCCGCAATGGCGAGGGCCGCCGCCGCCGATGATTGGATGAGGAACTGCCTTCTTCGCATATCGTTCCCTCGCAAATCTATGGCCAGTCAGGCCAGGATCTCGTTCAACAACTCCAACCTCAATACCGAGCTTGTTCCATCTCCGGCGTCGGTTCGGAGCGCATGTGAGTTCCTTCCGTCGGAGTTGCAAGTTCCACCTGCGGAGGAACGCCGGCAACGGTTATTGCCAGGACCCGAATCTTGCTGTTGTTCGGCAGTGTCAATGTCCGCGCCTGCTGAGGCAGCTCCAGCGAATAGGCAAAGAGATACGAGTACTGATACGGGACATTCAACCCATCGGCGTTGTGATGGTGCGATGCGAACCAGGCGAGGCTCGCCGGTTTGAGATAGCCCGGCAGCAGGCCGACGTAGTCGTCCGGATAGCGGGGTGAAGGATGGTTCCCCTCGCGCGCCGCCATGTCCGTCGCCGGCCAGACCTCATGGTGAGCCGAGCTGGCCCAGTCAGGCTCATTCAGGCCCTTCCAGACGCGATCGTCCCACTGGCCGAGATAGCCGTTCCACGCCTGCACAACCAACTTGGCGTCCCGATTGCCCACGCGGAAGTCGGCAGTCTGGTCTCCTTCGCTGGATGCAGCCAGAATGTACACGCGATTGAAGTCGCCCTTCGGCAGTTGAATCTGCTGGCCCTGTGCAACCACCGCGTCGGGGGTCCCGGTTGCCGCGGAGGCCAGGCTGAACTGAACGCCGTTATAGTCGATGCGCGAAGGCAGCATTTCGGCAGGAAGCGCATTGCCCTTGTCGTCCATACCTTCGCCGGAGGTTTTGGTGTCGTCGTTGGTGGCAGCAGCCAGCGAATACTCCAGTTTCACCGGCTCGCTGTGGACAGAGGTCACGTGACCGGTGGGCGCCTTGAGACGCAGCGCGAACGTTCTTGGCTGGTATGCCGTAAACGAAGTTACCAGCGCGCCGTCGGCAACCTGCGCGTCGCCCACCGGCTGCTCCTGCGCATTGATCTCGCGCGCCTCAGCGACCGGGCCGGAAAACGAGAACCTCACATCAGGCGCTGCCCGCCCATCGAGTTCCACCGCACGCAATACGACCTCATCGCTGTCCTCAGCCTTCTTTAGCGCAAAGACACGAATCCGTGAGTTGCTGACCTTCAGCAGCGAGAAGGTCTTGCCGAGCGTGCCGGGATGCCGATTGGTCTTGAATGCAACCAGGGGATCATTGAGCCGATAACCCCGCCAATCAGTTCCCGCCTCGCGCCAGCCTCCTTTGTGTCCGGTAAGCGCAAAGACAACCTCGTGGTGACCCCAATCCATATTCGCCTGATCGGAGTACGGTGACGGGCGGCCGTTCTCCGGCTGAGGACCCGGGGAACGAAGCAGCGTCAGGCGAACGGTATTGTCGCTGGGCTTGTCGGAGCCGTTCTTGCAGTCGGTCAGGACCGTGACTCCAAAGCTTCCGTCCTTGTCGGTGAGGTCGATCCACCGGTGCGACGCTACCTCAAACTGGCGCGGCTGGGCGTTCGGCCGCTGGATGGTGCCGATGTCCCAGTTGTAAGTCGCGTCAGGGTTGGAAGCCGCCAGAGGAAACGTTGCCTTCAGATTTGCCGAGAGCGTTCTCCAGTCGATCGAATTCGCGAACTCGACACGATCTCCCGCCGCTCCTCCAGCCAGGCTGATGGTCTGGACGAACTTGGATCCTTCCGTCTCGCGTGTTACCTCGATGGAGACACGGACCGGGCCTCGTTCTTTGATGCGAATCTGCGCGGGACCGCTGACATAAGCCCGCGGTGCGGCCTGCTCCTGCTCATACTCCATGTTCCAGGCGGGATAGATCTTCGGAGCGTCGTTCGAGATGGCCAGACGGACCGGCGCCGAGAGCAGCTCTTTGTTGAGCCGCTTGTCGAAGATGCTGGAAACGTCTCCATCCGCGTTGAGGCGAACGCGGTATCTTGCATTCTCCAGTGAAGAAGCCGTGACCGACAGCTCCGAATGCGCGCCGGCTGCCGCGCCCGGAGCGACGTCATAGACCGCATATCCAACCGAGGGGACTTCAGCGGCGAACAGCACCTTGTCGCCTTCCACCTGCGCCGGTCTTGTTTTGCCATCCGGGCCGACAACATGCACAGGCCCGGTGACGGTCCCGGCAGTCGCTTCCACCAGATCTTCCCGAGCGATGTTGAGCGGGTTATAGACGACGAACGGAGTTCCGCCCGCCTGCGTGTTGAGCCCCGATGCGACTGCAGCGCTTGCGCCATCGAGGACCGCCGCGAACTGGTTCGACGCAATCGCATCGTCGTTCCAGATGAACTCGTAGGAGCGCGGCGTTGCGGTACCGGCGGCGCTGTCGTGGAAGTGACCCGCCAGCTCGAGCCTCCACGCTGCGTTGAGGCGGTCCTGTTGATACTTCAGGCCACCGAGCCAGTCCGCAGCGATTGACGCTTTCTCCGCCGCATCCGCCAGATTGGCAGTCCGGATCACTTCCTGTTTGTGATAGACCTGCGAGGTGAGCGAGCCGGCGGAGTGATTGATCAGCTCCAGGTCTCCCTTGTACTGCGGCATCCGCGAGGTCATGTCCGGCGGGATGGCGTTGAACATCTGGTCCGCGGCCGACATCATCACGTGCACCGGGCCGTCGCCGACCTTGACCTGGTCGCCCGTGGTCGGAAGTGTCCCCGGTACTCCTGGAGTGGTGCGCTGCCCGCCGCCGCCACCGCCGAACGTCGGCGGACCGGGCAGGATGGCCGTGCTCTGGTCCTGAATCGCCTCCAGCAGCTTGACGGAGGCCTCCGGAGGACCGCCGCCGATATCGCCGGTGCCGACGTAGTGGTAATCGGCATAGATGCCGGTAAGCTTGCCGTCGATGTCGATGCGCTTTACCCAGTCCTGCTCGAACTGGCGAGGGCGCAACCGCATGGCCCGCTGCTGGGGCGTAAGCTGGGCGAGTTGTTCATCGGTAAGCGCGGGGCGCGGAGGCGGAGGACCAGGCTCCTTGCTGAGGTCTGTGGACGCGGTCCCGGTATAACCGCCAGGGTTCAGCGCCGCGATGATGCTCTTGCCGTCCGGGCCGGTCCAAACGCCCACATTGAACGGAATACCCTCCGGGGTCTGCTCGGGCGAGTCCGGTCCGCCCACCAGAGGCGCGGGCTGCCAGCCTGAATTCAGCTTCTGCGTGGAGAATCCCCGAATGCCGGCGTGAGCGAGAATGCTCGGCAGCGACGCCGGAAAGCCGAAGCAGTCGGGAAGCATGTACTCGTTGCTCGCCTTGCCGAACTCATGCCGGTAATACGTATTGCCGTAGAGTATCTGCCGGAAGATCCCTTCGGCGTCAGGTAGATTGACGTCCCCCTCTTCTACGGAGGAGCCGGCCGGGAACCACTGGCCATGAGCAACGTACTGCTTCATGCGCGCGTAGTCGTCCGGGTAGTACTCCTTCATGAGCATGTAACGGTTCGAACCGGTCCAATTGAAGACATAGTGGGGGTATTTATCCATGTAGTCGAAGTTGACGCGCATCGTCTTCAGCAGATACTCACTGATGACCAGAGGGAACTCCCAGCGCCATTGAGTGTCCAGATGAGCGTATGGAACAACGAACAACGTAGGCGTCTTGGTAATATCCGGAGACTGCGCAGTCTGGGCCATTCCGATACTCGGCGCCGAAAGGATGGTGATCAGGCACAACGCACTCAGGAGTGTGTCTAAAATGCCTAAAAAAGGCCGGGAACTGGTCGGCGCGGGCGTCAATCGAGAAGTCATACAAGTGCTCCTGCATTTCGTAGGATCTATACGCTCTGGGACAACACCATGGAAGGCTTGCTCCTGAAAAGAACCGATGGAACGAACCCACACACGTAAACAGCACCAAAATTTACTTTGGCACCTCTAAACTCATGGACGGCGGCGCGTCTTGCGGCGCGCTGCCCCACTCCAGATTGGGGTGGTCCGACATCTCAAGGACGAGCGAGCCACCCTCCGCAATATCCGCTTGGCGAAACCAGGGGTGATTGAGCGGTTGGCCGTTGAGTTGAGCCGACTGGATGTACTTGTTCCGTGCGGATACGTGGTTGGCAACGATGGTGAACTGTTTGGCGCTACTCATATGTATGGTCGTCTTGGCGAAGATCGGACTCCCGATCTCATAGACCGGACTCCCCGGACACACCGGATAAAACCCGATGGCGCTCAACACATACCAGGAGGACGTCGCGCCTCCATCGTCGTCTCCTGGAATACCAAGAGGCCCGTCCCCGTACCAGACGTCCATCAACTGGCGGACCCGCTGTTGAGTCTTCCATGGCTGCCCGGAGAAGTCATACAGATAGGGGATATGAAAGCTGGGCTCGTTGCCCTGCGCGTACTGCCCGACAAGGCCGGTCGCATCGGGAAACTGGCCGAGAAACTTGAATTTAGAGGTTCCATATTGTTCGACGAACAGTCGGTCCAGCTTTGCGTTGAAAGCGTCGCGCCCGCCAATCAATCGGATCAACCCTGCCACGTCATGCTGCACATGGAAGGTGTAGATCCAGGAGTTTACTTCTGTAAAATAGTCGCGCCCGCCATTGCCGCCCCCTAGCTTCGGATCGAAGTGGCTGACCCAGGCTCCGTCTTGGCTCTTTGGCGCCATGAAGCCGATGGCCGGATTGAAGACGCTCTCGTAATTATGCGCGAGCTTCGCAAAATACTCTTCGTCAGCTGTCTTACCGAGGGCCTTGGCGAGTTGCGAGAGACACCAGTCGTCGTAGCTGTTCTCCAACGTGACCGAAACCGCCTGCCGGCGCTCCGGAGTCACCTGCGTCACGCTCTCTTTTTCGCCATAGGCCAGCGCTGGGAAGAATCCCTTTTCAAAGTAGGTTCGATCGAGATCGGTCAGTGGAGCGCGACTCCAGGGAAGCAATGTCGACTCCGTTGCCGTCTTGCGTAGCTCCTTGTAGGCTGCGTTCAGATCGAAGTCGCGATAGCCTTTTGCATAGGCATCCAGGACGAACGATGCCGCATGGTGGCCAATCATGACCGCCTGCTCACCCGCAATGGAGGGAAATGACGGCACCCAATCGCTCTGCTGCGCCATCCGGATATAGGAGCTGATCATGTCCTCCTGTTGCCGGGCGTCGAGCAACATCTGCAGCGGGTGGAGCGACCGATAAGTGTCCCACAGTCCATCGTCTATGTAGAAGTCGCGTCCTTCTGCATCGTGAACCGTATGATCGTAGCCGCTATAGTACCGGCCATCTTCCGTGACATCAGTCATTCGTTCCAGGGACCGGTAAAGAGCGGTATAGAAAATCGTGCGCTGCCGATCTGTTCCACCAACGGTTTCTACAGCCTCCAGGGCATTGCTCCATGCAGCGCGCGCCTCTTTCTTCGTCTCTTCGAAGTTCCACCCCGGGATGTCCCGTCCCAGATTGCGGCGCGCCTGTTCAGTGCTGATATACGAAATCCCAACTCTAACCTCAATCATTTCTCCCGCCGTCGAGGCGCAGTCGGTCACGAACCCGATGTGGTCTCCGTTAACCTTGCCGGTGTGCTCCATCTGCTCGTTCTGCCATGTCTGCCACGATCCCAGAGGCCGGGAGAATTCAGCATAGAAGTATTCCCTGGTCTCAGGACCACCCTGTTCAAGGTGCACAACAGTTCCATCTGCGCGCGCACTACCCTCGATTGCCGTGTCTCCAAGCACATTGAGCTGAGCATGATTGCGGAGGCTCAATACAATATGGCCGTGAGAGCTGGCCGGAAATGTGAAGCGATAGTAGGCAGCCTGTTTTGCCGCGGTGAATTCCGCGCGAATTCCCCAGGTCTGCAGATCGGCTTCGTAGTAATACGGCTTGGTGATCTCGAAGTCATGGTCGTACTCGGACGCATAAGCGTCCGGTTTCGTGCCCGACGCCCCTACCGAAACCATCAAGAGCGCGGGACCGGCCGGAAAGCCATAGATTCTATCTGCCAGATACCGATCTGTGATTCCCGGCGTAACGACTGGGGCAAGCCGCGCCATGCCATGAGGGAGTTGTACATAGGGGATCGTCGCGGTAAGCAGCTGACCGATGCCTCCAATATTTGGCGACACATAGTCCACAGCCTTCTTTGGAGGCTGTCCCAGAGCCGCTAAAGCTAAACTAGCGATTGCTACCGGCCAGGTAAATCGAAGGGTGGCGTTCATTCTTAAGATCCCGTCCTTTTCGTCGAGCCGGAAGCAATCCCGTTCGAGGATTTCAAGCGATGATGCGCTACTGCAAATTGATTTTCGTGCTGACGGTCGCCTCCGAAGAACTCCCCACCCAGATCGTGTAATTGCCGTGCTCCACAACCCATTTGCTCTCCTGGTTCCAGATCGCGAGTTGGTCCTGCGGTACGCGGAAGGTTACCGTTGACATCTCGTGCGGTTTGAGGTGAACCCGCGAGAATCCTTTCAAAGACCGGGCCGGAGTCTCGACACTGCTTACATCCTCGCGGATATAGAGTTGTGCTACCTCATCTCCTTCCCTCTCGCCTGTGTTCGTTACGTCGACCGTAACGAGAACGTCCGCCTTACTTGCTCGCGGTGGCACCTGCACTGCCACGTTTGAGTAGCGATAGGTTGTATAGCTCAGGCCAAACCCAAACGGAAAAAGTGGCGCTCCCTTGTCGTCCACATACTTGCGCCCACGCGACGGATCGGAGTTGTAATAGTCCGGTAATTCGCCCGTACTGCGCGGAAAGCTAATCGTCAGATGGCCAGCCGGATCGTTTGCTCCGAAGAGGGTCTCGGCTACGGCCTGCCCTCCAAACTCTCCCGGATACCAAGCCTCCAGAATCGCCGGGATGTGCTCTTTAGCCCACCCGATGGTTAGCGGCCTTCCGTTTTCAAGAACCAGGACAACCGGTTTACCGGTTGCAGCCACAGCCTCAAGAAGCTGTTCCTGATTCCCAGGTAGATCAAGGTTCGATCTGTCGAAGCCTTCGCCTGAGATACCTTGTCGCTCTCCAAGAGCCATAATCACAACATCCGCGTCATTCGCCGCGGCGACCCCGGCTTGAATCTCAGTCCCTTCGTTGAAGGTCACTGACGCAGCTGGCGCCAACTTGCGAATCCCGTCGACGATGCTGATATGTAACCCGTTCGCCTCTTTTTCATAGTCACCGTAGCGGGCCACGTTGCCATTCGGTCCAACCACCGCAATGCGCCGAAGCGAGGAAGACAGAGGAAGCAGGTTTCCTTCATTGCGGAGCAGAGTCATGGACTGGCACGCCGATTTGAGAGATACTGCCAAATGCTCCGGAGAGCGGTCCACCTTTGCATGGAGGGCGGCATCCACCAGCGGATGATCGAAGAGGCCTAAAGCAAACTTCGCTCGCAATACGGATCGGGTGGCTCTATCCACATCCGATTCGGGCAGCGTTTTCTCATGGACGCAGTCGATCAGCGCCTTCTGAAATACATCGTGATCAAAGTCGTAAAACTGCATATCCACGCCGGAATGAATCGCAAGACAAACGGCATCCTTCGGAGTTGCAGCTACATGATGCACCGAGTAGAGCCGCTTCACAGCACCGAGGTCGGAAAGAACAAATCCCTGAAAGTTCCATTCATCACGCAACACCGTCTTGAGCAGGAACGGATCGGCCGTGATCGGAATTCCATCGATCTCGTGATAGGCCGCCATTACGCCCATTGCATGTCCTTCACGAATGGCAGGTTCAAAACCTTTAAGCATTACTGACCGCAACTCCCGCTCGCCCATGTGCACCGGAGAGGTATTAGTTCCGCCCTCCGGAGACCCATGCCCCGCGAAGTGTTTCGGCTCGCTGATCAGTGTGTGGTCGGATGCAAGGCTATCTCCCTGGGCTCCTTCTACGTAGGCGAGTCCCATCTGCCCTGTCAGATAGGTATCCTCGCCGAAGTCCTCCTCAATACGTCCCCATCGAGGATCGCGAGCTAAATCCAGGACAGGAGCCAGGATCATCCCAATGCCGTTCGAGCGGGCTTCAGACGCGATTGCAGCCGCGGTCTGTCGAGCAAGCTCTGGATTCCAGGTAGCGGCCAGATTGATGGGACTCGGGAACACTGTTCCAACGTCGTAACCGTGCAACGCCTCCTCGATGAACAAAGCAGGGATGCCGAGGCGATTATGTGCAATGACCCACTGTTGTATGGCATTCGACTGAGCCGCGGTGGGATATATATCGTGGATTCCTCCCACGCCGAGGCTGCCCCACAACAATTCGGCCTTTGCTGGGGTAAATGAAGCGCTCGGTGCAAGGTGTGTGTTGTCGATCACACTTGCGTCAAAAACCCCAATACCGGCGTACAGGTCCAGTTGCCGGACCTTCTCTTCCAATGTCATGCGTCGCAAGAGGTCCTCAACCCGCTGCTCGATCGGGGCATTGCGGTTCTTATAGATCGGGCTCGCACCGGCGTTCGATTGTGCTTGTCCAGGTAGGCAACAAATAACGAGCAATATCCAGGAGACAGAGAGACTCCAGCAGCTGAGTTTGTATGCGGCTCGGCCACAAATTGTGAAGGGGCACACGCGCGCCAGGTCGGCTAATGGCGTCGGTCCGGCACCCTTGCGCTCTCGTGCCAGCATCGCGTCACCCGAGTTGCTGTAGATCTTACTTTGAGGGAACACCAGCATTTTCTGTCATCCACATTGCGACGCCCACAATATCGAAGCTTTGCAGAGCTCACAAGGTTAGGTCCTGTCATAACAGGTGTCGCAATCTACCTGAGCCGTCGATCTAGCGTTGCGTTGAACTTGCGCGACTTCCCGGGCAGTTCTCACGCGGCCTTCCGTCAAACATCATGCAATGTTCAGAACACTCACAGACCGATCCGCAATGCCCTAACAGGTAGGACCACGTTAGTTCTTCGCCCCTAACGTTCAGATGTCGCCTTGGCGGTTTCAAGGGAGATTGTTTGTACAACCAATGCAACCCGGTTGCTCGAGGCGGTTGATAGTTTCATCCAGGCAGCGCCCAGCCAGTGCGCGCCTTACGTGAAAGCATCGCATTGGCGGCTTCCGAGTTCTTGAATCTCCCTTTCTTAGCGTCATACTCAAGCAGCACACCCTTATTCCGAATCGCGATGTCTCCCAGAAGGCAAATCTGCGTGAGCGGTCCGCCATAAGCCCACGTCGCAGACGACTGCTTTCCGGCCTTGGCCGCTTCGATCCATTCCATCCAATTCGTGGTACCTCGAGGCAACGTCTTTGCGGGCCGCTTGTAGGACATATCCAGCTCTTTCGGAAGCAGCCAAACCTGTTTAGAAGTACTGACGGGACTGCTGTAGACAGGGCCATAAACGATCGATCCCTTGGTGCCATAGATGACGCCTCCCCCGTCAGGGAAATCCACCGCGGCGTCCCATCCCGGCGGCAAGGGCGGAGGATCCCCTGAGAACCAGGTCATGGTGAAAGCCGGCCGCCTGTCTTTGGCTGGGAACTTATACTCAACACGGGACATCCGCGGGAATGTCTGGGCATTGGCAGCTGGGTCGTACTCGGGATCTGTAACCGCCTCGATGCTATCCGGAAATCCCATACCGAGCGCCCAGAACACCGGGTCGATAAAGTGTGGACCATGGTCGCCAAGTATCCCCGTTCCGAAATCCAGCCAGTTTCTCCAACGCAGGGGAAGGTACATCGGGTTGTAGTTGCGCATCGGTGCGGGCCCGACCCAAAGATCCCATTTGACCTCTGGAGGAACCGGAACGACATCGTTGACGTGTGCGATCTGCGCGTACGGTGACATTCTGTCACCACGCGGTGCGCCCTGTGGTCCAGCTTGAGGAGATCCCGTCGACGATGGGGTTGACGCTCTCGGTCTCTGCGAAGCCTGGAAGACGTGGACTTCTTTCACCGTGCCGATTGCGCCGTCCTGCACCCACTCCACAATGTTCCTGACGTCTTCGGATGCATGGCCCTGCGTACCGGTCTGTGTATTCAAGTGCGGGTGTCTTGAAGCCGCCGCCATCATTGCACGGACCTCCGCCACATCATGCGCGAGGGGCTTCTCACAGAACGTATGTTTACCGCGGTTAATCGCAAGAATTGATGCCAGTGCGTGTGTGTGATCCGCTGTCGAGACCACGACCGCATCAATCTGCTTGTCCATCTCATCGAGCATGATGCGAAAGTCGTCGAAGACCTTTGCCTGCGGATACTTCTTCACTCTCATCGAGGCAATATCATTATTCGGGCGTCCCCCAAGCTGCTCGGGCGTTCGCCAATCCACGTCGCACAGGGCCACAATATTCTGGGTGGAGAGCTCATTGAGCGCAGCTCCACCAAAGTTACCGATCCCAATAAATGCAATATTTGCCTTGTCATTCGGAGAGAGAAATCCGGCGCGTCCCAATGCGCGTGAGGGAAGAATTGTAATAGCGCCCGCCGCGGCAATCGCCCCTGCCACGGCTTCACGACGTGTCCACTGTTTGTGCTTATCCATAAGCTCCGCGATCTCATCGGGCTGGTCCTAAGTCGCCCGGCTAACACCAGTTGATCTGGCTTTTCAAGGCAACGTATAGGCGTAAATAAGCCCAGGCTTCGCTCCGTGATGTGCTCCTCCCGAAGCCAGAACGGCAACATATTGCTTGCCATTCTTTCCCTGCCACGTAATCGGAATCGAATTTACGTCGACGCCCAGGTCTTCGGTCCACACTTCCTTTCCTGTGCGTGAGTCGAAGGCGTGAAATTTGCCGTCCGTGGACACGCCAATGAATACAAGTCCTCCCGCGGTCGCGATGGACCCGCCGTTCGTGGTCGGGGTACCAGTCTTCGGCACACCCAGGCGGTCAAGTTCGTCGAATGATCCCAATGGGACCTGCCATGCAATATCTCCAGTGTTGACGTTCACTGCAATCAGGCGCGCCCAAGGCGGCTGCTGACAAGGCCAGTGCTTCGTCCCGTCCCAAAAGTAATCCCCAATATTGACCGGAGGATTGTCAGGACCTACACGTCGGTACGATCCATCTGGCTGCTTGACAAGCTTGTTGAAGTTGGCCAGATCTTTGGTGTCGACAAAAACGTACCCGAGCGTCGGATCGTAGGAACCGCCACCCCAGTTTGTTCCTCCCGTCCAACTCGGGAAGATGACGCGAAGCTTCGGCCCGTACTGTGCGAAGGGCCCTCCCGTCAGCGCGCCACCTTCCTGCGCCAAGAGGTTCTTGCAATACTGCTCATGCTCCGGTGTCACGGTGGCGATTTCGTCGGGAGAAAAGGAGTTCCGAGCCAGCGGCGGCGGCTTTACAGGCATCGGCTGCGTTGGCCAGTTCGCGTCACCCGGACTCGCATTATCGTTCGCGACAGGGACTTCTTTGACGTCGTACAGAGGCTTGCCGGTTTCGCGGTCCAGGATAAACATCAGCCCATTCTTCGTAATCTGAGCTACGGCAGGGATGCTCTTGCCGCGCCTCTTCACTGCAATCAGGATTGGCGCAGCGTTGTCGTCATAATCCCAGTTATCGTGATGGACGGTCTGAAAATACCATTTCAATTTTCCGGTGTTAGCATCCAGCGCCACCAGGCTCGATCCATAGAGATTGGAGCCCTGGCGGTCTCCTCCGTAGAAATCAGTATTAGGAGTGCCTATGGGGACAAAGACGAGCCCCCGCTGTACGTCTACCGTCATGAAACCCCAGGAGTTCACACCGGCCCGATCCTCCCATTGGCCGTCCTTCCAGACATCATGGTTCAACTCGCCTGGCCTTGGAAGTGTATGGAACGTCCAAGCCAGTTTTCCTGTGCGCATATCCCAGGCACGGATATCGCCAGCCGCTCCAAAGGTGGGGAACTCCCCGGGGCTCGAACCGGTAATCACGTAATTCTTGTAGAAGCTGAGCGGAGATGTGATGCCAACCCGCGCGGTCGGATATTTTTCGCTGAGTACTCCGGGCTTAAGGTTGACCATCCCGTTGTCGCCGAAGGTGGGAACAGGTTTCCCGGTCTTCGCATCGAGAGACATCAGCCAGCCGTCACCGGTTCCATAGACGATCTGCGGCGGAAAACCCGGAGCGCCCGGCCAGTAACTGATTCCGCGCGAGGGAGGGGGGTGGGGGCTGTTGTATTCCCAAATCTTCTTGCCGGTCTCGGCGTCCAGGGCTACGATCTGCCGGGCGCCCGTGCATGTATAGAACACCCCGTCTACGACAAGGGGAATCGCCTCATTCAAGCGGGCAAACCGTCGCGCGGGAGGAGACGGGGAAGCCTTGGCATTCAGTTGCCCTTCGTTACCGACATCGGCATGGTTCACGAGCGGAGGGGCAGACGGTGGAGCTTCCTGCAGTGTTCCGTCGAAGGTCCAAGCGACCTTCAACTGCGAAACGTTGCCAGTATTGATCTGCTTCAGGGGTGAGTACCGCATGGCCCCCGGATCGTTGCCAGTATTTGGCCAATCCGTCTGTGCGAAGAGATTCAGGGCAAACGCCATGCAACCGAGCGCGAGAACGACATTCGAATAGCGACGACTCATATTAATATTGCTCACTTTTGTACCGCTGGAAGTGCTTCGTTGTACTCACCGTTTTGATCCCGTTCCCGTGCGAGGCCTGACGCATAATAGAAGCAAGGCATTGCAGGACGGCATTTTAGGCGCCATCGGTTGTCTTCAGATCGATTCGGATGCTGGCTTCTTTGAACGCAGCCACAGTAGGTGGTCTCGAGCCGGGTTGACAAGGATTGTCGTGGGCCTAACGGTTAGTCGTAGCAGCTAACGTCTCCACACTCCGCTTAGGTGATGACTGCAAACCGTGGATTCCCGGATGTGGAGCCCCATGACTCCACATCCGAGCTTCCGGGATTCGACCCTCCTGGTCAGAACTGTATACGGCCCTGAAGGTATATCCAGCGCGCGCCGGCCTGCGGGAAGCCGTCGCCTGTGACGCGGCCGAAGCTAGCACTGGTTGGGGTTGCGTTCGCACTGCCAAACCCCTGATGGTTGAAGACGTTGTAAACTAGGAAGGTCGTCTCCAGGTTTATGTTCTCCCACAGATGAAAAGTGCGGGCCACGTTGCCGTTGACGTTGTTCATGCCCATGTTGCGGACCCCGTTGATGCGCGTGGGGAAGACCCGCAGATTGTATTGGTTCGGTTGGCATTGCGAGTTGGTCACAAATCCCGTGCCGCTGTAACTGCATGTCCCGGAACTGAACGTGGCCGTTGCGTTTCCGGGGTTGAGCCACTGAATGTAGTCCGAGGCTGAAGGACCTGGCATGTTCCAGACGGGGCTCGCGAGCTTGATGGCACTTCCATTGGCTGTACCCTGATAGAAGAGGTTGTTGAAGCCGACCAGCGTACCCGGCTGGAGCTCATAGCTCGAGTCGATTTGGAAGCCGCCGAAGACCGCGTTCTTCCATCCCGATGTAGCCCACACATTGCCCTTTCCAAAAGGCAGTTTCCAGACCTCTTCCATGGTGAACCGGGTCGGCTCGCTGCCGTTCGACGGCTCGGAGCTGGGCAGCGGATCGAACGGGTTCCAGAAGAAATCTTCGTCGTGCTGGTCGTTGACCTCGAAGGATGCAGTGACGCTGACGCCATGGCTCATGCGATGCGTCAAAGCGAACAGCACCTCTTGGAAGTTTGACGAACCGAGCGGTTCCCGCTCGGTGAACCCGGACATCTGCGGATAAGCGCGGACTAGGTTCCCGACCGAGATCGTTTTTGATGTGTAATAGCTGCTGTGTGAGACGACGCTGTAAGCAGCGGGATTGCTGCCTGCAAGCCCGCTGAAATTCCCGATGTAAAAGGGATTAGGCACCAGTTGGCCCAGCAGCGTCGCCGTCGCCGAGTTTGTCTGCTGACCGCCCGTGAAAAAGCTCTGCGGTGTGTATGCGTTGTTCTTGTTGACTGAGAGGTGAGTCGTGCGGGCCAAGTTATAGCTAACGTCGAGTACGGTGTGCGAACCAAATGCGATCTGCACGCCGATCGACCCACGATTCTCCCGCGCAGGCAGGAGCGCGTGATCGGTAATGGTGGGACCGGCGCCCAGATAGTAATACTGGGCGGCCGAGTTGCCCACCGGGGTGTTGAATCGGGCGCCGCTGCCACTCGCGGGGAACGGATCGGAGAGCGGTGAGACGCCCGGTATGAAGTTGGTTCCGAAGGTGGTGGACGACGGCACGCTCGTGTTGGTGCTGAATCCGTCCTGGTTGCCGCCCCCCGACAGCGCATTGATGGTGTCGTAGAAGAGGCCGTAACCCGCGCGAAGGAGAATCCGGCGGTTCATCTGATAGGTCACCCCGAGGCGAGGCATGAAGCGGTAGCTGTTAACCGTGGCCGCGCGCGGATTTCCGTTCACGCCGGCATACATCGGACCGCCCTTGACCGTGAGCTGAGTGGGCAGGACTGCCAACTCCGCCGGGGTCGCCGCCGCCAGCGTAGCCGCATAGGCGGCACTCGCCGGGCCGGAGATCGCGGAGAGGTCCGCGTTGGGGTCCCAGCCCACAACCAGCTGGTTGTGCTTCTCGACCAGGCCGTCTTCCAGCTCAAAGCGCAGGCCGGGGACGAGGGTCAGTCTGGGAGTCACGCGCCAAGTGTCGTCTCCATAGATCCCGTAGTACGGGGTCTGGAAGGACTGCGCGGAGTTTAGAACGACGGCGGCGTTGGTATGGACACCCATCAGGAAAGCCGCATAGCTGAGGGCCAGGTTCGACTGGCTGAAGTTGGAGTCGCTTCCGTTGTTCTCCTGCGTGTAGGTGTTGTCAAAAGCATAAGAGCCAGAGACGCCGGTGCTGATGTTTGCGCCATTCACGCCGACGCTGCCGGAGCCGTTGAGTATCTGCGAATAGTTCTGCAGGCGTCCCTCGGCCCCGGCGCGGATCGTATGGCGGCCCGCCACGTGGGTAATATTTCCGCTGAGCCTGAAGTCGCGGCTGTCATTGGCGGGCGACCCGTTATTGCCCAGACCGGTGTATGTGTTGACAGAGACGGTCGGCAGTTCCAGATATCCGGGGTCGGTGGACTGAGCGTAGGCGCCCGTGTACGAGGGCAGGCCCAGAGTGCCGGGGTTAAGAGCATCGAATCCGGGGTAAAAGCAGCAGGTGTTCTTGTAGCCGGTGCCGGAGAGCGTGACATCGAGGTTGGTGTGGTCGCTGATGATATAGTCCCAGCCGATCGACGCCAACTGGATATAACGGTCCTCCGCCTCGCGGCCGAGGCCGAGGCTATTGCCGCCGGGATCAGTGAGCGGCGAGTTCGTGGCCTTGGTGTAGCGCTGCCACGCGTATCGCGCGAAGATGTCGTTCTTTGAATTGATCTTCCAGTCTTCGCGGGTGGTGATGTCACGGAACGTCTGTGGAGTGATGGAGGTGAAAGCGTAATTGGCGGTGCCGGTGCTGGGCACGGTAACAGTCGGGATGACGCTGTTGTAGAACTTGGTCATGGTGCCGTTGAGCAGCAGGCTGGACGGGATCACATTGCCGCAGATCGGCGCACGCCGGGGAACACCACTCGAATCGATCACCGCAGAATACGGGTTATACAGCTGGTACTGGCCGTAATAAGGCGTGCCCGTCGGGCATGTGCCCTGGACGCCTTTGCTGCTGGTGGTGCCGACGATGAAGCCGGCGGGCGCGACAGAGGTCGGATAATCATTGAAGTTTCCGGTCAACTCCTGTGTGGTGGGAAGGGTGGCGTTGCCGCCGCCGGCGCCGGCAAAGTTGTCGACGATGCCAGAGACGAAGAAGAACAATTTGTTGCGGCCCTTGATCAGGCCCGGAATGTAGATGGGGCCACCTACCGATGCATCGGCGTTATTCGCGTTCGTGCCGGGATTGCCGGATTTGTTCTCCAGGGCGTAGCACGCGGAGTTCGTGGTCGCGCCGTTGGGGCAAGGGATGAGTGACTGGAGGTACTTGTAGTTCGCTCCCTGGATCGAGTTCAATCCCTGCCAGCGCGTATCGGTATAGGCCCAACGCACCGCGCCGTGAAGGTTGTTGGTGCCGCCCTTAGTGGTCGCGGTGACGTTCACGCCAAGGGTATGACCGATGGAGGCATCGTACCCGTTGACGTCCATCTTCATTTCACCCACGGCGTCCGGAGCCTGGTTCATCGCAATTTGACGTCCGCCAGTCATGTTCGGCGCTCCATCGAGGCTGAACTCGTTTTTGCCGATCTGGCCCATGGTCCCAAAGTCCTGCGTAAGACCGGACCAGATCAGTCCGCCGCCATCGCCGGTGGAGGCCGCCTGCGAGACGTTGGCCTGCGTCCCCGGGGCGATGAGCGCCAACCAGGTTGGGTTGGAGCCGGATACGGTAAGGTCTTGCACCTGCTCGGTGGTCAGCACCTGCCCGAACGAAGCGGTCTCCGTAGTGAACTGCGTCGCATCGGTCGACACCGTAACCGTCTGGATGGCTCCCGGGTTGAGCTTCATTGGGATGTTGAGCCGCGCGTCGGTTTCCAGGATGATGCCCATCCGCACCAGGTTGGTAAATCCAGGCGACACGACGGAGATTCTATACGTGCCCGAATTCAGGTTGTCCGTTTCAAAGTATCCGGTCGAGTTTGTCTTGCTGGCATAGGAGACACCGGTGGCAACATTAGTAATCGTGACCTGTGCTCCCACAATAACGGCTCCGCCGGGGTCCGTTACGGTCCCGGAGAGTGATCCCTGTCCGTTCATCTGGGCGCTGGCGGAATTCCCCAACAGCCACAGAGTGGCAAAAGACAGCATCACCTGAACTGCGAAATACAGCACCGCTGAACGCCTTTCGGCACGCCTGCTTAGGAATGGGCTACCTGATCTCATTCTTGCCTCCGCCTCTCAAATTTAGCTGGGGAAACTTGCTAGTCCTTATTTCAGAACCTGACAACCTTAGGACCATCTCGTCGGACTTTCAACGTTAGAGGAGAATCAAACCTCGGTCTTACGTTGTTGAAACTACGGACTAGAGCAACAAGGAAACCGGGAAACAGTTGGCATGCCGTTACAAATCGGCTCTGGCCGACGATCATTCGGCAATATGCCTAGCAATGCCCGTGGCACGGATATGCGACCGGCTGTTTCCAAACCGGAATGGCGACACCGGCAGAGCCTGTCGCAACGACGACCGCCGTCGTGAGTTCCGCCGGAGGAGCGAACCGAGAGCGTTAGCTCTTGTATTCCGGGAAGTCGACATCCTCAAACATCTTGTAGTTCTTGAAACCGGCGGGCGGGGCGAAGAAGCAGGCTACTTTCATCTCTTCGCCGGAGAGATTCT
>WNGR01003791.1_pt1 | contig 27350 bp, 20 predicted proteins | sample 5407581 | NCBI WGS metagenome assembly WNGR01 (sample SAMN13153383, study PRJNA577476) | soil metagenome | isolation source: 80 cm soil or saprolite under Garry oak tree replicate 2 | place: USA:California | collected 2016-06-15
CTCCCCAATGTAAAAAGAACAATACCTGCCGCACAGACACCTTCAAAATTCAGCACGATCAAAGTTATAACATCGGTGTTGGCGTTCAATCCCTCATCAATGCCTGGAAAAACACGGCAGCCGTGGCGTCACGGACCGATCCCAATGACCCGTACAAGGCCAATGACTGGTTTTTCGCAGTCTGGGCCTATAATGGGAGCTATGGCAACAATCCCATTGATGTGGCATCTTCGCAGTACGCCCACTGGTATCCTGGCGCGCCGTTTCGCTCGATTTACGAGGAATATGTCTGGTATTACGCTGCTCACCCGCAATTTTATAGTAATGGCTGGACGGACAACTATGCGCCGAGCCTGGGTTCTGCGCTGCTTCCTCCCCAGGCGGATTTTACCAATACATCGGATAGCTTTGTCGCCTGCGTCACCTGTAGTATTCCTGACTGGACGCCGGGCAGCTATGATCGAGACTGGGTAGGTATGGGCGCGCCAAATAGCCAGGTGGCCAGCGACTTTAAGACAGCATTCGCCCAGTTGGGGGGAGAAGGTGTACTGGGCCTGCCGCGAGATAACGGCGGCGGCGCGCTCATGCATCGCTGGGGCAATGGTTGGGTACAAGATTTAGGCGGCGGCTCGGGTCTGCCCGGCGCGCTGATGTTAGTCGATGGCACAACAACGCCTTACTGGATGCATGGCGGCGTGTGGATAGAATATCTTAACATTGATCATGGCGCAAGTGGATGCCATGGCTATCCGACCTCGAATCTCGATACCTTCAAGGGTTCAGGAAGCGATACCTATTTGCGCCAGACCTTCCAGCAAGGGTATATCATCTGGGATGCCACGACCAATAGCGTAGCGGCAGACCTGTGTTCGCAGTGACCAAAACCTTCTCACCACTGCCGGATAATCAAAAGACCCTGGGCCACGGCGTGCACGATATCACCGCGACTGACAATACCAACCAGCTTACCCGCGGTCACGACGGGGACGCGCTTGATTTTGCGCTCCGTGAGCAGGGCAGCGATCTCGTTGACGGGCATCTCTTCATCAATCATGATGACCTCACGACTCATAATGTCGGAAACAATCAGCCCTTCGCGATCGACCTTACTGATAATGTCGGCTTCGGTGACGATACCAATGATGTTGCCATGCCCATCGACTACGGGCAATCCGCTAATACGCTTCGAAGAAAGTAGCTGCGCGGCCTCTTGCGCTCTGGCGTCGGGGTGGGTAGTACAGACTGTGCGGGTCATAATGTCTCTTGCGATCATCGGCACTCTCCTTTGGGTGCTGGCGAAAGAACAACAGAGCAATATTGCTCGTTGTGTGTATAAATCATAACATAAAATGAGGGTTGGAGGCGATTGTTTTCAAGCCAATTCTTACGCCGGGTCATTCTATGGCTTATTCTCCAAAATCCCGCCGTATACCTTCACCAGGCGGGCGGCGTAGTGGCCCCAACCGCTTTGCGCATCCAGCGCCTCTTTATCGCGCTCCGTGAGGTGGTACTTGCGTTTGCGGATATCGAGTAGAGCGCGAGTCAATGACTCGCGGCTGGCCGGGTCATAGAGAACGCTGGCGCGAGGAGGAAGCATACCGCAAAAACGCGGCAGGTTGGGAGCGACTACCACACGCCCCGAAGAGAGCGCCAGTATAGCTGTTTCCAATGTGCCAGCAGTCTCTATGGCAAAATGGGGCAGCACCAGGGCATCAGCCGCACCCAGATATAGCGGCATGTCTTCCTTGCCGGGATTTGCCCTGTGCAGGTGCAGCGATGAGGTGAGCGCAGCCAGCTTCAAGATGCGCGTTGATTCACCTTTATCTCCTGGAGCGCCGACAAGCAGCAATTGCAGTGCGGGGTGGTCTTCTCCGTCAGCTTCTTCTGTCTGCTTTGCCTTGCGGAATGCCTCGACCAGGTGGATGATCTCACGCTCGGTATGCTGTGAAGCCAGGCAGAGGTAGGTGAACCCTGCATTGTCGGGGAAATCGAGCCGTTGACGCGCTTTCTCACGAGGTAGAGGAGGCGCGTAGTGGCCCGATTCATCGCGCCCGAAGAAGCCTGGATGCGGAAGGCAGCGCACCTTGCGGCGTAATTTTCTATCGGGGTACAACTGGTCGGGTTGGCGCGTATACCCGATGACGGCATGGCTGAAATACAACAACTGGCGTTCCAATGCCCGGCGTGGGAGAAAGCGCAGCCCATGCAGACCACGCGCGCTCTGCCACCATCCTCCCGCGTCGGTCGTGATGACGCGAATCCCCCAGCGATGCGCCAGCCAGACGCGAAATCCTAGCTGCTGCCGCTCCCGGTATGAGAGATCGAGCGCCCCAGGACGATAAAAGTGCAGCACGCCAATGGATTTGCCGCTATGCGCGCGGTGCTGCCAGAGCCAGGAGATGGGGATAGAAGGCGTGCTGGTCGTACAACGTATATCCTGCAAGCGCAACGCTTGTATCAACAGATCAGCGGTATCATCGCGTTCAGCCGAACGCACAAAGAGGACGGCGGGCGATGTCACATCATGTTCCATCAGCACGAGACTTTGCTGGAAGCGTCCCAGGTGGCGAGCCTGTTCCATCGCGGCTCGCAGGCGTTCATTCGTAGAGCGACCGGCCAGGCGCAGCAAGGGACGATGGATGAGGGCAAGCGAGAGCATTGCGCGCAGGTCTTGCAGAGCAGGGCGTATCATAGGCGGTGGGCTGCTGTGTTCACTGCTATCTCTATAGTGTGCCAAGACCTCTGAGCGTCCCTGCCAGTATGCTCGGCCCATGAAGAAAGGACGTACCAGGCGAGCCATTGGCGCACGGTGGGCGGCTACGGCCGTTGGTTCATACCAGAGAGTATATCCTGCCGTGCGCAGCTGCTGGCACATATCGCGCACTTCGATACTGGATGGTACATCGATGCGTTTGCTCAAGAAAGGCGAGAAGTAGCCGATAGCGCGGAGCGCCTCGACTTTGACCGAAAAACAACAACTGCTGAAACAGGTGAAAGTGTTGAGTGTGTCCAGTTGGGTGCGCCTATCGGTTGGCTCAAAGTAGCCCAGCATGTCCAGCATATCATCGGTGAGCCAGTGCGGGCGCGCAGCCTCCCAGTGTATTTCGACCCGCCCGCCAATAGCATCCGCGCCGGTTTCCTGGTAGGCGCTCCACAGGTGTTCAAGGAAATGCGGTTCGACCGCGGCGTCATCGTCAAGAAATACCGCAATCTCGCCCGATGCAGCCAGCAGGCCAGTATTACGCGCATAGGCCAGTCCATTTTGTGGCTCAGTAAGACATTGGACCTTCCAGATATCGTCTGTCTTGTGCTTTTCCTGCCGCCCCGCGTTTACATAGGCGCGCACCGCATCAAGTGTGCCATCATTGGAGCCATTATCGATGACGATGACTTCAAAGGCATTATAGGGCAACGTTTGTCGCCGCAAGCTAGTTAATGCGCTCAGCGCCAGGTTGCACCGATTGTAGGTACAGAGGATGATGCTGAAGTGCAGCGGTGCGCTTGTCTTCGGCTGAGAGACAGCGGGTTCTCCTTTGCCTTTTCTTTTCACCATGCGGGATTTTTGACGGGTAGTCATAGAAACTTTCCTTCCCAACCAACCACCATACTCTCATCATCTACCATCTACATTTCAGTATGACACACCCAGGCCAATTCATGGTGATGGATGGGTTGTAACCTGGTAAAAAACGCTCCACTGGCGTGAAGAATTGAATTGCGAGAATATACTGTTTTCTCTACCAGATCATGTTGGTCTCAACCTGATCTTAACGCTTTCACCAGACATTCTTGAAGGGACAGCAGGTATCATATTGGAAGTGAAAAGTGGAGGATGTGGGGTTGAGTGGAATGACTGCGCAAATCTACGATGATTGTGTGTCTCTGGTGTATATCATAGCTTCGGATGAGCATGCTTCCCGGTTGCCGCGGGCTGCACAGCGTATTCGCCGGAATGTTCGTTGTACTGATACGGTGTTGTTATTGGGGCATACCTGCGCCATTATCTTACCCGAGACGCCCCTTCAGGGAGCTCAAGCTGTAGCCCGGCGCGTTGCCACTCTTCTGGTGGATATAGACTGTGAGCTACAGGCGTTTTATGGTCTATCCGCGCTTACCATCTGGCAGCGTCTACAATCTAAAAGAGCCATTGATGTGCACGCGGGAAGTTTGGAAAGTATGGGGAGCGCCGACGTAGGGATGTATTTTATCGCGTCCACCAGGAGTATAGAGAGTGTGGGGGATGAGGAGGAGGCGATGATGGAGCATCCTCATGCAGGTGCAGAAACCAATAGTGCGACGAATCAGTCCTCGCAAAGCATCCAGCCCGTGCCGTATCTAGCCGTCATCGCTGATTACCCGTCTCGTCGCCTGTTACACCTCTTTCCTTATGAGCTGGCCTGCCGCTATCAATGTGTTCCGGTAGGTATGGAACGCGATATGCTCACCATAGGAATCAGTCAGCCCCTGGACGATGCCATCATCGCACACTTTGAGCAAGTGACGCGTCACGGTATTTTTCAGGTACGCTGTGAAGCAGGTATGATTTATGATGTACTGCTCTACTGGCAACGGGTGGAGGAGGTGGAAAACGTCAATCATGACGGGAGAATGCTCACAGAGCCGCAAAGCGTCCGGCAATTGATTTAAGCCTTACTCTAGTATCTCTTCTTTTTCCTTACATTCTGCCTGAGCGGAGCCAGACGCGCCAGCGTCGTTGGCAGGACGGATAGGTGCCGCGACAACTTCGACTGTCTCCACTATTACGGGGACTTCTTCTTCGGCGTTGGGGAATTGTTCCGGGTGTGTCTCGCGCCAGTTCTGCCAGATGGCAATTAGTAACGCCTGTATTAATCCGGCCAGGGGCGCTGCCAGAACTGCGACCCAGATGCCAAACAATTCGGCTCCGGCGATCAGCGCGACCAGGGAGAGTGCGGGATGAAGTCCAACCGCTTTACCAACAATACGAGGTCCGACAATATCGCCCTCGAAGACGTGTACCACGATAAAGTAAATGAGTACGCCCAGAGCAACTAACCAGCCTTCACTCAGAGCAATCAGTACACACACTGCGCCTGAGGTCAACGTACCAAGTACAGGAATAAACTCCAGGACAAAGGCCAGTACGCCGAGCAAGACAGCATAGGGCAAGCGGAAGATGGTCATCCCCACTCCTACAAGCAGGCCGATCAGAATAGAGAGGGTTAACTGCCCACGTATGTAGCCGCCCACTACACGTTCGAGAGTATGCATGACAAATTGGGCTCGTTCCCGTTGCGGTAACGGCGCGTTACGCTGTATCCATCGTTTGAGCCGTGCACCATCAATCAGCAGGTACACGCTCAGCACAGCCACGATAATGATATCGAGGGCAAAATCAAAGATGCCCGCGAGTAACGGTCCGATGCCGCCTACAAGACCCTGTGCCTGGTTGACCACTTGTTGCTCAAAACCATTAATCTGGGTATCAGTGATCCCAAAACTATTGAGGATTTTTATCAAAGGTGCGATGTGTTCACTACCGCTGGGTGTGAGTAAGGCGCTGATATTGTTTACCAGTGATGTGACCTGCAAGATCGTCGTATTGATAACGAAATAGAGAAGCAGGCTGAGACAGCTCAAAACAACCAGGTAGACAAAGATAATAGCCACAATGCGCGGCATGAAGCGATTGAGAAGTTTAACGCCAGGGGCAAGGGCATAGGCCAGCAGCGCTGCTACTACTATGACCAGTAGTGTGCGGATGATATATCCGGCGGCCCACAAAATGACCACGCCGAGTACGATCCAGGCGAGAATGGCGATAGGGATGTCGCGCCGCTGCGTCCATTTTGACGCGGCTTCGGGAGACACATTGACACGAAACTTGTTGAGGCTGTTCCTGTCTAATGGCATGGTGCGTAATTTTCTATCTTTATAACCGAAGGCGGCATATTCGGGTAGAACGACTCTTATTTCATTGTCTATACATTATATAATACGCAGCGTCACGCATATTATCGCATGTATCTTTTTGAAAGCACCGGGTTGCAGGCGTAAAAAAAGAGAGGGATGACACCCCTCTCTACTGGCTGGGGTGCAGGGATTCGAACCCCAATTGGCCGATCCAGAGTCGGCAGTCCTACCGTTGAACGACACCCCAAAGTATCGTGTGGAGTATCATATCGTAACTCTTGCGGGTTGTCAAGCAATTTTTAGTGGGCTGCGCTTTGGCGGCTTTTCATGCATTCACCGTAATTCCAGCCCGCGTGAAATGTGTGCATGTTTTGCTCGGCAAAGCGCGGCAGGCGTTGGGCTATGGCCTGTTCGAGCAAGGAGCAAGGAAGCAAGTGCGTGTAACCGGCAAAGACACCCAGCATAATAATGTTGATGCGGCTATTATGCTGCTGGTCTTCGTTCGCCTCCGTCATCGATGCTGGCAGCAGTTCAGGCACAAAAACGCCGGTGACACCCGCCTCTTGTAATGCGCGTTCGATCTCACCCTGGGTGGGATAATGCAGCCCTGCTACGCCAGCAGCAATAGGCACGCGACGGTAGGTATTGATGAAGGCCAGCGCGCCCTTGCGCGCCATTGGCAATGCGCGCAGCACCTCGCTCATTTCCAGGGCGATCAGGATATCCGCTTCGCCGACGGGAATAGCCGGACTTGCCGATGGCCCCAGGCGCATATGGCACATACCCGAACCGCCCAGCCGCGCCAGGCTGACGCGCGAGAGAACGCGCACCTCTTCGTTTGCTGCCTCAGCTGCTATTGCCAGCATTTCCATAAAGGTGAGGGTGCCTTGCCCGCCGATGCCAAGCATGATGATGTTGGTCGTTTGCATCTCGTTAATCCTGTAACATATGCCGGAGTTGCAGCCCTGCGAATACTGTAGAGGCCCGATTTATCGCGCCCTCTTGCTCTTCGCGCGCAGCTATTGGTTGAATCGCATCAAAGGGACAGGCAGCGACGCACAAGCCGCAGGCGACACAAGTGGCGGTATCGATGGCAACGCGCGGTTTCACGTCATCCAGAGAAAGTAAAACGGAGGGGCAGCCAACTTTATGATAACAAGGAGTATCCTCACAGCCTCGTCCCGCCATACACGCGTCCTGATCCACCTGTACGGGTTCATGAATGAGGACACCCTGGGTAGTGCAGGGTGCCTCGGCAATCACGACGGATACGCCGGGGTGATGCACGGCATCTTGCAGGGTATCGATCATCTTTGGCAGGTCATAGGGATTCAAGCGTTTGACATACTCGACGCCGCAGCCACGCACGATCATAGCGATGTCAGCGCTCACGCTGGGACTGCCGTCGGCGCGTTTACCTGTACCTGGATCCGGCTGCATGCCCGTCATGGCGCTGCGACTGTTATCCAGGATAATGAGCGTGAGATTGACGCCCGATTGCACCGCGTTGAGCAGGCCCGCGATGCCGTTGTGATAAAACGTCCCATCGCCCATCGCCGCCAGCACTGGCCGCTCGATGCCCGCCTGCTTCAATCCTTGCGCGATGCCGATACTGGCCCCCATTGAGACTTCTGTCCAGCAGGTATCGAGCGGCGCGTTCATGCCGATGATGGTGCAGCCCACGTCACCCGTCGTGATAACATCATCCTGTGTATAGCCCAGTTGCTCAATAGCGCGGTTCAACGCGTAGTAGGTCATGCGGTGCGGACAGCCGGGGCAGAATTCGAGCGAGCGAGGGGGAGCAGTAACGGCCGGGGATGCCTTCTGTGCTGGAAGTGGAAGAAGGTTGCCATTCATACTTGCCTGTCTGGGCATCTCTTGCATGCCACCCGTCATACACACGTCGCGCACGCTCGTCCATGCCTGTGGCCGTCCCACCAGCTCGTCGACCTCTGCCAGTGTGGTTTGTACCAGCTCCTGCGAATAATCCCCCACGCGCGGCAGCAGACCATCGCGTTTGCCGTAGACCTTTACGTGCAGACCCGCTTCAGCAATCAGCGCTAATACCTGGGTTTCGATCAGTGGGTCTAACTCTTCCAGCACCAGTACGTGATCAACCCGCGCCAGGAAGTCACGTATTTCCTGTTGTGGCAGGGGATTGACTATCCCCAGTTTCAAAACAGGCACGTGCGCGAACCATGCGGGCGAACGCTGGCGCAATTCTTGTAAGTACGTGAAGCTGACACCCGCGACAATGATGCCGAGGCGTTGGCCCTGTTCACTTTGCGCTGTCGCGGGCAAGGTAAATACCGGGCCGAGTTTGCCATTTGTCGCATTTGTCTCGTTCGTCCCCTTTGTTCCATATGCTCCATCTGCCGCCAGCTTTCTGCATAGTTCGCCAGCCTGGTCGAGGCGCTTTATCGCGTCAGCGTGCTGGTTGCGGCACCACTGAGGAGCAGCTTTGGTAAATTTGGCGAGATCGCGTGGAAAATAGGCGGGGTGTTTGTATGTATCACGCTCAAGCTTACCGACCTTCATGGCGGTAATGGCATTGGCGACTGCGGTTGTTCCCAGGACGAAGACCGGCGCTCCGGTTTGTTGCGAGACATTAAAAGCCAGGTGCGTCATGCTGTAGGCTTCTTCGGGGCTGGCAGGCATAAATAGCGGCAGCGAGGTCAATTGGGCATAATAGCGAGTGTCCTGTTCGACCATACCGTAGTAGACGCCTACATCATCAACGGTGTAGATGACCATCGCGCCCAGCACGCCGCTGTGGGCGATGGAGAGCAGCGAATCCGCCATCACATTCACCCCGGACATCTTCATAGCCACAAAACTGCGCTTCCCTGCCCAGGCCGCGCCCGTCGCCACTTCTAGCGCTACTTTTTCATTGACGCTCCACTCCACCGCAATTCCATAGTGTTGAGCGATGGGAATAAGGGCGGTGATGGCTTTTGTGCTTGGGTTGCCGGGATACCCGGTAGCGACTTCTACTCCTGCTTCTAATGCGGCACGCGCTACAGCTTCATCCCCGGTTAAAAAGAGCCGTTTCCCCGGCATGGTCAGAACGTTCACTCTAGTGGATCCTCTTCGCATGGTGGAGTTCCAATACATTCTTTGCAGGCTGCAAAAGATTATGTAGGAACATTTGGATATATCTTACATATAGTTAGTGTATGTTATACGTTTGCGGTCTGTCAAGAAGTGTTTCGTCACAATGTTGTAACAAAAAGCCGGGGATTACGGTCAAATCCCCGGCTAGCGCTATATTTCCGAAGGATGCTCAATCAGCCAGGGCCTCCGAAGGCGTTTCGCCACCAGCGATAACCTGGCGGCGTTTGAAGCCGAACCAGTAGATGGCACCAACAACGAAAAGAATCGCCAGTGTGAGTTCAAAGAGTGGCATGCCACCAAGTACGGGTACATTAGCTAAATTTGGGAAGGCTACACCTAGTGCCGAGTTGGTATAAATGCTGCGCAGCCCCCCAAACCACAGGAAGTTCACAATCATTAAGCCACCGTAGACCAGCGCCAGTACATTGATCAACATGCCCCAGCGACCCAGGCTAAAAGGAGCTTTCGTCCTGGGCCAACCTCTTAAACGAGCACCGAGCGAGGCGATGTTGTTCAAGAAGTACGAAGTGTAAATCAAACCTGTTGCGCCTATTACAATGACGCCAATTGCAGTAGGGAGATTGAGCAAAGCCAGGAGGGGGATGGCGGAGAGTATAGCAACAGCTATTCCCGCCCAGACTGGCGTGCGGAAGGTGTGGTTGACAGTTCCCCAGACTCTTCCAAAGGGAAGGCGGCCATCACGTCCCATGGAAAACATCAGGCGAATGGTAGCTGACTGGATAGCCAGCGTGCAGACGCACACGGCTATGAAGACAACTCCCAGATAGATGTTTCCCCAGGAAGTGCCGAGAGCATTCTGGATAATTGTTGGGAGCGCTTGCGTGAAGTTTGCGCCACTGGCTATAGTCTCGATATCCGAGAGCTTTTTAATCGAAAGGATGGTACCTCCGAGGAAGAGGATTCCGGCGATAGCCGAAAGCCCGATCGCCCACAGGACGCCACGTGGAGCATTCCTCTGAGGGTCTTTTGTCTCCTCACCAAGCGTTCCTGCCGTGTCGAAGCCATAGATAACGAAGAGAGACATGAACATGGCTGCGGCGAAGGCTCCAATGTAGGTATCACCCAGGCCAGGTGTCCATGGTGCTCCCGGAACCCCGAGAGACTGGCTAAGAGATGAAGCTGAGATTGAGGAACCCGTGAAGAGGAAACTGAGTGGCTGGTGATTGAAGAAAATCAACAGCACAAGTGCGAAGCCAAACATGCCGATGATCTCAGCGGCGACACCAATGTTGTTAACGATCGATACCAGCCTTACTCCAGCGATATTGATGACCGTGCCGATAACAATTGACACGAGTGCGATAAAGACGGCGCTATTTAACCCAAGAATGGTTGCTGGGATGCCGGGGAAGATCCCAAGTAGCGGAATAGGAATGGTAAATGCGACCCCTGTGATAGTCAGGATACCTGCGAAGAAGTAAATCCAGCCGGTAAACCAGCCCAGGGTGTGACCTGAGAGCCGCTTGCTCCACTGGTAGATCGAACCTGCAATCGGGAAATGAGATGCGAGTTCAGCGAAGTTCAGTGCAACAATGAATTGACCAATTGCAACAATGAACCATGTCCAGAAAAATGCAGGGCCACCTGCCAGGATACCAAGATAAAACAGAGAAAACGTGCCGGTGGAGACAGAGATGTAGGAGAAAGCTACCGCGAAGTTGGAGAGGAAGCCCAGCGTGCGCCGCAGCTCCTGCTTGTAGCCAAACTTTTGCAGTAATGCCTCGTCCTGTTCTTGCTGGGAAAGGTTGGTTTCCGCCATGTGAGAACGCCTCCTTTGTGGTAGATGATACCAACGATAAGAAACGCACAAACGATATGAACGCCCGCTCGTCTGTAGCCATATAAACAGGCCAGTAAGCGAGCGAAAAAAGAGGATCATCATAGAACATACTAGAGTTTAACATATTAGCTTGCCAATAAGCAATGTATATATATTCCGTCAAGAATATGTAGATATGTTGTGTACATACCTGTGAAGATGGGCCACGTTGCCATTTTGCTGTGCTGCGGCATACAATAGCTTTTTTTTAACGGAAAGGACAGCGTCATGAGAAGTAAAATCACTGTGGTCGGGGCAGGCTTTGTTGGCAGCACGCTGGTACAGCGCCTTGTTGAACGCGACTATGCCGACGTGGTGATGTACGACATCGTCCCCAATATGCCCCAGGGAAAAGCGCTTGATATGTTGCAGGCGGGTCCAGTGCTGGGCTACGACTCACTTGTGGTCGGTACCAATGATTATGCCGATACGGCTAACTCAGATATCGTCGTGATTACCTCCGGATTTCCCCGCAAACCCGGCATGTCACGTGACGACCTTGTGAAGAAGAACCAGGAAATTGTCACGCAGGTGACGCAGGAAGTTGTCCGGTATTCACCGAACTCCATTCTCATTATGGTAACAAACCCCCTGGACGCGATGGCACAGCTTGCTCTACACCTGAGTGGTTTCCCACGCAACCGCGTGGTCGGTATGGCGGGTGTGCTGGATACCGCGCGCTTCCGCACCTTTATCGCGCAAGAACTAGGCGTCTCGGTACGCGATGTGCAGGCCTATGTTCTCGGCGGACACGGCGATACCATGGTTCCGCTTGCCCGCATGTGTACTGTAGCCGGTGTCCCCATTTCGCAATTGATGCCAGCCGAGCGTATCGAACAGATTGTGCAGCGCACCCGCGATGGGGACGCTGAGATCGTCAAACTACTGGGTACGGGCAGCGCATACTTCGCGCCCTCGGCCTCCGTCCTGCAAATGGTCGATTCCATCCTGCTCGACAAGAAGATGATTCTGCCCTGCGCCGTCTACCTGCAAGGCGAATACGGTATCAATGGCCTCTTCGTCGGCGTCCCCGCCAAACTCGGCGCAAACGGCGTCGAGCAGATCGTGGAGATCGAACTTAGCGAGAACGAACGCGCGATGCTCCAGAAGTCGGCTAACGCGGTGAAGGAGTTGGTCGAGGTGATGGGAATTTAGGATGATAGATATGAATGGACAGTAAGGAACGCGCGCGTTCCTTACTGTCCATTCATATCTATCATTTCCATCTTTGCTTGCTTTCCCACCCCCGCAATCACCAAAATAAACTCCCCTTTTAGCTTCGACTGCTGTTCTACCGACCCCAAAAGTGACGAGATCGTTCCGCGCTCTACATGTTCAAACATCTTCGTGAGGTCATTGGCAAGCGCGGCTTCCCTATCTCCAAACACCTCCAGGGCATCGCTGAGAAATGCTTCAAGGCGATGGTGACTTTCGTAGTAAATGAGGGTGTGGGGCATGTCCTTGTCAACTTCCATGAAACGGCGACGCGGGCCGGACTTGCGCGGGGGGAAGCCGCGAAAGGTGAAGCTGTGGACCGGCAGGCCTGAGAGTACCAGGGCCATGACGAAGGCTGTGGGGCCTGGAATCATTGTCAACTGGATATCTGCGGCAATGGCACGGCGCACCAATGTGTAGCCAGGGTCGGAGATTCCAGGGGTGCCGGCATTCGTGACCAGCGCGACGGATTTTCCCTGCTTCAACAACTCCTCGATATGCTGGCCCGCTCGCTCTTCGTTGTGTTCATGGAAGGCAAGCTGTGGTTTGGAAATATCGAAGTGTTTGAGCAACATGCCCGTTTTACGCGTATCTTCGCTGGCGACGTAATCCACCTCGCGTAAGGTCGTGAGGGCGCGCAGCGTTATATCGTTCAGATTCCCAATAGGCGTCGCGACCAGGTAGAGCAAGCTACTTCTCCTGACTTCGTATCGTCTGAAACTTCTCAAGCACCTCTGGCCTTTTCACTTTCAGAGTGTGCGTGCGTGGGAAGTCCGCCTCGGGCCAGATGGTGTAGCCGCGCACTTGCTGGTGTGAGGCAAGCTGTTTGTTGGCCTGCTGGATAGCGGCTTTCGCTTGACCGGGGTCATCCATCAAGAGGATGGCATGCACATTTGGTCCTCCATCCCCTTCCATCAAGCCGATCACTACAGCGTCCTTGATGGCAGGATTGGTTAAGAGCACATTTTCGATATCCTCAGGGTAGACATTGAGGCCGTTGGCCAGCACGATCAGGTTTTTCTTGCGGCCTTTCAGGTAGAGCCGACCTTTGTCGTCTTGACTGCCCAGGTCGCCGGTATGGTACCAGCCGTCTTGAAATGCGGCGGCACTGGCTTCGGGGTTTTTCCAGTAGCCCTGCGCTACATTCGGCCCATGTACGAGCAGTTCGCCATCTTCGGCGATGCGCACATCAACACCTGGAAGAGGGTTGCCGATACTCTCATAGGTGTGGTCGTTGTAGCGCGTGGCGGAAACGACAGGGGAACATTCGGTCGCGCCGTAGCCTTGCATCACGCGAAAGCCCATATTTTCCCATCGCTCAGCCAGTTTCGGCGGTAAATAGGCGCCGCCGCTGATAAAGAAACGGAAGTGTCCGCCAAAACGCTTGTGTACAGTTCTAAAGAGAATGCGCCGCAAAGAGAACGGGAGCAAGGGCGCTATACGGTGCAGCAGCTCCCACTGCTTTTCTTTTTTTTGTATGCGCACCTGGCGTTCAATGCCATTGAGAAATAATTGCAGCGCCTGTGGCACCAGCACCATACAGGTCACATGTTGAGAATTAAGTAGTTTGAGCAGCGTATCGGGGACGAGCGAACGCGCATAGACGATGCTGGCGCCGCTGCGAAAGATAGCCAGTTCGATGGTCAGCTCGAACATATGACTGAGGGGAAGGATCGAGAGGGCGCGATCATCAGGATGGATATCAACCACATCGAGCGCGGCTGCAGCGTTGCTGGCGATGTTCCAATGGCTGAGCATGACGCCCTTTGGCTGGCCTGTGGTCCCTGATGTAAATACTAACTCCGCCAGGTCGTTTCCCTCAACAGTTGGAAGAGCGGCAGAATCAAATGTCCCGCTCGGTAAAGCATCCAGGTCGATCAATGGCGCGGGCGGCTGTTTGAGCGTGTCATATTGCTTTTTCGTTGTAACGAGATAGCTTGCCTCAGTCGTCTGTGCAATGCGCCGCAAAAAATCTTCCTTCGAACTGATGTCGAGCGGCACGACAACTCCTCCGGCGAGCAGCACAGACAGAAAAGCGACCATCCAATCTATTCTACTGGCTGCCCAGAGTAGAACACGTTCGCCTTTCGCCAGATGACGCTCCTGTAAATACCCGGTGAATTGCTGAACGCGCGCTTGCAGCGCATCATAGGTGAGCGTTATCATACCACCATCGTCGCTGGGTTCGAGCAGGGCAGTACGTTCATGGAATCGTGCTACTGCGGAAGCGAATAAGATGTTGATGGTCTCCATACAATCCCTCCCTTTTGTTTCAACGGTGCTTCCAAATGTAAATAAGCGGATCAGTATCACTAAATAAGGATGAAGACGCCTGAGTTGTCATTATAGATGACATGGAAGCTTTTTTCTAGTGTGTGCATATGATAAATGTCGAAGATTGTACCCTTTAAGTACTACATTTAGCACAAAGGTTGTTTTAGCTGCACCTTCTTTGATTACGATTAGTAACATCAAAGATGAGAATTATGATATTATATGTGTGTACAATGATGCTATTTGAGTTAAAGAAAATAGCAGAGGATTTAAGCGACGCACTATACTTATATAGGGAGGTAATACGTGAAAGCTCTGCTATATTTTGCATGCAAAAAATGTTTAAATAAATGTAGTTTCAACTGCTAAAAAGGTCTCAGGTATCGTACTTGCATATATTGCATTTAGTCAAACTCTCCAATCTACTCTGCATATTTCAAGTTGAATACCCATTGTTGACAAATAGCTAAGTATGTCTTATACTAAACTTTAGAAAGCTCTTTGGAGATTGATGCTTAGACTGTTGAGGATGCTAACGAAATTGATAGAGCTTTCAGCGAATCGAGTCAAGCGAGTTCAAGTTATTGACTAGAACAAGAACAACTTTTTTATGCACTTGAATTCCAGGAAGAAGTAGAAATTGTCACAACACATCATTTTTAAATGATGTGCTTATTCGCGTTCTGACAAGAAAAACCGGTGTTGATTTGGACTGTCGTTTTGGCAGTTCATGTAATCCCCCCACACTGTCCAGAAAGGAAATTGTTACTCATGGCTTCAATTGAAACTGCCAATGTAGGAAAGGCGGTGGCGGCACGCGTTGGAACAAACATTCGTGAGGTGCGCACCAAGTTAGGCTTGACACAGGCACAGCTTGCTGCGCCTGAGTTCTCAATCTCGTACATTTCCGCCATAGAGCGCGGAAAAATTCGTCCCTCGCTCAAAGCGCTTTCGATCCTGGCAAAACGCCTGGATGTTCCCTTGACATTCCTTTTAGAGGGATCGCCTGCGGGCGCCGCAGAAGCGCGCGCGGTCGGCTATTCGCCAGCCGATTCTGGCCCAGATCAGCGTATCGACGTGGATCTGTTGCAGGCCAGTGTGCTGATTCAACAGCACGAATATGCAAGGGCAAACGATCTACTCACTCCTATCCAGCCAGATCGCATTACGACCGATCAGGCCTATCGGCTCTTTCTCCTGCGTGGACAGATACATGTAGGCCTCCATGAACATCAAGAAGCAGTCGTTGATTTACGCGCGGCGGTATCGCAGGGCGAAGGTCTGGGTGATATTGAATTTGCCGAGCGGGCTCGTAATCTGTTAGGAAAAGCGTACTTCTTGCTATATAACTATACTCTGGCCCTGGAAAATCATATGCGTTGCGCAAATGCTCTGGAGAATCAACAGATCAATGATCCTGTGTTTGCTCTTGACGTGTTCAGCAACCTCGCAAATGATTACTTCCGCCATGGGGACCTGGAGAAGGCTGTTGCCTATTATCATCGCGCGCTCGCCACTCTCGAAGGCATGAGGCGTGATAGTAAGAGTTTCGCTGAGAAGTACATGGAGATCGGGCAAGGCTATAAGTCGGCTGGCAAGATCACGATGGCACGTGACTATATTCTGCGCAGCCTGGCGATTTACGAAATGCGTGATGAACAGCGCACGGTCGGTATGACGCACCAGCGCCTGGGTAAGACGCTCGAAAGGCAGAACGACCTGGACGGTGCGGAGAGCGAGTACCGGCAGGCTATCGCCATCGAAGAGGAACTCGAGGACGATGTTGCTGCTTCTGTTTGTCATACCAGCCTGGCAGAGCTACTGGTGAAGCGTGGGAAAACGGCTGAGGCCGAAAAAGAGGCGCAGGCGGCTCTGGCCTCCGCGCAGCGCAGTGGTGACCCACAGACACAGGGTCAGGCGCTGATTGCGCTAGCGCAACTGCGGCACAACGCCAAAGATTATGCTGGTGCCGATGAGCTCTTCTCCCAGGCGCTGAGTCTGCTGGATTCATCCAATGCGCACGAACTGGCGGGTATCGCCTATTCACGCTATGCTAATCTCTTGGAGCAGCGAGGTGAAGTTCAGCGCAGCCTTACCGCCTTCAAGAAGGCATACCAGCATCAATTGCAAGGCAATCGTGGAGATATCGAGTAACATCCACGATGCCAGGACAAAGAAAAAGGCGGCCATTTACGTGTGGCCGCTTTTTTTATGCAGTATGTTTTGTATGTAAAACAAGTTAAAAACAGGGAAGGCAAGTATCTATTGCTTTTCTCGCTCCTTACTATTCATACTTAAAAGCGTGCATAAAAATCCTGCAAAGTGTAGTTTCTATGTTACAATAGAACATGTATGCGCCTGACTCCATTATGCGGCTTTTGCTTGCCTAACGCTTCGGAGGGTTCTTTTCATGCCATTCTCGGCACATGATCTCAGGTATCATTTAGAAGACTATTATGCTTCGCTGTACGCCTATTTGCACCGTCGCGCCCAACGTTATCTAGGATCACTCGCATTCGATGCATTTGAGGTCGACCAGGTGGTTGGTCACGTGATTGAGCAACTGGCACGTTTCCATATTCTTGGAGGCGGAGATGCTGCACCGAAGACCGCGCTCGATAATTTAACCAACGCGCAGTTTTACGCTTTCCTGAATCGAAGCGCGAAAAATAAAGCCATTGACCGTTTGCGCAAGTATCGTTCTCCCACCAATACCCTGACAGAACTTGAGAAATCAGGCGCGCATGAAGAAGATAGTAATCCTATGAGCGATGTCGTTGAATCATTATGGGGAACTATTCCGTTTGCTTCCCCGGAAGAAGCCGCGCTTACAGCCGCCTCTCAGCAAATGTTACGCCGTCTGCTGAAACAATGTATCGAGAAGTTGAGTGTGGCACCGCACCAATTGCAGGCGGTTATCCAGGAATTGGAAGAAATAGGAGCGGATGAACTGGCGCACATCTTGCGCCAGGAGTTCGCAGCATTGGTCGATGATGCGCCGCTTGCCCACGCAAGCCAGCATAAGGACCACGCCCATAAAAAGTTGCGCCATTGTTTACAGCAAAGTAGTTCCAATTTGGGAGTTCTCGTTGCGTTACGTTTGTCAGAGTATGGAGTACATACCACTACTTCTAATGAGATAACAGTGGATATTCAGACCCTGGTGCAGGATAATCTTTCTGAAAAAGAGGTGCAGACGGGTCTACAACATCTGGTTGCTGAAGGTTTGCTTGATTGGTATGGTGAGGAGACAATCCGTCTTACCTCATCACAATGCAAGCGTCTGGCGCGCTTCTACGAGGGAGAATGAGCAGAGTAGTAGGCACACAGAATCTGGAGGAACATACATGGACAAACACAATCAATTTGAAGGCAATACCGGTTCACAAGATGCATATCTGCCACTTGCGCAGTGGTTACAAGATATACTGACAATTCCATCGCTTTCACCCCATGAAGAACAGGCCTCTCTTCACGAGAGCGGTGTCAATAATGAGTATCACCTGGCATTCTACCAGCAATTACCCGATTTCGTAGGAGCGCTGCTCAACAACGATACGCAAGCTACTTTACGCTTTGCGCCGCTCTTCTATCACCTGATCGGCTGTGCTGCCTGCCACACAGCTTACCTGGAGGTCTACGATGCCATGCGCGCTGCCGTCACCGGAGGCGATGGACAATTGTTGGTCGATAATGCTACGCATTCACTGGCTATTACTCCCCCTCGCATGCTGGTACACCTGTGCCAGGTATTGATAATCCAGGCTCGGGCCGTGCTAAAAGAGGCGCGTCACGATCATGTAGATAACGATGTCTGGGCGCGGTCGCTCTTGCAACAGGCGCTGCGCATGAGTTCGCACATCATGCAGAGCACACTTCGACAGCGCGCTCTGCAAAATCTGGTAGAGGTAGCGACGCTGTATACTGCCATCCAGTCAGATGAACAAGGCCCGGCAGCCCATACCTACACATCCCTTGTTGCTAGCGGCAGTGGGACACGTAAGGGGAAAACGAGACGCAGGGCTGAAATGCTAGAGCGCCCCATGGGAGAGCCTGTCATTGATTTACAATCGGGGTCGCTGGTGGGGCTGGTAACTCAACATGAAGATACACTGGAACTGCACCTGCAAGACCTTGACGAATCATTACGCGGGCATTATGTCCTGGTTTCCGTTCCGCTTGGATCAATTCTTGAGCCTGTACGCTGGCTTGGAGGAAACCCTTACGCCATTCGCAGCCAATCGCCGGTGAATGAACGCGGCAGCTTGAAAACACCGATCGGTAAGACCGAATTACGGCTGACAGATGCGGAAGACCATAACCTGCTTGAGGCTATGTTCAAGAAACTGGATGTGCGGCCTACCGAGTAACCACTGGCAGATCACTCTCCCCCGTACTTTTTCGTCCTCTGCCTGCTGTCGAAGGCTTTCTTCCAGTACAGCACTGCTCGACGTATATCACCATGATCTTCCAGGAGTTGTGCGTAATGAGCTGAGTGATCGGCCAGGTCTTCACGAAAGTTTAGACGTTCCAGCATCTCAAGGCCAGCTTCAAATTGCGCATCGCCAGCCTTATACCGTTTTTGCGCGTACTCGATCTTCCCTGAAAGAATATGTGCATCGGCTGCTATACTGCTATCTCCGGAGGAGGATAACAGCTTGCTCGCTTTTTGAGCATGCTTCCTGGCTTCAGCCACCTCATCCTGTGTGAGCAACCACGCCCCCATATGGATATGCGCGCTCGCATGTATTAGTTGATCTTGCAGGGCCTGGGCCTCTGCTAAGGCTTTTTCCAGGTAGTCGCGCGTTCCTTGCTGGTTGCTCTGGATCATGGCTCGTCCAAGCGCGTGGCGGAGTTCCCTCCTGAGCTCCTGTTCCTCTGCTCCTGAAAGCAGGTGGAGACATTTATATCCGAGCAACCTGGCCTGTAGGTATTCTCCCGACTCAGTACACTGGCGACAGCTATTCCAGTAAATTGCCAGGCGCTGAAGCGGTGTTAACTCGTCTGTCAGTTGCAGTGCCGTTCTGAACATATCCTGCGCTTCATCAACACGGTCAAGTTGCATGTAATGTTGCCCCAGGTGTCCATACACCTCTCCCATAAGAAAGGCATCTTGCCGCGCTTCAAGTTTTTCCAGGCTCCGTTGATTGAGGGTAATTCCTTGCGAATAGTTATGCAAAGAGAGATGTATGATCCCTTGCAGGTTCAGTAATTGAATATGGATGTAATCATTTCCATCTTTCGCGATCTGCATTGCTTTGGAGAGTATATGTTCACTTTCTTGCAACTGATTATTATGTGCATATGCCTGCGCAAGTACATAGTTTACAAGTATTTCTTGTTGTGGTGTTAAGCTATACGAAAGCACATTACTTAGCTGTTGAATCGCTTGTTGATGTGAACCCTGCCGTATCGCTACCTGTGCCGCGAGTACCTGCCACTCAATTTCATCTTCCGTGCTCATCTCCCTGGATATGGCAGACACATTGTTCCCACCTGGAACCTGAGGTGCCAACAGGTCTTTTGAGGAAAGACCAAGGCGTAATGCGAATATTTCTAAAGCCCGGAGTGAGGGATGAATTTGTCCTCGCTCAATAGCTGAAATATAGCTAACAGAGAAATCACCCGCCGCAAGTTGGCTTTGTGTATACTTCTTTGCCAACCGGGCCTCTTTCAACCTGGCTCCAACAGATTTCCCCATCTGTTGATGTGCTGGCTCGTACGGCATAACAACATTCTCCTACCTGGTATGAATTGTAAAAAAGTCAAATCAACAAATAACAAAATGGTTTTTCGTATCTATTGTAAAATATAAGAATGTTTTCTGTCAATATCTTCACAGCATATTAACTAAAGCGATACTCACATTTTTCTTGTGTACATTTCGAGAGCATGCTTTTCAAGAAACCAGGACGCCCTTGCGGTCGCCCAAGAGGCATCAACCTAAGCCGGGAAACCAGGCACAAGGCCCGATGATCCGTAGGGGCGAGGGAGGATGATGTGGGGTTGGGAGGGCCTTTATGGTCGCCCGCGGGGTGGGGTGTGGTCATGTTCCCCCAACATGGAAGCCAGAGGAACAGGACGCGGGCGACCATAAAGGCCCTCCCTTCCGCTCCCCACCGCTCTCGCCCCTACGGATGTTGATGGGCTTGGTCTTCGGGTGATGCCTCTTGGGCGCCCTTGCGGTCGCCCTGACAGCTATACATAGTACTCTTTGGATGTGATTAGAGGCTTCCAAACCACATGCATGGTATAATGCTCAAAATAAAAGGCTGATTATCCCTGAGAGTTACCTATACCTCAAGATCATCCCGATCAGTCGGCCTGGAAGATGTTAACTGATGAATAGCAGAGCAATAAACCGTATCCCCACTGCATATAAATGGCTTTTTCTAGCATTGATATTTCTGGGAGTATTCTCATTCTACACCTATCTTGTATCAACAGGTAGTCTGACCGCTCTCACGCTGGGCCAGGAGCAGTGGGTGTTACAACGCCCCTTGACGCGCTTTGATTGTGTAGTGCGCGAGTGGAAATACCTAGGTGAGGCACAAATAAGCGCTTTTATTGTGCTTGCATTATGTATCGTATGCTGGTTGCTAGGGTATCGCCGACGTGTGGCATTGGTGTTGATACTATTGCTAGGCATCGGTATAGGTGGCGAATACCTGGGGAAGCAGTACATTGAGCAGCCTGTACCTGTTTCCATACAACAGGGAATGGGCACGCTGAATTGCCCGCAAATGCATCAATCAGTTTTGAGGCATATTCCACTACTGCTGGGAATTTGGTGGTTCGCTCCCGCTCCCTTGCACTGGCAGAAAGTTATCAAGCAAAATGCTGTCGCTGCTCCCCTTTATGGAGAAGATGCCTTTGCTGATTTTGGCTATCCAAGTGGCCATGCCTTTCGTTGGATGTTGATCGGACTTGTCGCGTTCTGGCTCGCCTGGCGGCAGGTACGTAGACGTATATTGCGCTGGTTACTGATGGCTCTGGCCCTCGCACTGGCTTTCGGCGGTGGCATCGGACAATTCTATAGTGGCGGCCATCTCTTTACAGATACAATCGGAGGGTACCTGCTGGGCGCGTGTTTCGCCTGCTGCGCGATTGCCTTTTTGCATTGCAATGAAACCAGAAGCAGGCGCCAGTTGCCCTCGCAGCTCGAATCTACAGCAGAGTCTGAGCCAGGGCGACTGTTACTTCTCAATGTTGCTAATCGATGGAAACAGTGATACACTTTTGCCGAAAAAGTTATGCTAACATGTTTCTTGTGAGAACAGAGGAATTATTGTGAATATCCGTAGAAGCATTCGCAGATTGAGCATGCTGTTTGTTATACTCTTCGTCGCGGTGAGCGGGGGCCTGGTTTACTGGCAGGTGGTAGTCGCGCAGCAGGTCTCAAGCAATCCCTACCTGACCTTGAACCGTAAGTGTTTGCCTGATTCCACGCCTAAACGTGGGCGTATCTTTGATCGCAATGGCGTCTTGCTTGCCGAATCGGTAGCCATTCCCGTCAATACGAACAATCCCAATGCGAACAATCTCTGCATCTACCAGCGTTATTATACACACCCCTCAATGGCAAATTTGATTGGCTATTATGTAAGTCCGCTCTACTGCGCCATTAGCGCTCCCTACTGTTCATCGGGCATCGAGCGCCAATTCGATGATTACCTCAGTGGGCGTAATGGTATTACCGGGTTGAATAATACCGTCAACCAGGCGCTGCACCTGCCGCCGGTCGGCGATGACATCTACCTGACCATCGATGTGCGCATCCAGGATATCGTCGACAAAGACTTTGATACACAGGCACAACCGAGCGGCCCAAATGACACCTCCGTCTTCACTACCCATACCGGCTCGGTCATCGTCACTGACCCGAAAACCGGCGAAATCCTGGCGATGGTCAGCCACCCAACCTACGATTCCAATCGTGTAGCTTCCGGCGACCGGCCGTACCTGCAACAATTGTTATCAGACCCACATCAGCCCTTGATTAACCGCGCCATTGACGATTGTTATGTGCCCGGTTCAACCTACAAAACGCTCAGCTTGATGGCCGCCCTTGACACTAACACATTTGACCTCGACACTCCTCAGTTTTATATGGATAGTGACCCCACCCATTTGCAGGCCATCGGCCCCGTCCGCCTCGGCTCGGCCAATGATACAGAGAAATTTGGCCCCATTGGCAATAATATCGACTACTACACCTTTCATTACCCGGTCAACCTGCGATATGGCTATTCCCATTCCGATAACATCATTTTCGCGCAGGTGGGCGCTAAAACTGGTGTGGATACGTGGCTGAAATATAACCACAATTTCTATGTTGGGCAGCAAATTCCCTTCGATCTGCCGGTGCGTGTAAGCACCGTTACTCCACAGTCCCAGAAAAACCTCTGCTCCTACACACCGCCGCAGGAGACGCCTCTCAGTGTCAAGCAACTGGCGGAAAATGCCTTTGGCCAGGGCATTGACTTTGTGACGCCCATGCAAATGTCGCTCTTTGACGATGCCGCCGCCAATAACGGCCATTTGATGCGACCGACGCTCATTTCGAAAATTGTAGACCCCTCACAATCAGTACTCCAGTCTTTCAGCGCAAAGGAACTGGGAACCCCCATCTCTGATACGACCGCTGGTCTCGTGCGCGATGCCATGTACGGGGTGGTATCATGTGGTTCCGGCTCGCTGGGGAAGGTACAGTTGAGCTATCCCTACTCGCGCTGGTCGGTAATCGGCAAAACGGGTACAGGCGAAGTCGATAGCACAGGCCAAACGCCCGCCCAATCCTGGTTTATTACAGCAGCGCCCTACCAGTTCCAGTCCGGTGGACTCCCGCGTATTACCATTGTTGCCATGAAAGAACACGGCGGTGAAGGCGCTTACGCCAATGGTCCCATGCTTCGTGACATCTACGAAGCAATCTTTTCACACGTGCTCACCGACGTACAGGCGCCGCCTCCGCCCGATCCCAATTTCTGTAACACCACTGGCCTGATACAAACAAGGTAAAATTATTCGTCTATTGCTTTTGCATCTCTTGCCAACAGGTATCGCAATAACCGGCGGCAACCAGATCGAGCGTCAGACTATGAAAGCCGTATTGTTCCTGCAATTGCTCGTTCAGATTGCCCAGTAAGGCTTCATCCAGGTGGATAATAGCGCGACAACGGCGGCAAACCAGGTGATGATGCGCCTGCCCCTCAGCTGGCTCATAATGAGGCTGCTCACCTGGCAGCCGGTTCTCGCGCACCAACCCCAACTCGCGCAGCAATTCCAGTGTGCGGTAGATGGTAGACAAGCTGACATACGGATTGCGTTTCTGCACCCGCTCAGTAATCTGATCAACACTCAGGTGTTCGCCAGCTTCTTGAATCACGCTTAAAATCATGTAACGCTGCGGCGTCAAACGATATCCTCGCTTGCGCAATTGCTCGTTACTATTATGAACATATTGATGCACCTTCAACCCCCTTCGTTTCGTTCCTTACAGTCGCCTGACGCGTAGCGCCTTCTTTTCAGCTTGCCTGACCGTAGTAAGATACATCTTTTCCATATCCTAACATCGCTTGCATAGAGCGTCAACGTATACTACCTCTCGTCCATTTCCCGTAGGAGCCGGGTTGCCCTTGCGATAATCCATATATACGATACAATATGATACGGAGTGACATACTCTGAAAGGATAGGACGAGATGGTTCGCTGGGAACATCGATACTTATTAGGAACGATGGTCTTTACCATTGCTGGCGACGTCGTGCGCGATTTCGATGAAGAATACGAGGCATGGAGCTGGTTGGAGCAAGAGGGATGGGGTCTGGTCGCCATAGAGCCACCTGATCCCGTACGGCCTGGAGCATGCAAGTACTACTTCAAACGCCAGAACGTACAATCAACCTCCATGCGCGCCGCTCCTACCACCCAATCCCTTCCTGCCTATGAACAACGAGGAAAACGCCCATGACTGTCCCCCAGGTTCCGAATTTCTGGCGTTCCCCCCTCGATCCAGAGCGCGTCTTGAACGTTCAGGTCACACGCTGGCAGGACAACCAGCAGCACCAGCGCGAAGATCACCTCACCGTCGAAGAACCACTTGAGATCCGCCTCAACCAGCATAGCCTGGCCGTCATCATGCGTACCCCTGGCCACGACCACGAACTGGCCCTCGGGTTTCTGCTCACTGAAGGCATTATCAAAACCCTCGATGACATACTTTTGATCCAGGATGGCATTGATGCTGATGATCTCCCTCTGGCAAACGTCGTCGATGTCACGTTACGGCCATCGTCTGCTGACCTTGCCGAGGCTTCCGACACCCCCGCCTTTCAAAGGCATTTCGCAGTCTCGGCAAGTTGTGGGCTATGCGGGAAAAATAGCATCGCCGACCTGCTGTGCAATATACCTCCGGTGGCAATAGATGATGCGCATATCTCCGTCGGCGCTATCTACAATCTCGCATCCCAATTGCGAGCACAGCAAGACGTGTTTTCGCATACAGGAGGATTGCACGCCGCCGGTCTCTTCACAAGCGCCGGAAAACTCAGCTTGTTGCGCGAAGATGTTGGCCGCCACAACGCCGTCGATAAACTGATCGGACATGGTTTGCTGCATCACACCCTCCCCTACACCCACCATATCCTGCTAGTCAGTGGCCGCACCTCATTCGAGATCATCCAGAAAGCCTTGCTCGCTCGCATCCCCTGTATCGCCGCCATCTCTGCCCCCTCCAGCCTCGCCGTGGAACTGGCCGACACCGGCGGTATCACCCTCATCGGCTTCTTGCGCGACCACTCCATGAACGTCTACACCCATCCCGAAAGGATCATCGAATAAACTTACTCTTAATAACCTCTTGTCACATTTCATACACTCCGATATAATCCCCCTATGCAGAATATCAGAAATGACACCATCGCAGCAATTGCCACACCACCAGGTTATGGCGGCATCGGCGTGATTCGCGTCAGCGGCCCCGAAGCCTTTGCCCTTGTATTACCGCTCGTGCGGCGACCCGGAGGCAATACCGACCTCCCGCCGTCCCACCTGCTCACCTACGGGCATATCGTCGTGCCAGGCACACAGGAAATACTCGACGAAACACTGGTCACCTTCATGCAGGCACCGCATACCTACACACGTGAGGATATCGTAGAGATACAGGGGCACGGCGGCCCCCTCGTTCTGCAGCGCATCCTTCGCCTCGTCCTGGCTCAGGGAGCGCGCATGGCCAATCCCGGTGAATTCACCATGCGTGCATTTCTCAATGGCAGACTCGACCTCGCCCAGGCCGAAGCCGTCATGGACCTCATCAGTTCTCAGACCGAAATTGGCCAGCGTCTCGCCATGCAACAACTGCAAGGGCGCATCTCCGAACAGGTCCAGCACGCCCGCCATACCCTCCTCGGCGTCATTGCCCGCATTGAGGCCAGCATCGACTTTCCAGAAGAAGACGTGCCGACACCCCGGACAGCCGAACTACTCTCTCTCATCCATACCGCCCGGCAACAAGTCAACACCCTGCTCGCAGGCTCCGACCAGGGACGCCTCTACCGGCAAGGACTCCGTACCGCCATCATTGGGCGACCCAACGTCGGCAAATCCAGCCTCCTCAATGCTCTCTTACGCAGCGAACGCGCCATCGTCACCCCCGTCGCTGGCACAACTCGTGACACCGTCGAAGAAATCGCCAACCTGCGCGGCATCCCCCTGCACCTCATCGACACCGCCGGCATTACTCCAACCAGTGACCCCGTTGAACAGATTGGTGTCGAACGTAGCCGGGCCGCTGCAGCAAGTGCCGATCTCATCCTACTTGTCTTTGACGGCGCCTCACCCCTGACCGAACAAGATACCCTTGTCTCACAGGAATTATGGGCAATGGGCTTTGGTGCGAACACCCATGCTTCGTCTCATAGTAAGGGCGGGGAAGGAGAAGATGAGCGATGGCTCTCACGGTCGCCTTCCAGGGTGGGAGATCGCCCCGTCATAGTGGTCATCAATAAGGTAGATCGTCCTCAACAAATAGAAATAGGGCAGCTGAAACAGATATGGCCTGGTATATTCCATGTCAACACATCAACCCTCACCGCCGGGGGGATACATGAACTCGAAGAAGCCATCATCACCCTCGTCCTCGCCGGTAAAACCACGCAAAGCGAAGGCCCCCTCGTCACCAGCGCCCGTCACCAGGAAAGCCTGCGCCGCGCAGCAGAGCATATCTCAGCATCGCTGCTTACATTGCAGCAGGGTGTACCACTGGATTTTGTCTCAATAGACTTACGCGCCGCTTATGATGCCCTTGGAGAAGTCACCGGAGAAACAGCAAGCGAAGATCTGCTGGAACGCATATTTAGCGAATTTTGTATCGGCAAGTAATGGCTTGCCGACGGCCTGAGCGAACTAGAACGCAGTGCGTCTGGTTGTTGGGCAGTCGGAATATGGACCTAAATGCCTACCTTGCTCGTTCTTTTTTATAACAATGGTATACTATTAAATAAAAACAAGCGTTAAAGACATATGCCTTACCGACCGCTGTAGAGAAGGAACGTATCGCGTCCTAAGGAAAGAGGAAACCGTATGCTGCCAGCAAATAGATCCCCCAGAAAAGCCCTCCTGCTCGGAGTCACTGCGCTGCTTGCCAGCCTTATCGTAATCACCACTACCTATCATATCGCCACATCCCATACAGTGCCCTCATCTTCCACATCCACTCCGAAAGCAAATTCTACCGCCACACAGCTTCCCACCACCACTGCCTCCTCCGGTTCGGGTAGCGTACAACTCACCCCCCATCCACCATCGCCAACCGGCACACCTCCCTACATCGTACAGAATCCCAATCCAGCAACCGTCCTGGGCGTTGACTCCGACCCCGGCACCTACTACTCCGGCATTCACTGGGTACGCCTCGGCTACCCCAGCTGCGGCTGGGGCGATCTAAGCGGCAATCACCTCAAAACAACCTTGCAAAACTACCATAACCTGGGTTTGCATGTGCTCCTCATC
>WNGR01003672.1_pt1 | contig 27345 bp, 18 predicted proteins | sample 5407581 | NCBI WGS metagenome assembly WNGR01 (sample SAMN13153383, study PRJNA577476) | soil metagenome | isolation source: 80 cm soil or saprolite under Garry oak tree replicate 2 | place: USA:California | collected 2016-06-15
GCTTCAAGCCGAGGAAAGCTCCCCGCTCCTCCTCCGCCGCCGAGTACGACTCCGGATGATAAAGCGGGGAATGCAAAGGCTAAACTAGAACCGACCGCCGCCGATCAAGCCATTTTCGCTGCGCTGAAAGCGAAGGGAGAAAGCAAAAACCCAGCGATCGCCAAAGAAGTTGCGGCTTTGCTCCAGGAGATTTCAAAAATTTACAAGCAGCCCTAGTTTTCCGCCCATCGCTCGCGGCGCTGCCCATTTGTTAAAGCCCAGGAACTAAACAGCACCGCAAGCGACAAGGAGTGACCCGCATGCTGTCGCAAATGTCGCTGTTTTTCGCACCCCGCAGCTTCCATCACTGAGCATCCTCGGTGGCGAAGCCACTCGGGACCATGAGCCGGGTTGAGCATTGGGAAGACTCATCAAGAAGAGAGAGATTCCGCAGGCGAGTACGGCCTGTCTGCATCGGCCAGGTAGCCGCTCTCATAGCGAATCGTGATGGCGGAGCCACGACGTGGTGAAGGTGAGGCCATCTTGATCGCTTCCTTTGGGAACAGTTGGCTGCGATTTACGGCAGGATGATGCGGGACTGGGTGTTGTTCTCGTCTTTCATGAACTCCGTGCGCAGGAACTCCAAGAACCCGCGCGAGAGCGGGCGGCCGGAGCTTCGGTCTAAGGCCAGCCGCAAGACGAAAACCAGTACCTTCAAAGCGTCGCTGTCCTGCAGATGAGGGTCGCCTGTCTCCTGGCCTTCTTGATCGTAATCCGCAATCACTTCACGCAATTCCTGTATCAAGGCTTGCTGAGCCAAGCTGGGACCAGTCGGTTCATAATGCAAGCCGGAGTTGGCTCGCGTCTCGAAACTGCGGACAAGCGCGACGAGGGCCTCGATCACATCTCGATCCCGGAGAGAGCTGTTCCCCAAGGCGCTTTTGCAAATTCTTTCCGCCAAATCCTCCAGTAAAAGGGGATGGGCGTCCAGGAAATCATCCTCGACTTGGACCTGCGCAAACCAACGTTCGTCCTCGAGCAGCTCAGGTCGGAAGCGAGCATATTCGCGTGCTTGCTTCAAGTACAAGCAGTCGCTGGGACAATCTAGGAACACTTCGCGGTGCGTGCCGCAACACGTGGCACAAATGCGGGCATGAAGCGCTGGGCAGAAGCGCTTCTCCTTACGAGTCTCGCAAAGGGTACAGTTCAACTCGGTATGCTCTCTTGCTTAAATATCACATTTTTAGTCGAACTGCAGCTCCCGCCGTTTCCCTTTGCGGTCGGAGGCGTCGGAGGATGGTTGGCGAGGAGAGGTACGTGCCAGGGATCATTTTTTCTGGACGCTGCGACCCCGGTGGCGCTCCTGCCTAATGGTGTTCTGATGCGTCCACGGAAATTGCTCCGGAAGATTTAGGACTACTCGCTCCGCTTCGCAGGTTTGAGGGTCCACGCCTGCAAGCGTGCCAGCTCCAGCAGATGTTCGGAATGAAATCCCGGCGGGAAGATCGGCCACGACCAGATCTCCAGCGAATCCACAGCGACGTACTTTTCGGTGGCGAGCCGTGCCGGCGCGACCATCACTCTTTCCGGAGGCGCCCCGCCATTCGCGCCCTTCCTCGCGATCTTCGCCATGGCGACGAGAAAGGCCTCCGGTGGTACATTTTGACTACCCAACCAGACGGCATTGGGAATTTGGTGGTTATGCTGAATGAAGCCGTGCAGGTCATACACGCTGCGCTCGAACTGTGACCAGGTCACTTCGACCGCCTCGGTCATTTGCGGCGAGGGCAGACTTGGTCCGTAGATGGTGAAAGGAAGAACCACCCCCGTATCCGCGCTCGGCTGCGCAGTCATTCGCTCAGCAACCAGGGTCATGATTTCTGCGGGCGAAAGCGAGTACGCCCCGAGGACCTGGAAGTTGACTTCCGATTCCACTTGGCTTGCGACGTCGGCGATTTCGCTCGCGCTGAACCTGTGTTCGCGCGCGCCGTCCGCGTACAGGCGCATGGCCTGCGGGCCGGTGATGAACTGGACCTGAGGAAATGACTTCATGTAACGAATCAATTGTTCAAAGTAGCCGAATGCTCGCTCACGCGAATCCGGCGGCCGTAGCGGATAGATTTGCCATTGCTCGCGCGTGGGATTGGCGCCGCGGGCAAAATTCATGTCCCAGAACTGGCTATGGATGAACTCGCACGGATGAAAGTAAAGGCTGATCAGCCCCCCGCCGTTACTGGTCATCTGCTGGTAGAACTGGCGAAACTTGGTCTTGCTTTCTTCGATGTTGGTCCAGTCGCCATTGGGCCGGAGTTGCGGGCCCTCTTTGGTGTTGAAAATATTTAGGAGCCCGCCGTAGTAGAAGGGCTGGCCATTCAGTCCAACGTGCTCTGCCTCGTCAAGGTACAAGCCTACACCCCAACTGGCGAGCGAAGGAAACGCCTGTGGCGCCCACGAGCTGCCAGGCTGCCCGTAGCAGCACGGCTTCTGTTTGAAGATGCGTTGGACATCGTCAAAGCCGGGGCGCTCGCGCCGCGTAAACTCAGCTGCTCCCGTTTCCCAATCCAATAGCGACTCGTATTCCGCCGGAGTCGGATGCTGGCTGTGCGTGTTGGAGTGGTAGCCGATGGCATGTTTTTGCAGCGCGGCAATCACGTCTGTGCGCTGGCGGCGCTCAAGCGTGCGCGCTTTTTCGCCAACGACCTTAAATGTCGCCTGAATGCCCTGCTCGGTCAGGAACGCCGCCAGGCGTTTGGCCGCGTCATCGCTCTGCGGCAGGATGTAGTCCTCGGTGTCGAACCAGAGAACGACATAGACCTTGCCCGGCGCTGGCCCGTGGGCAAGAAGATCGGCATCCACCAGCAGGAGGACCGTTATCGCGCAAAGGATGCGAGCAAGCGGTAGCAATCGTTTCATCTGCCCCCATAATGCTGGCAACTCGGCACAACAGCAAGCATTGCCGAGCTCGACAGAAATGTCGCCTTCGTCCTCATTAGAAACGTCCCCTTTTTTGTCGAGTGTTCAAGGGCGCGAAGCTTGGACGAACTTACCGTTACGTGCCCGTTCTGTTTGTTAGCACGCGCAGCGCAAGCGCTCCTCCCGCAGCTATCAGCATGAACACGGCGGGCCCCATGCCTTTGACATCGCCTACGCGCAGATGCGATGCGACTGCGCCAACAAAGTAGATCACGAGACCAATGGCTGCCGCGACGCCCACCCATGGCGACCAGATGCCAAGAACGAGGCCCAGCGCACCGGCAAGCTCACAAGCCGCTAGGAGCGGGAAGAACCGCAGCGGTACCCCGACCACTTCCTGGATCACATGAACTACCTTCGCGTTTCGGCGAATCTTGGCGACTGCCGAGAACGCCGCCATGGCCGCGAAGAGGATAGTGATGAGCAGATATGCGGTATCCATGCAAAGCGCTCCGATGGAGTGTCTCGAATTGGTGTGCGAGCCATGTTAGCTTTGACAGCCGTGCCGCTGTCAATGAAATTGCTGCGGGCGCCTCGATGATTGCTTTGCAAGCCTACGCCTGCACTATCTGAATCAAGTTTCCGCAGGTGTCGTCCAAGACGTAGCTTTTTCGACGTATATGCCGCGGGCGTTCTGAAGTGGGTGCTTCCGTAGTTTGTGGCATCAGCCAAAATCTTTTAAAGAAAGGCTCGATCAATGTGAGCCTGATGGACGGGCTCATAGCAAAGACTCTCTCTCAGGCTCGGATCGTTATGAGGCCCGCCGAGGCGACGCTTGGTCTCTTCATTGGGACTAGCCGGTAGTACAGCGTTGAGGATTCTCAACTCATGCCCCAATCAGTCCAATGGTTTTCATGCTTCGAAGGTCTGCCCTGTGGAAGTCGCACCCGTGCACGTTGCCTCTAAGCTTCCTGGAGACGGACCCGGCGCGGGCCGAAGGCGATTAGGCGGGATGGAATATCGCGCAAGAAAGGAATCTTGAAGAGCAGCTTGAATTGCCAGGGCACATTGGCGGGGCGCGTTGATTGAAGAGCGCGGACCATGAGGCGGTCTTGCATCGTGGATTGCATGCGCTGGATGACGCGCGTGGGCCACTCGCGCTGGCGTTGCACTTCAGCCAGATGGGCTTCAGCGATGGTCCCGGACTTCAGCGGACCTGCCAGGACGTTTGCGGCAACGACAGCATCCTGGACAGCGTAATTAATTCCTACGCCCCCGACAGGAGACATCACATGCGCAGCGTCGCCGATGATGAGGACACCAGGCTTGTGCCAAAGGGGGCAGCGGCTGGATTCGACGGAAAGCAAGGTGAACTGCTGCCAATCCGTCAGCGATTCAGCATGTTTCGCAAAACGAGGTTCGGTCTCGACCATGCTTTTGCGAATAGCTTCCACGCCCTGCGCGCGCACCAGCTGATACTGGCCCTTCGGAAAGACCAAGCCAGCCTGCCAATGATCGTTGCGTTCAAGCACGATAAAAATTCGCCCGCCGCCGATACCGCCAAACGCCCCACCGATAACCTCGGGCTCGCCAGGAAGCTTCGGCAGGCGAAACCAGAGGACATCCATTGGAGGGGCGGTTTTGATAGGTTCAAAGCCGGCGAGCCGGCGCACGACTGAAAAGCGCCCATCGGTACCAACCGTCAATTTGGCACGAAGCTCGTGCTCCAAGCCATCGTCGCCGAGATAGCCCACGCCGACGACGATTCCATTTTGTTCGGTCAGGCGCTGCACCTGGGCGTGCATGACCAATTTGAATTCTGGATACTTCGCGGCCTCGCGAGTGATGAATTCCAGAAAGCGAACCTGGGGAATCATTGCAATGTAGGGAAAGCGCGTCTTGAGGCGGCCGAGATCGAAAGGGCGAAAAGGACCGTTTGCAAATTGAAGCGTGGGGCCGGTGACTTTGCTGTGAGGAATCTCGAGCAGTTTGCTCGCGAGCCCGATCTGGTCGAGGACTTCTAAGATGGAAGGGTGAACAGTGTCACCACGAAAGTCGCGGTCGAAATCTCTGTGCATTTCGAGGAGAGTCACGGGAACGCCGCGGCGCGCGAGGAGAAGAGCAAGCATGGCGCCGACGGGTCCACCACCGACGATACAACAAGAAGTTGTCTGCACGTCACGAGCTTGGTTTTGAGCGAGCGAAGTCTGATTCATATAGTTCGCTTCTTAATTCTTTCTGAATTGATATTGAGGCTAGCGGCCTCGGGATTCACTTGAGACTTCCCAGCGGAGGGGAGGCCCACGAGACGAGCGATGCGAACGGCAACATACATGATGCCGCTGACTGCTTCGAGAATAGAAAGTGACCAAGCTTGCGCCGTCCTCGGGACAATGTCGCCATAACCTAGCGAAGTCAGCGTCACGAAGCTATAAAACACGCAATCGAACCAGTCCAAACGATAGAAGAACTTTCCCTGTCGGATGACTGACGGATTCTCTAGCGTTGTCTGCAACACTGACATGACATCTTGTCCCTTAATCCGAGCCCGTCCCAACTCTACATTCGCACGTCAAATAGACTTTGATCGTGAGTGTCGGAACGGTGAAGAAGTCCATTGCGGCGATGGCTTCCCGATGATCGTGCAGAAGAGTGAGCCAACGCTTGGCCGGCCTAGAGTCTCTCAGGGCGCGGCGCATCCAACACGATATGGCTCTCTCGGATACCTTGAAACCGAGCATGAGCAGCTCGCCATGAATCCGTGGGGCACCCAGGCGGGGTTCTCCGCAACCATCCGAAAAGTAGCGATTGAAAGCGTAGCCTTCCCACGATACGCTTGCCCGCATCGGAGTCAATTCCATGCGAAAAATGTTGGTCCTCATGGTCATTGTAAGCGTGACCGCTCAAACCCAACAACCCGCCAGTTTGGAAGATACTTTGGTGTGGATGGACAATTTTGTGGCTGATCACGGAAGCCAGTTCACTGGGCAGAGAAACACTGATAAAGGATCTTGTAAGCTGGGTACCCCAGGCTGCGAGCCGCGCCATGATGTGACCACTTTCGATAGTCACGGTTGTCTCGCTACGATAAGGTGGTCAGTTGCTGTGAACTTTAAAGATGTCGGCACCCACACCTACCACTTTTCGCTGAGAGACCTTGACCCCAATAGCGTAGCTTCGGTGAAAGACAATCCCTTCGAGAATGCCTTAGTCGTGGAAACAACAAATAGCGAAAAAAGGGTCACGGAATCCTTTACTCTGCTGGGTGGGAAGGCCGAAGAAAGGAACAAACACACGCGGGTGGAACTTGTCTTTGATAACGGAGATAACGCCAAACGTTTCGTGCAAGCTTTCAAGCACGCGATTCAACTCTGTGGGGGAAAACCGTCAGCATTTTAGATGGTTATGAGACCTGCCGTTTGCATCATCATCGGCGTGCTAGTCACAATTACCCAAAACCAGAATGACCGTCATGAGCTCATGCATCTCACATTGACCCGGCTTTATGCGTTCGATGCCAATGCTTTATCGATATCTATAACATAACAACGAACGCCCGCACGAAGCTCTGGACATGAACTATGTGACGATGTGATCGGCCCTCCGGCCGGGTATTGGAACGCGCTGTCACAAGAATGTCACGCGAGACGCGGCGAAGCGCAGCAAGTTGCGAATAAAACGTGAATAACGAAGGAGAGGTGGGTTCGTCACCTTTCATCAGAACTTGCTGACTCCCTCGGTCTAGCCCGTCATCCAGCAAGATTTGATTAAATAACGTCGATGGCTGTTAACCGAATTCTCACAAACACCCTGCAGGCCTGCTTCTCTCGGCAGCGGTATTCCTTACATTTCGCGCAGTCTCTTGAGCATGGCGGTCGCGTTCGTATTTTGCGGATTGAGCGAGAGGGATTTCTCGTAGTTCTTGACGGCTTGGGCCTTGTCTCCCGCGGCCATGTAAGCTTCGCCGAGGCTATCGTACGTGTTTGCCGAATCCGGGTACAACTCGACGTTCAGCTGAAAAATGCGTATCGCGTCGGCAGTTTGCTTGCGCGACAGCAAGCCGTAGCCCAGGGAATTGACGGAGCTCTCGGAGATGGCATCGGATTTTAGCAGGCCGGCAAGATCAGCGATGGCTTGTGAGGCGCCCTTCAGGCGGACCGCCCTCGCGAAGCGCATTGCGACCGAGTCGTAGCTATCGTATTTGATCCAGGTGAAGGCCAGTTGCTGGCCGCCGATGGCGTCATGCACGATTGGCTTGGCGATGGCCAAGCCATTCTCGCTGTTCGTGAACATCACGATTGCTGTTTTGTCTTTGAGCTTCGCGGCGACAAAGCACTTGAATGCGCCGTTGTCGCCCCAGTGCCACAGCGAAACACCTTTCTCTGTGCGTTCAATGCCCCAGCCGAGTCCCCAGAACAGATTTCTCGAGAGTTCCCGCGGGACGCGGTCCGTGCAATTGGTGCACGACAGATCAAGGGCGACCTGCGGCGTTTCCATTTCGCCAAGCGTTGCCGGCTTCAAGCCTGTGCCGGTCAGCACTGCGGAGAGAAAAAGGGCGTAGTCACGGGCGGTGGTATGCAGGCTGGCAGCGGCGTTTGCTTCCTTTGGCTTGCGCTTGTCCGCCGGTTGTGCGTCGGCATCGTGGCCGGTCGCAGCGCGTCGGTCGAAATCAGGGCGCCAGGTGTAACTGCTGCTCGCCATTCCCAGCGGTATAAAGACTGCCTCGGTCATGAAGTCATTCAATGGCTTGCCGGTAATCTGCTCGACAGCGCGTTGCAGGTACACGAAGCCTTCTCCGGAATAGCTGAAGCGCTCCCCTGGCGTGAAGCGGATTGTGAGCGAGTTGCCGTCGCCCCGCCAGTTGGGAAAGCCGGTGCGATGACTCAGCACGAAGCGAGCGGTAATTTTCGCGAGTCGGTCATCGCCTTCGATGTAGGGTTTAGAAAGGTACGACGTAAGCGGAGTATCGAGCGACAGTTTGCCTTGATCAACGAGCTTGAGCACCCCGTACGCAAAGACCGGCTTGCTCAGTGAAGCAGCTTCAAAGACCGTGTCCGGCGTAACCGCCTCACTCGATGTCGCGTTCATGACGCCGAATCCGTGCAGCCAGTAGGTTTGGCCGTTGCGGACGACGGCGGCCGAAAGCCCTGGCAGAGTGGCTTGTTCCATCAAGCCGGGAATGTCTCTTTCCAGCGATGCAATGGCAGAATCCTTGGAAGAGTTTAACGGCACCTTCCTCGATCGAGAGGAGTCCGGGGACGACGGAATCGCCAGCGTCGCGCAGATCAGCAAACCGGCGACGGGCAACGAAGATGCGATTGTGTTGGCGAGGGTCATAAACGCTCCCGGACCATGCGTTGCTGGATATCGTATAGACGCACGAACCAGGCTACCGTTAGGTTCGAACCGCCGGAAAAGCATGTGCTCCGGCCGCGAATTTACTTGGCGACCTACACCACGTAATGTCCGGCGATTCTCGAGCAACCGCGTGCCGGAAAACGTCTGTGACTTGTTTAGTGTTGCGGCGTCTTCAGCATATTGTCGAATCCGACCTTGGCAGGAGCGGCCATCGCTGCGAGGCGATCCATGTCGAACTCTTTGTACAGGTCGAGACAGAACAGCTCTGGCGCATTTTGAAACGTGACCGGAACCTGCAGCGCATAATCCAGACTGGCCATGCCTTCGTGGACGACCACATCGGAAAAAACGTCTGGCTGAAGCGCCGCCACAACCAGCGCGATTGCTTCCGTGCGGATACCCCTGGATTCCAGACGTACCTTCTGTGCGCCGGTACGTCTTCGAAGCCACTCAGCAATCTCGATGAGTTGAGCCGCCTGAATTCCAACTGCACGCTCGCCTTCTCCATCCAGAATCTGCACATAGGAAAATGGCTCGAGGTCCTTCCAGGTGTCGCCAAAGAAAGTGAGGTCGAGAGCCAAAACCTGCTCGTCACGATTCACGCGGGCGGACACATCCGCCGCTGCGGCCTTGCGGCCCTGATCGTCAAGCACGAGGGTAACGGGAGCGTCCCGAGGAGCATCGATTCCTTTCACCCAAACGCCGCTGGCGGCTAAACCATTGTCCATTTCGAACAAATAGGAAAGCGTCTCAAGCCCTTTGTTCTTGGTATTGGCCAGAGTCCAGATCCGCGCCAAACGCACCGGCTTGCAGCGAGCAACGGAATTTAGTTTCTGTCGTTCCGAATTCGCCCAGGCCGACCTGGCGGTGGAACCTGACGGAATGGGTGAGCGCCTTGCTGCGCCAGCGATCTTGCGCGCGAGATCGAGAATCGTCAGATTGTCTTTCGGGAGCCCGACAACGAGTTCTTCATAAGCTTTGATCTCCTGGCCCGCGGGAATTTCCTTCTCAACGGTCGGAATGCCGAATTGCTGGCTAAAGAAACGATAGGCGTGCTCGCGATTATCGAGCTGATAGTTATGGGTCCCAGGGTCGCGGTTCTCGTGCCACTGGAAGACATCCTCTTTGCCATAAAGCCTGAAAAAAGGCCGAATGCCGTCGTAGATCAACGGCTTCACCAGCGGCGCACGAAAGCAGCAATCGTCTTCCGCATTGTGGATGAGCAGCGTGGGGCGTGGGGCCATCATCGCGGTGAGATGCGTGTAATCGACATTTGCGAGAAAATCTGTTCCGTTTTGTTCGAGGTCGCCTAAGTCGCCGTATTGTCTGGCTTCCACCTTAGTCGTGGCTGAGGAATAGCCCGCGACGGGCACGGCAACTTTTACGCGTTCATCGAGGGCACTTAGGAAAATCGTTTGCCATCCGCCGCCGGAGAGCCCGGTAACGCCGATGCGATTGCGGTCCACACTCGGATGGTCCGAGAGGTAATCGAGCCCGCGCCGCATTTCCAGCATAAAAATTCCAAGCGCATTGGCGCCGACCAAGTCCAGATGCGCCCCATACCAATGTTGGTTTCCCTCGACCCGCAGCTCGCCAAACGCGAACCATTCCAAGTTGAGCGCCAGGATGCCGTGCTTCGCGAAATTGATGCACCGCTTTTGTTTGTATTCGACCGCTTTCCCCATCGGGCCGACGTGCCCATTCACGTTTAAAATTGCGGGCACTTTGCCCTCGAGCTTTTCCGGTTCATAGAGAATCGCGACAGATTGAAAGCCGGGAACAACTTCATAGCGCAGTTTGCGAAGACGGTATCCTTCGTGAGTCTCAATCGTCCCGACGTCTTCGAATTTTGGCGAGGACGTGACCCATTCCGGCGGCCAGCCGTGAAACACAACATCTTGCAATAAGTGCCGGCGCAGGCGTTGGGACTCCTCCGTCCATTGCGCCGCGCTCGTCGCAACAGGAGGCGGAGGGACGCGGCTTAGGATGAACGACTTCATCTGCAGCAAAGCGGCACTGGGCGCGAGTATTTGCTCCCCCAATACGGTCTCGAGGTCTCCGGGGGCGCTTTGCGCGAAAGTTTCAACGGAAAACAGAAAGCAAGCGAGGAGCGAAAAACCAATAACGTGGATACGATGTCGCAGGAACCGCATCAGCGCCTCCCGTTACGAAAATTGTGTAAGCGCCCAAGTTCCATAAAAAGGGCACTCCCCGTGTGGCTAATGCGCAGGCAATCGCCGTAGCATAGCGCGAAATTCCGCAGGACGCATGACAACGCAGACGGTCCCGTCGGGTCTACCGCTGGATGTTGCGCTGACGACAACGGTACGAGAAGTTTGGTTAGGATGGACGCAACGACCGCCGCAAAGGGCGCCCAGTGCATGCCCTTGTGCGCGGCGCGCTCCGAATCCCGTTCTTCCTAGGGGGTGAACTCAGAAGAACACCTTGACCGCGAGTTGAGCCACGCGTGGATCTGACGCCTGACCGGCGCGGAAAGTGCCGAACGCGTTGTTATTATTCAGCTTATCGAACGCGCTGATCTGGTCTGTGCCGTTCACTCTCCGGAGCGAAATTAGGATGGTTGAGCACGTTGAAGTACTCGACGCGAAGCTGCAGCTTCCAGCGCTCCGTGAAATGGAAGTATTTCGAGACCTGCACGTCCCAAACCGCCGTTCTCGGCAGCCGCAGCACATTCTTTCCGACGTTCCCAAAGGTCGGCAGAGCGCAGGTCGGTCCGAAGGTCGCGCAGTTGGCTTTCAGGGCGGCGGTGGACAGGAATGCCGCAGGGCTCAGCCAGCTCACGCATTTTGCGGTGACGCCCGCGCAGGAATTCGCGCTATAAGGATCAAGACCCGCCACAAACGTGCCGCGATCCTGTCCGATTCCCGTGCTGGAGAGCTCCGTTCCTTGAAGCACGGTGATCGGACGGCCGCTCGCTGCGGAAATGATTCCGCCAATCTCGTAATCGCCCAGCAGGTAGCGCAGAAGGGTGCTCGAGCTCCGCAAACTCCGCGATTGCCACACGTAAGACCCGGTGAATACATGCGCGTGATCGAAGCCCGAGGGTCCGTAATCCATCCTGTGACGGTTCGGATCATTGAATGGCAGCACCGAGTATCCAGTGTCAAATCCAGAAACGCCCTCGCCGAACGGAAGATCATCCAGGCTCTTCGAGTACGTATAGTTGGCCAGGAATGTGAATCCGTGCGCCATGCGCTTTTCGACCGAAGTCTGCAGTGCGTTATAGTTGGCGTTGATGTCCGTGATATCGGCCTGCACGGTTGAGGAGAACGTGTTCGTCTTGAACGCACCGCCGCTGCCCAGAAAAACGGTGCAATTGGCCAGACCCGTTCCCGCTTTTCCAGGTGATCCCACTGACCCTGGGCACCCCGCAATTCCTCCCGGATTTGACGGGTTGTAGTATTCGGTTTCGAGGATGTGCAGGCTGCGCGAACCTACATAGGCAAAGCGCAAAAGGGTCTTCGCCGGCAGCTGCCGCTCGATCGTCAGGTTCCATTCGTAGGTCGTCGGCACGTGATACTGACCGCTCGGATCGTAGCTAACTGCGATTTCATTGAATGGCGGAATGTAGGCAAAGTTTGTCGGCGCTGGAAATGGACTCGGGAACGTCGGATAGTTCGCTGCCTGCGCTCCGCTGCAATTGAGTGCCGTCTGCGTTCCCGGGTTGGTGCAAAGAGGATCGCTGAGCGACCCGGGCGCTGAGGCGGCCGTCGGCGCGCTGCTGCCCGCCGTTGACAAAATAAACTGCGGGCTGAATGGCCATTCATCCACGAACCGGTTGCTCAACATACCCATCACACGCGTGTCGTAGAAAATTCCGGCCCCACCGCGCACGCTCGTGTTGCCGTTGCCAAATACGTCGTAGGCGAAACCCAGCCTCGGAGCGAAGCCTTTCCAGTTCGTGTACAGCGCATTCTTGGGCATTCCGGGGTCGCTGGGAATACCGTTTTGCGACGAGAAGAAAACGCCAGGAGGTGCGTTCGGATAAACTCGGGACCGCGTCCCGGCGGCCATCGCTGCAAGATTCACCTGCGCCCATCGGTTTCCAGTGTCGCTCCAAGGAAACGCCGGCTCGTACCGCAAGCCGAGATTGAGAGTGAGGCGGCGGGTGACACGATAGTTGTCCTGCGCGTATATGCCCACGAAGTTCGCCCGGTTGTTCTTGAACTCACCCGCACCCTGCTGTAGGGCAAACCCGTTGCCCACGCCGGCTCCATCGGACAAAATGCCGCCCAAAAAAAGCTGATACGTCGCAAACGAAGCACCGCCGAAAAGGTAGTTGTCTTGCGTTCCGAATCCAAAGATGCCCGGCTGGTTGAACAGATTGTTCAAATCCACGGAGCTGCGCTCGAACGAGCCGCCGAAGTGGAAGTCGTGTTTGCCGATCTCCCAACTCACGTCATCGGCCCAGGTGTAGTTATTGCGCGTGAAAAACGCCGGCGGGTTGTCACCGAAAGAAAAGCCTCCCTGCACACCGACGCCCTGGATGCCGGCAGGCTTTGGCTGAAACGGAATGCTGACACCGAACGCGGTCACATCCGTTGCGTTGTTCCCTGGACCGCGGTGGGACACTTCTCGCGAGTAACTGAACCGAAAATCGTTCACAAGCCCCGGCGAAAAAAGGTGAGTTTCATGAGCCAGGAAGTTTTGCGCGGTAATCGCAAACGTGGCGTCACTGTAAGAGATTAGCAGCAAGGGATTGAATACCGCTGCCTTGATGAAGCGGTCAAACTCGTAGCGCCCGGTGAGCTTGTCCGTCTGGCTGAATGAATGGTCTAGCCGCCCCATCGCGGAATCAAAACTCTCAGTGTCCGGCCGCGAGAACGGCACCGTTGGATTCGATCCCGCCGGAATACTGCCAGCGAGGCTGAACTTCGGAGAAGACAGTGCAGCCCCGGTATTCGGATCGATCCCCAACAGGGTGGCAACTGCGGGATCGATTACTCCGGCCGGGCCCGTCGCCGCTGTCGTCGGTGCGCCGCACGTTGGGCACGCCGCGGTCTTCGGACTCAGGAAATTCGTGATGTCGGTTTGTCCGACCACCTTCTGGCTGCCTAGGACGAGGTTTCGGAATTCCGTGCGCTGGTAGCCGCCGAAAACGAATGTCTTGTCGTGAATGATCGGGCCGCCCAGTGTTCCGCCAAACTGGTTACGCTTAATGCGGTCCGGCGTCGTCGGCGTTGCAAAAAAATTCTGCGCATTGAACGCGGGATTGCGGTTGAACTCGAAAGCGTCTCCGTGAAACTTGTTTGTTCCCGACTTCGTGATGACGTTTACTACGCCGCCTGCGTTTGAGCCGTATTCGGCACTGTAGTTGGTGGTCTGCACGCTAAATTCTTGCAGGGCATCCGGGAACGGGAAAGGCTGATTGACGTTCGTGTACTCATCCACGTAGTTGCCGCCGTCGAGCTGGTAGCTGATCGTGTTCTGCCGCGAACCGTTCGCGGAAAACGTGACCGCCCCGGGGAAGGTCTTTGTTGCGCCCTGGTCCGCTCCGCCGTTCGGCGAGTTCACCGCGCCTGCCACCAGCAGCGTCAGTTGCGCCGCGTTTCGCCCATTCAGCGGCAGATCGGCAATCCGCTGCTCCTCGATCACCTGCTTGAGCGTGGATGTGGACGTGTCCACCTGAAGCGCATCGCTCAGAACGGTCACCGTCTCAGTCGTCGAGCCCAGCTTCAGCGCCACGTTCACCGTCAGCGTCTGGTCCGCCAGGAGGGTGATTGCAATCTGCTTCGCCGTGCTGAAGCCTTTTGCCTCGACCGTAAGCGTGTAGATCGCCGGGTTTAGCGAGGGAATCACGTACAACCCGTCCGTCTCCGTTACCGCCGACCGCGCAAATCCCGTCCCTTCCTGTGTGGCGGTCACTTGCGCTCCACCCACTGCGGCGCCGCCGGGGTCCGTCACTCTTCCGGTTATGCTGCCCAGACCTTGGGCGTTGGTGAAGCGAGGGAGGATTAAAACAGCGAAAATAGCGATAAAGACGTTCTTCTTCATGTTTGCTTCCCTTTCGAGGACCAGCCGAAACCTCAACTCCGGCCCCACCCTTACTTGCGGCTAAGCCGCACCCCGACTGCCCGGCTCCCCCCGCCGGTATGTTTGCCGCAAACCCCGTACTTGCCTCGACACCAGCAACTTGCTGGATAGTTGGTATCGATTCGCTGAATAGAAATCAGTTTGCCGACGGTAGAAACATGTTCCAAAGCGTGTCAATCCGAAAAATTTAAAGGAGTGATTTAGCCAGACTAAACCGGCTGGCGTGTCGAGCCCACTCTTGCGTTCACCGCAGAAAGACGGACGCGCACCATAGCAAAGGCCTCGGCCCGTGTAGATCGCCCGTCTTTCGTCCGCGGTTCAGGTCGTGAGCCAGATCGTTCCTGTTGTTAGTTTCTTCGCAAACATTTTCATCCCACGAGCAAGGTGTATCCGGCGCCGAAGGGCGATGGGCAACGTGACGTCGTAATTGCGGAGGATGATCTCTCTTCGCCAACAACGTAGCAAGTGCTTGGAGGTTTTCGCGCGGAAAACAGATAAGAATTATGCGAAAACTCAATGTTTCCGTGAAACCATTGAAAGGAAATATGCCGACTGTTACGTTGATTACCGAACCGGCGGTTTCTGACGTCAGGTGCCCATGTGTAGATCGCCGATCCGCTGTCCACACGAGATCGAAGTTTTTCCACTTTCTTCGCCACTGTGGCGCCATCTGAAGAAGAGACCCGTGTGCACAGCCCACTTCGAAGAATGTCCGGCTATTCAGCCAAGTAGCCGTGCGATCGCTTTCGGATTGCCGAACATCCTCGTTGCAACAGACATCCTTGTAACCCTCGATCGCGGGATCTCGCGCACTTGACGTCAGAGCTTGTGCACGGTGTATAATCCGGCCGATTTTTGGGGATTCGCTTAAGACCCCAGGCTTACCTGGAGTGCGTGTTCCCCAAGAGTGCCAATGGACATCCACCAACTTGAACTGTTTCTTGCGGTGATGGAGTCCCCCAGCATGACGCGCGCCGCGGAGAAGATTCATCTGTCGCCAGGCGCAGTTAGTCTGCAACTTCATAACCTCGCCGACGAACTCCACACTGAGCTTTTCGTCCACCGAGGAAAGCGGCTGATCCCGACATCCGCGGCCTTACGACTTGCGGAACACGCCAAAGAAGTCGTTACGCTGATGGCCCATATCCAGCAAGAGTTCGAGAACAACCTAACGACGGATACGCGCCCTTTTCATCTGGCCACAGGCGTCACAACGCTGATCTACCAGCTCGGCCGTCCCCTCAGACAATTGCGGAGGCGCTATCCCAACGCCGAGATTCGCGTTACCGTGGGCGTGACGGAGGATATGGTCGCCGGCCTGCTCGACCACAGGTTCGATTTGGCGCTCATTTCGCTCCCTGTTCCTGAAGAGAATCTCCAGATCATCCCTCTTTTCGAGGAAGAGCTGCTCATTGTACGCCCTTCGCAAAAAAAGGTTGCCCGCGCTCATGTCGGTTCATTGAGAGCTGACGAGCTGGCCAGTGTGCCATTCCTGCTGTACCCAAAACGGAGCAACGTCCGACGCGTGATCGACGAGTTCTTCAAGGACATTGGAGTCCAGCCAAATGTCCAGATGGAAGCAGACGACACAGAAGCCATCAAACGACTTGTGGAATCAGGGTTTGGCCATTCCATCCTTCCCGAACACGCCTTACGGGAGCGGTCGCCCTTCTTCCAAAAGTTTCGTGTCGATGGGCGTCGCCTGACAAGAAGCCTGGCGCTGGCGGTGGTTCGCACCGATTGCCCGCGCAAGCTAACGGAGTCTATTGCCAGCTTTCTGCGTGCCGCGTTGCTGGAACAAGTTGAAGACTGTCGGCCGAACGCGCTGAGGGCCAGCCTTCGAAAGCAAGTTTCGAACCGAGAGGCCAGCGCTTAACTTGTCACGGATGCCAACTACGACGATGGAATAACGCGGTTTCTTGCACTCAAGTCGAGGGGCTTCTCGCCAGGATCTGTTTGAGTCGCCTAAACGATGTAATGCAATGGGTGAGGCGTAAGGAGTCTTGTAACTCTTTCCGACTAGAAGCATATTCAATGTCTTTCGGTTATCTTGCCCGCGCTCTCGCGGTCCGGAATTCCAGCCGCGGAAAAGGTCCCTTTTGCACCCGATCCGGTTGACAAGGAGGCGCTCCCGAGGGCCAGACAAGGAGCAAAGAACACACGCTTCTCTCGTGAAATTTGTTGAGAATTGCTTAAACGACGCTTTAGAAATTCGAGTTTGACATGCTGCCTTTGCGCTCATAACCTCCCGCCTGGGCGCATCCGATTTGTTCCTGAAACAAAAATAAGCTGTATTCCTGGCGTTTCTTGTGTCGGGCGAGCGACCTGCGTGGTGAGTTTGGACGGGAGCGAGCAGGTTTATTGGGATTGCAAATATTCATTTGGTGCGTGAGCGGCAGGAAAGAGCACCATCACGCCGGACTGCGGTTCTGGTTACAGTCCTTGCCCGCAGCTAGAGCCGAGGCATTCGGGATATCGGCGTTCGCGGATTTCGTTCTCGGGGGACCTTGCGGAGGAGTTCAAGTGCGAGGTGACGTCTATGGTTATTAAGTCAAATTCTTCAAAGAGTCTTGCTGTAAGTTTCTTGCTGGCAATCACGCTGGCGCTGTCGGCTTTTCCCAAGGCTGCGAGAGCGCAGATTGGGAATGCCACGCTGGGCGGCACAGTAACCGACCCGTCTGGAGGTGTCATTGCTGACGCTGAGCTGACCCTCACCAACAAGGCGACCGGTTTCGAGGCGAAGGCTACATCCAACGAGCGGGGTGAGTACACCTTTCGAAATTTAACTCCAGGGACTTACGACCTGAGAGTGGTCAAGAGTGGATTCGGAACTTACGTCCAGAAGGATATCCTGCTGACGATCAACCAGTCGGGGCATGCCGACATCGCTCTCAAAGTCGGCGGTGCAACCGAGACCGTCACCGTGGAGGGTCAGAACACCCTCATCAACTACGACAATGGGACACTGCAGGGGGGAGCCGATCCGGAAACGATCAAGGACTTACCGCTGGTCGTTGAGGGCAAACCACGTTCTTCGGCAGCTCTGGCCGTGCTTCTACCAGGCATCACGACCGGCAGTTCGAGTGAAGCCTTCCAGGCGCGCATTAACGGGGGACAGGAGTCCGGCGATGAGGCTCTGTTGGACGGTGCAACCATGCAAGAAGGTTTCATGAGCCAGAGCGGGATGGTCTCGATTCAACAGGACTTTCAAATGTCCCCTGATATGGTTCAGGAAGTTAAGGTGCTCACATCGGACTACGCTCCCGAGTACGGCTCGTCGACTTCTGGTCAGATTACGATGGTCAGTAAGGGCGGCACGACACAATATCACGCCGCAGCTTTCGAATACGCGCGAAACAAAGCGCTGAATGCTAATACCTGGACGAACAACTTTCATGGGCTACCCCGGCCCCCGGACAATGAGCACAACTTCGGCGCCAACATTGGCGGTCCAGTCAAAATACCCTTCCTCTATCATGGAACTTCAAAGCATCACTCCTTTTTCTATTTCGACTGGGAGTCCTACCACCAGGCCGGTGGCTCTAATACGCCAACGATCTCGATTCCGTCGGTATTTGAACGAGGGGGAAACTTTACGGACTGGGGCTTGCCCATTTACATGCCGGGCAATGCCAGTACAACTTGCCAGACGGCAGCCGGAGTGGGACCCGGGAAACAGTTCCCCGGAAACATCATTCCGTCGGCTTGCGAAAGCGCCATTGCCAAAGCTTATATGGCGCAATTGCCGACTCCGACCAATTCGAATGCCACGAGTAACTACACGGCGCCCAAACCTGTGCCAGATACGCTCACTAGCAATTCGAACGTTTACATGACGCGCATCGACCACAACTACGGCGATAAGGATCACTTTTATTTTTTCTGGTGGCGTCAGTTTACTGGCTACAACAGGGCTACTTTGCTACCCGTTTCCATCGCGACAGAGTCTCCCACGAGACCTCAAAATTCGCCGATCTCAAGGTTTAACTGGGAGCATACCTTCTCGACAACCATGACCAACCATGCGACTTTTGGGTATTTGAATCGCAACGAAGGGTACGGATCACAGAACCTAGCTTTTCTCAGTGGATCGAACGCCTTGCCACAGGTCACCGTGAATGGCGCACCCAAACCCAATGCCCTACCAGCCTTCACGTTCAGCCAGGGGTTCAATCAGATCTCAAACAGCAACGGCCCTCCAGCAACGAATATCACCGTTCGTCCGACCTGGGTATTCAACGACTTGGTGAACAAAATCCATGGGCATCACACCTTCACTTTCGGCATGGAATGGCGATCGGTGCAGGGCAATATTCATCAGTCCAATAATCAATCTGGGACTTACAGCTTCGACGGTTCAGCCACAAGCTCGCCCAGCGGCAACAGTGGGAGTCCGGTTGCGGACTTCTTCCTCGGAGCTGTCAACGGCGGCTCGGCTGACCGTCGAGTGGTGAGCGCCTGGTATCCCCGCCAAACGGTCTGGGCCTTGCATGCCGACGACTCGTGGAAAATCACTCCAAAGCTGACCTTCAACGCGGGGTTGCGGTGGGACTACTACACACCTTCTCGAGAAAAATATGATCATTTTTCCTTCATCGATCTCGTCGGAACCAACCCCAATGCCGGCGGATTACCGGGACGTTTGGCTTTCGCCGGCAATAACTCCGCTTGCCAGGCTGCTTCCGCATGCTACGGCGCCCCTTATCCGGAGAAGCCGTGGCACAAGGGGTTTGCGCCGCGACTGAGCGTGGCCTATTCGTATGACCAGAAGACGGTCGTTCGCGCAGGTTACGGCATTTTCTTTGCTCAAGCGTTCTACCCAGGTTGGGGCGGTGGAATGGCGCTCGATGGCTTCAATCTGCATCAGACGTTCGGCACCAGCGTGGACCCCGTAACCGGCCAACCTGATCCGGCATTCTACCTGGACAATGGGGTCCCTGCCCCCGCGCAACTCCCTCCATTTATCTCGCCGGGATTCGACAATGGTCATTCCCCCACCGCTGCCAACGGTAATGGTTCGGCATACCGCCCGGTAGATGCGAACCGGCGACCCTATTCTCAACAGTGGAACCTGACGATTGAGCGTCAACTTCCCAAAGATATTTTCTTCAGCGTCGCCTATGTGGGGAACAAGGGCTCGCGCCTGACGTCAAGCCTAAATCCGGCCAACGTATTGAATCCCTTTGATCCAAAGATACAGGCTCTTGAGGCAAACACAACTTCTATCGACCCCATTTGCGCCACCACCAACAAGCCACCAACCAACGTCAATTGCGGTTACGTGCCCGAATTGAACGTCCAATTCACGTCGGATAGCCAGACGCTTTTCGGCGTTAAATCTCCTTACAACGGATGGGTTAACGATTTAACTAAACCCGGCTCCGCTTGTTCTCCCACTGTGGCTCAGGCGCTGTTGCCGTTCCCGCAGTTTTGCGGCCCGCTCCAGGGGTTGAACGAAAACCACGGGAATTCCATCTATCACTCCCTACAGTTGAAGGCAGAGAAGAGCTATAGGCATGGGCTTTACATGCTCGTGTCTTATACGAATTCCAAGCTTATATCCGACGCCTCGGACAATACTCAGCAGCTCGGCGGTTCTTGGAACGCCACGCAGGGTGTAATTTCGCCTTACGAGAAAGTCCGTGCGCGTACCCTGTCATCCGATGACGTCCCGCAGGTGCTGTCGGCCGCCTTCGTTTACGATTTGCCCTTTGGTAGGGGCAAGAAATACGCGAACCAAGGTGGCGCCGTCAACGGGCTGGTAGGCGGCTGGCAATTAGCCCCCATACTTCATTGGTCCACGGGAACCCCGATGTGGTTCCGTTCGGGCGCGTGCGAAGTGGTTCCGCAATTCCGCCAGAATTGCCTCCTAGGTCTTGTCAAGGGCCAAAATCCTTTCCTCCAGGACCCGAATAGCTACAATCCAAGTAAGGGACCTCTACTCAACGCAGCGGCATTCGAGCCCCTAACGGCCTTCCAACCGGCCGGGGCATGCCCAGGCTGCACCGGAGTCTTCGGCTACACCGGCATTGGACCGCGCATTTCGAATCTGAGAGGTCCAAACGCCAAGGACGTGGACTTTTCGATAACCAAAAACACTAGGATTGGAGAGCGGGTCAATTTCCAGCTGCGCTTTGGGTTCTTCAATGCGTTCAACCAGCATTATTTCTTCAACGCCACCAACGTAAACAACCAAGGTTCAAGTTTCGCATTTCATAATGACATCAGTATCAATAATTTCGGTACCTGGGACGGTAGTGTAAGCTCACCGCGAACGATTCAGATAGGCGCGAGACTTGAATTTTAGGCAAGGCGAATTCTTGACGCCTAACACCCCGAGAAACGAGCAGTGCCCGATGAAAATCGGCGCGCTGCTCGTTTGGACGAACCTAACGTGTGCTACCTCGGCGGCAAGGAAGGATTTGGTAAGGGTTGCAATTCGCTAGCCTTTTTTAGCTCCTGGAAGCGATCGGGCTCCGCTTTGGAGAGCGAGTTGTCTCCCAACCGATGATAGATGCGGCCAAGCAGATAGTGCGGTTCAGGATAAGAAGGATCAAGCGTAGTGGCTTGGTTGAGGGGTGGAACCGCTTCTTCATAGCGGCCCTGCATCTCCAAGGCTCGCCCTAGCTGATAGTACGCCTGCGGTAGCTTGGGGCCGTATTCAATTGCTTCGCGCAGACTCTTCTCCGCGTCCGGCAGTCGGTTTAGGGCCATGAGGGAAATGGCCAGATCCACATGGGGCCAGGGCGAAGGTTTTGGTTGAAGCCGGTTCAGTTGGACGGCGCGGTCGTAATTCTTGATGGCTTCCTCGAATTTGCCGAGGTAATCGAAGCACAGGCCTAAGGTGTCGTACGCGCGCACCATATCTGGATCCAGCTCGATAACCTCTTGCAGGCGGGCGATAGCCGACGCATAGTTTTGCGCATCGTAGTCCAGGCGCGCGAGCCAATAGGTGTAGAGCGAATTCCGCGGCTCGGCAGCGGCAAGTTTCTCGAGTTCCGGACGGGCCCAATCGCGGCGGCGGAGCTCGATGTACGCCATGGCGAGCGTAAAGCGGCTGCGCTCATCAAGAGGAGTGATGGCTTCGGCCCTTTTCCAGGCAATGCGGCATTCAGGTACTGGCCGTCGAGAAAGAAAATTCCTGCGGCCGTGACCAGCAGTTTGGCCGTTCTCGTTGATTTGGGGTGGCTTTCCGCTTCTCTGACAAGAATCGTTTCCGCCTGTTTGTAATTGTGACCGTTTAGGGCGTTTTCGAGTTCCTGGCAGTTGCAGGTCCGAGAAATCACGGCGAACGCCTAAGGGCGCAAGGTTGTCTTGCCAGTTAGCGCAGGTTCGCGGCAGAAAGATGAGGCTAAGGAACGCGGCGACAAAGGCAGAGGCGAAACAATGGACAGTTCTTCGCGTCTCGTGCTTGCAGGAGGATGCAGCAATCATGGCGGTCCAGTGGCAGCGGCCCTTGCCGCTTCGATTCTGGCTTTGGCGTCGAGTGCCGCTTTGCTCCCCGCCACGAGCCCGAGTTCGACGTTGATCGCGGCGAGGGCATCATCGAATCGTTTCAGTTCAAGACAGAGCAAAGCAATGGCCAAATGAATCTCGGGCAATTTGGGATCGTAGTGTGCAGCCTTTTGAAAAGCGGAGAGAGCCAGATCATATTTTTCCTGAACTGCATACTCCTGTCCAAGGGCCTGCTGCAGCCTGGGGGAGTGAGGATCAAGCTGGGAAATCTGCTGGTACGACCAGCCGGACAGTTTCATCCAGGCCCTGCCCAGTTGATAGGAGTACTCGGGCTCCTGAGGAGCCAGCTCCACGAGTTTCTGAAGCTGCTCGACGGCCGCGATCCAGTTCTCGAAAGCCTCGTAAGCCTTGGCTAGTTGCAGGTAAGCTTGGGGCTCCTGAGGCATTAGTTTGACCGCGCGCTGCAGTTCGCGCAGGGCCTCGGCATTTCTTTTCAGCGCCATGAGGCTGGAGCCCAGGAGGAGGTGCGCCGGGCCAAAGCCGGGCTGCAGAACCAGAGCCTGGCGAAATCGCGTGACGGCTTTTAAAGGTTGTCCACGCTGCTGGGCGATGATGCCGAGGTTATGACAGACGAGAGGGTGCTTGATGCCTGTTGGAGGGCTTCGGAGAAGACCTTGTCGGCGCCATCCAGATCGCCAGACTTCAGCGCGGCAACGCCAACCGCAATCTTTGCCTCTGACGAGGGAGGAAGATATTCCTGGGCAAGCGTCGCTCTGGTTAGACTGAAGAGAAGCCAGAGGATGGCCGCGCGGATTGCGATTCTCGCCAGGTGCGCGGCGGATTGTGGATCCACGCCGATGTCTGGGGATGTGTTGATTGCCAAGGTGACTCCGAACCAGGCGCGCTTGCACTCAATAATCAAGCGCGCGCAGACGAAAAACGCAGTACAACGGAGATTAGTATAAAGCAGCATGGGATGGGCTCTCATAGCCAATTTGTAAGGCTCACGAACGTGTTTTCGAGTTCGAGATTTCTTGGCAGGAAATATCCGGCGAACCGTTTCGCGGCGCCATGGCGGTGGGTCATTTCTGTCGTGGCGCTGACCACCTTGATCGGTCGTGTGGGTTGCCCGCTCGCCAACGCGGAACAGAACAACCAGAGCGCAAGAGAGCAAAAAATCTTGCAGATCCAGCAACTGATAGAGGAGGACAAACTGGAAGAAGCACAACGCCAGCTCGCAGAGGCGACCAAACAGTATCCATCGGATGAGGGGTTGCAAAACCTGCTGGGGATCGTCGAAGCACAGCAAGGCAAGTATGAGGAGGCTGAAAAGAACTTTCGTCAGGCGATTGCAAGAGCACCGAAATTTACGGCGGCCTACCTCAACTTGGGACGCCTATATCAAGAGAACCTCCCAGCCGATCCGCAGACGCAGCGCAAAACGCTCGAGGTCTACCAGCGCGTGCTCGAATATGAACCTGCTAATGCCGAAGCAAATTACCAGAGCGCTGTACTTTTTTTACGACAGGGTGAGTATCAGAACTCGCTCAGCCACGTTTCGCGCCTCCCGACAGAAACCCAAAACAGCGCCCAAGCATTATCGATCCGGTGCGCCGATTATGCCGGGCTCGGGAATCGCCAGGAGACCGAGGCCACTGTGACACGACTGCTGGACGCTCAGGACTTTTCCGAAGCGGACGCCCAACAAGCGTTGCTTGGACTGGTCCCTGCCGAGCGCGACGACTTGATTCTCTCTTTGCTCGAGGCCTTGCAACATCGCGAGGCACTATCTCCTGCGCTCCTTCAAACGCTGGGAGTCAGCTACGAACGCGTGAACCGGCTGGCCGAGGCCCGTACCACTCTTGAGAAGTCTTTTGCGGTGGGAAAGCCTTCCGTTGACGTGCTGCTGGAATTGACGCGCATCGCGCGTCTGCTAAAGGACTATCAAGGCGCTCTCGGCTACCTGGCGCATGCCCAGGAATTGGATCCAAGCAATGCGCGCCTCTACTACGATTTCGGCGTAGTGTGCGTGGACTTAAGCCTCATCGCCGAGGCGCGGAACTCTTTCGAAAAGGCCGTGAAGCTCGAGCCGGAGAATCCCGCGTACAACTACGCGATGGGGGCGGCTTCTGCTTTCCAACATGATCCTGCGGAAGCAGTTCCGTATTTCGAGAAATATCTCAAATTGAAGCCGCAGGACCCGCGGGGCAAGCTCGCCATGGGCGTGGCGCTTTTTCGCGCCAAAGACTTCGACGCCGCACGTCCCTGGCTGAAGGAAGCTGCCGCAATCCCCGCGACCGCATCGAAAGCGCATTACTACCTGGGGGTGATTGCCCGGCAAGAGGGCCGGCCTGACGAAGCTGTGGCCGAGTTGCGGGAGGTACTGAAAGATCGCCCTGACGACGCAGACGCTCTAGCCGAACTGGGCCAGTATTGTTTGATGCGAAAAGAGTACAAGCAAGCGGAGAAGCACCTCGAGCGCGCATTGAAAGTCGACCCGGATCATTATGCTGCGAACTTCTATCTGCTGACGCTGTACACTCGCACGAAAGATTCGAGACGCGCAGCGCAGGAGCAACGCTTCGAAGCGCTAAAAAAACTGCTAGCGGAAAAAACGCAAGATTTTCTGCGCATCGTGGAAGTGCGTCCTTTCGAAAATCCATGAAGACACATGGTTCCATGATCAAACTTGCCGCCGCTCTATGGAGCCTGCGACCCCCCTGGCTCATTGTCCTGCTGGTTTTCGTTTTGGGCCCAGCGCATGGACAATCTTCCGCTCTGGCAGAATGTACGCAAACGTTCTACCGCGGGGATTACGGAATTACAGTTCAACTTGCAGAGAAGCATTTGCGACAATACCCGAAGGACGTGCCTGTCCGCATCCTACTCGCCCGGGCAGAGCTTGCCCAAGGAAAGCTTCGGCAGGCTTTTGAGGAGTTGCAGAAAGCATTGGCTTTTGACCGTAGCAATATCGACGCCCTTTATTACCTGTCTCTTGTTTCCAGGGAACTTTCTCAAAGAGAGTATCAGCGTCTACTCGCGCTAGCCCCTGACTCTGCTCGAGTACATCAGCTCCTTGGCGAAGCCGCCCTGGCTGCCGGAGATGTAACGGAGGCCGAGGGCGAATTTCAGAAGGCCCTGAAGGCGAATCCACATTTCGCGGAAGTATCAACCGAACTGGCCGAGATGAAGCGATCGCAGTCAAAATTCGACGAGGCCATTAGCTATTACCTGGATGCGGAGAAGAGCGGCACGCCAAATTATGACATCGCATACGGGTTGGGAGCTTGCTACACGTACAAACAGGAGTATCCACAAGCGATCGAGTGGCTAAGGAAGGCTGTGGACTTGGCTCCAGATTCAGCCGCTGGCCGGTTTGCCCTGGGTAACGCGCTGTTTCAAGATGGACAGCTCGAAGCGGCCATCCCTGAGTTAAATGCCGCGCTCCGGCTTGAGCCACGGATGAAGCAGGGCTACTTCCTGCTGCGCCGCGCCTACTCCAAATTGGGCCGCCAAGAAGAAGCGAAAGGGGCAATCAAGAAGCTTGACGAGCTCAACCGAGCCGATGTGCCTGGTCGGGAGAAGGGGTCGAGCGCCGACGCCATGCGCAAGCCGGAACAAAACGATTTGCGATGAGAAAGAGCGTTCTTCACTCCTGCGGTCTGGCGGCCGTCCTGGCATCGGTGTGGGTTTGGCAAAATTCCACCACGCAAGAACCGGATGACCGTAGACGGCAAAAGTCTGAGCCCACGGGTGTGGCGACTGGCGCACCTCACGCCGCTGTGAAAGACGTCCTGTCCCGGCCGATTACCGCCGGCGGATTTGTGGACGGCGCGTCGGTTGTATTCGTCGACGTTACGAAGCAGGCGGGTCTCGACAAATTCCACCATCGCTCCGGAACTCCAGAGAAGGCCACCATCCTTGAAATGCCCGGCTCCGGTGTCGCCCTCCTCGACTACGATAACGACGGCTGGCTGGACATTTATCTGCTCAACGGGTCCACGTTTGCCTCTCTCAACGGGAAGGAGCCGGCGCCGCGCGCCATGCTGCTGCACAACAATCACGATGGCACGTTCACCGATGTGACGGACAAAGCGCGCGTGGCAAACGAGCGATGGGGCCTCGGTGTAGCCGTTGAGGATTACGATAACGATGGCTGGCCGGACATCTACGTGGCCAACTACGGGAAGAACCGTCTTTTCCACAACAATCATGATGGGACGTTTTCGGATGTGGCGGAGAAGGCGGGAGTCGCACTGGGTGGCTGGTCCACAGGACCGACGTGGGGCGACTACGACCACGATGGCCTGCTCGATTTGTTCGTTCCCGGCTATGTGAAATTTGATGCCGAGCACCCTCCTGTGGGAGGCCAGGGGGGGATTCCGTTAAGCGCTTGCCAATACCGCGGTGTGAATTTCTCCATGTGCGGGCCCCGCGGCCTGCCCGGGGAAAGCGACCATTTGTTCCACAACAGCGGCGATGGCACGTTCACGGATGTAAGCAAGAAAGCAGCTGTCGACGACCCGCAAGGGTACTACGGTCTCGCCTCCGTGTTTGTCGATGTGGACGATGATGGCTGGCTGGATTTGGTGGTGGCCAATGATTCCGTGCCTCGCTCTCTCTATCACAATCTTCGGAACGGCACGTTTGAAGACGCGAGCTATTTGTCGGGCTTTGCCCTGACCAATGAAGGACTGGCGCAGGCCTCCATGGGCATCGCGGCGTCGGGGATTACAACCGCGACGGCAAAGTCGATTTCTGCCTTACAACGTTTTCCGACGACTATAAGACGCTCTACAGAAATGATGGCGACGTAAATTTCTCAGACGTCACGTATCGGGCGGGACTTGGCGGCCCAACCATTCCCTTTCTCGGCTGGGGAACCGGGTTCCTCGACTATGACAATGATGGCCTGTTGGACATCTTCTTTGCCAATGGCCACGTTTATCCGGCGGTGGATCAGCGTGACTGGGGCACAACCTGGGCACAGCGGCCGCAATTGTTCCGCAATCTCAACGGAACGAAGTTCGAAGAAGTTCCACCGGCAACGGGCAGCGGTCTGGGTGTGGTGATTCCGGCGCGCGGCGCGGCGTTTGGAGACCTCTTCAATGACGGCCATATCGATCTACCGGGTAACCGATGGAAAGCAAACCATCTCGGAGCCCGTCTCTTACTCCTTCGGAAATGCACGCGTCGCGGAGACCTACGTGTTGCGCCACAACGGAAAGCTCTACGAAGGCCGCGTGAGTTATTACACTGCCATCGACGGCTTGGGCTGGACGATCGGTGATGCTCTGAGCCCACCGCCCAGCTTAGAGGAAGCGATGGGACGCGATATCAGCGGCGACGAAGCGCGAAACTGCTTCAGTTGTCATGGGACCGCCGCCGTGGCCAACACCAAACTTGATCTTAACGGACTGATTCCGGGTGTGACCTGTGAAGCTTGCCACGGACCGGGACAAGAGCACGCGGTGGTGATGCTCTCCGATGTTCGAGCAGACCCCTTCATCTTCAATCCCAAAACGTTGGATCCGGACAGGCTATCGCAGGAGTTTTGCGGAGCCTGGCACCGGGGCGTGGACACAG
>WNGR01008028.1_pt1 | contig 27319 bp, 23 predicted proteins | sample 5407581 | NCBI WGS metagenome assembly WNGR01 (sample SAMN13153383, study PRJNA577476) | soil metagenome | isolation source: 80 cm soil or saprolite under Garry oak tree replicate 2 | place: USA:California | collected 2016-06-15
GGCCCACCCGCTGCGCCAGCCCCTCCAGGAAGCGCGGGTCCACGGTGGTGTCCCACGACGACGGGTCGTCAGGGTCTGACCAGGCAAGCACGAAGCCGCCGCGCAGCTCCCGCCGCACCAGCACCCCGGTGTCCAGGTCCACACACATCGGGATCAGCTCCCCAGACTCCCGCTCCCGGGCGAAGGCGAGGTTCCGCCGCACCGGCGCGACCGGCAGCTCCACCCCGGCCAGCGCCGCGACCTGCGCGGCGGCGGGCCCGGCGGCGTTGACGACCCAGCGGGCCCGCAGCGTCTGGCCGGTCCCCTGGCCGGTCGCGTTCGTTGTCAGCTCGAACCCCCCATCGGGCTGGGGCAGGCGGCGGATCGCGGCGACCTCGGCACCGGTCACGATCCGCACGCCCAGCCTGCCCGCCTCCAGCCGCAGCGCCGACACGACCCCGTGCGGGTCCAGGAAGCCGTCGCGGTCGTGGAAGGTCCCCGCCCGCAGCCCCTCCGGACGCACGAACGGCGCCAGCTCCACGACCTCGCCGGGAGTGAGCCAGCGGGTCTCCACACCCAGCGAGCGCTGCAGCGCCCATGCCTCCCGCAGGGCGCGCTCGCCCGCCTCGGTGCCGGTCATCAGCAGATACCCGGTCTGCCGGAACTCCAGCAGCCCGCTGCTTTGCTCCAGTGCTTCCAGCTCGCCAATCGAGTAGCGCGAGAACTCGATGTTCGCCTTGGTGGTGAACTGCGCCCGCACGCCGCCGTTCGCCCGCGACGACGACCCCTGCCCGACCGCCGGCTCGCGCTCCAGCACCACCACCCGGTCGACCCCCGCACGGGCAAGCTCCCGTGCCACCGACATCCCGATGACCCCACCGCCGACGACCCCGACGTCAGCCTCCACGGTCATTGCTCCACCTTCCCGTTCCGGATTCGAGGCCTCGCCTGCGGCACGGCCGAAGGTATCGCTGCCCGAGCCCGAACGCCCGCTGCCGGCGCCAGGGCCGCCAGGCCGGTCAGGACCAGCAGGCCGCCGACGACACCGGCCAGCGTCAGGCGCTCGCCGAGCACCACCACCCCGAGCAGCGCGGCAGTGAGCGGCTCAGCCAGCGACAGCGTCGCCGCCGTCGCCACCGGCACCCGCGCCAGCCCCCGGGCGAACAGTGCGTAGGCCAGGGCGGTGGCAACCAGGCCGAGATGCAGGGCCACCAGCAGCCCCCGGGGACTGGCAAGCCAGCCGAGCGGCTCCACCACCAGCACCGGCAGCAGCAGCACCGTCCCGCCGGCGAACAGGACCGCCATCACCTCGACCGGCTGGTGCCGCTCCAAACTGAGGAGCTGCTTGCTCGCCAAGGCATAGACCGCGTAGGCAGCGCCGGCCCAGCGCCCCTGCCGGCCGGAACCGCACCGCCTGACCAGCGGCGGCGAGCAGCCCACCGCCCGCGACCGCCAGCAGAGTCGCCAGCAGCCAGCGCCGCCCAGGCTGCTCGCCGCGAATCAGCCAGGCCAACAGCCCAGCGGCAGGCGGCGCGCTGCCGATCGCGATGATCGTGCCGACGGCCACCCCGGTCCGCGCCACCGCCGAGAAGAACGCCAGCTGATAGGCGGCGATCGCCACCGCCCCAGCCGCCACCACCCCAAACGGCCATCCCCGCAGCTGACTCGCCTGGAGGCCGCCGCGAACCCTGGCCACCAGCACCAGGGCAGCGGACCCGATCAGGATCCGCATCGCACCGACCGCCAGCGGCGATGCACCCGCCGGTGCCAGCGCTCTCGCCGTCCCGGTCGACCCCCACAGCACCGCCGCGCCGAGCACCAGCAAGCCGCCCGTACCCGCCGCGACCCGCTCCCGGGCGCCGGTCACGTCACCATCTGGCGACGAGGTAGCGGGGTCGGCTGTCGGCCACTGAATAGGCGAGCTGGACGGTCCCGCTGCCGTCGACGTGGGCGCGGGGCAGGTAGGGATGCTGCTCCGGAATGGCGTAGAGGGTGTGGCTGGCACTCCACGGCCCCTGCGGGGCTGAGGCGATCCGCAGGTCGATGGTGCTCCCAAACGGGTTGATGGTGAAGGCGGCGAACCTGCCGCCGGGATCGGGTTGTGGGATGACGCTGCCGAGCTTGGCGACCAGCGCCGTGTCCCCGGGGCCCTGGAGCGGCGCGGCGGCGAGCGGGTCCGGGCCGAAGCCGCGACCGTCCCAGAACTGCCAGTAGCCATCGGAGCGGCCGAGTGGGAAGCGGGCCAGATAGGTGAGGTTGGTCCAGCCGTCGCGCTCCAGGTTGCCGTAGACGTACACGTCGCGCCCGCTGGTCAGCACCGCATGGCCCCACGCGACCGGCCCGCCGTAGGCAGCACGCGGCGTGCCCCCGATCAGGCCGGGGAGCTGGAAGGGGACAAGGTAGCGGCGGTCGGTTGCCTGGAACTGGAAGCCGTCGCCACTCCCGCCAGCTGCAGGCCCGAGCGGCCGGCTGAACTCCTCAGCGAACACCATCAGCCGGCCACCCTCGACAAAGCCACCGGTCGGCCACAGCCAGGTGCCAGGCTGCAGCGCAATCAGGTCAGTCGGCGCGGCGGCGCTGCCTCCAGCGACAGTCCGCAGCCTGCCGTGGCGATCCTGGACGACGATCGAGTTGCGAACCAACGCGTCCGTCCCGTCGGCACGGCGGACTCGCGAATCGCCGAACAGCCACGCGACCCGGCCGTCCGGCAGCGCGACCGGGTAGGACCCGTCACCAGCGACCCAGCTCCCCGGCCCGGCCGTCCGGCCGAACAGCTCCCAGGTACGGTGGTCAGCGGTAGCGAACGGGAACCGAATCCGCGGCAACCAGATCACCGCCAACGTCAGCAGCAACACCACCACGACCAGCAGCGCCGTCGCGGCTCTCCACGACCGACCAGCTGGACCGAGCAACGCGCCCATACCAGTACGGTACCTCCGGGCTCAACGGCGGCGGCGCCTGGCGGTGGGACCGGAGCGTTTCGGCTGCCAGATGGCGTTGCCTGGTGGGGCCCACGAGCAGCTCGGGAACTCGACGAGGTTGCCGCCGTGGACCTTGTGGATATGCCGCAGCGCCTTGGCGACCCCGCCACGCCCGGTGTTGTCGAAGTAGACCTTGCCGTCGCAGGCGGCGACCAGCGGGTACAGGCGCTCGAACTCGCCGATCACGTGGTCGGCGCGGTGGTCGCCGTCGAGGAAGGCGAAGTCCACGTGGCTGACCTCGTCGGGCAGCCGGTCCAGGAACTCGTAGCTGTCGCCGACGTTGAAGCGGATCCGCTCGGCGACGCCGGCCCGTTCCGCATGGCCCCGCGCGACTTGGACCACCTCGCCGTCGATATCGACCGTGCGGACCACCCCGCCGACGCCAGCGTCGATCAGCGCCTGCGCCAGCACGATCGTGGAGAAGCCCCGGTTGGTGCCGGTCTCGACCACGACCGGGTCAGCCTTGGGGAGGCTGCACAGCAGCGTGTAGTAGAGCAGGTTCCAGGCCGGGTAGCCGAGCGACAGCCCGGTCCGCTCGATCGCCGCGTACAGGTCCCGCAGGCCGGCCTCCTGCTCGGCCAGGTACGGGTTGACCAGCAGCCGGCGGTCATAGTCAAAGCGGCGCTCACTCGGTATCGGGCGGATCAGACGGTGCAGGCGCGACACGCCTGCTCGAATCGCATCCTTCATCCTTGTCAGGCCCCTCCCTCCCAGCCCAAATCCAATTCCAAGCACAGCAGCCACAAACCGGACGCCAGGACGCAGACGCGCATCTTATAAGCTGGGACTGCCAAGCTGTGCAGCACCGGGCCAGGAGCAGGAGGAGCCCATGGAGCAGTCCATGGAGCCGCAGCCACAGCAGCAACCAGCGCCAGCGCAAACGTCAGGCGTCCCCGCCGTGCGTGCCTCCACCCAGGAGCGGGACGCCGCTGTGCAGCGCCTGCAGGTCGCCTTCGCCGAGGGGCGCCTGGACGACGAGGAATTCGACCAGCGCACCGCCACCGCACTGCGCGCCCGCACCCGCGCCGAGCTGGACCAGCTCCTCGCCGACCTGCCCGCCACCGTCCGCACCGGCACCCTCGCCCCGGCCAGCGCTGCGCCCCGCCTCGTCCTCGGCTTCAAAGGCTCAGTAGCACGCCGCGGCCGCTGGCGCGTCCCCGAACAGTCCACCACCATCGCCTACAAGGGCAACGCCGAACTGGACCTGCGCGCCGCCGAGCTGACCGCGCCGGTCACCACCATCAACGCACTCGCCTACAAGGCCCGGGTGGAGGTCATCGTCCCCCGCGGGGTCCGCGTCGAGGCACACGGCTCCAGCTACGGCGGCACCTTCGCCGACCACCGCGACGAGGAGCCAGCAGCCGACGCCCCACTGGTCCGGGTGCGCGGCTTCGCCTACAAGGGCACTGTGGAGGTTCGCAGCACCCGTTCCAAGGAGCTTCCGGCGAGCTGATTCAGCTGGCTGGCCGCGGTTTAGCCAGAGCGGCAGCGGTGGCGCCGGCGAGGTAGGCGGCGGCTTCCCAGGCGCGCAGCAGCAGGACTCCGGCGGCGTGCGGGGGGTCGGCGGCGAGCAGGCGGCGGTGGCGCCACAAGGCGGCGAGGGTGGCGCTGGCCTGGCCGGAGACGGCGCCGGGATGGGCGTGGCGGTAGGCGGGGATGCTCCTGCCGTAGTAGAAGCGCTTGCGGGCGACACCGCCGAGGGTGAGGCGGCCTTCGTGGTGGAGGATCAGGGTGTCGGCCCACACCAGCGGCGTGCCCTCGGCGCGGAGCCGGGTGCGGAGCGCGGCGTCCTCGGTGCCGGCGAGGCGCTCGCTGAACCCGCCGAGGGCGCGCAGCTGGCCGGTGCGCAGCAGCCGCGGCGCCTCGATCAGGGGTTCGCCGTGGTAGCAGCGCCGTTCCAGGGTGCGGCAGGCGGTCCAGAAGCCGCTGCCGACGGTGACCTCGGGGATGAAGACCCCGGCCGCGCCGCCGGCGTGCGCGGCGGCCAGGGAGCGCTCGACCACCTCGGGGGCGAGTTCCATGTCGGCGTCGATCCACAGCACCCAGTCGCCGCCGGCCCGTTGGATGCCAATGTTGCGCTGCGCGGCCCGTTCCGGTCCGGCGCGCACCGCCACGTCAGCGAGGTCGGTCGCTGCCTCCCAGGTCCCGTCCTGGCTCCAGTTGTCGACCACGATCAGCTCGATCGCGGGATGGGTCTGCGCCCGGATCGACGCCAGGCAGGTCTCGATGGTCCCTGCCGCGTTCAGGGTGGGGATCACGACTGATACCAGCTCACCCGCCTCATCCATGGTGCTGGCCACTGTACTGGTCTCCCTCTGAAGAGCGAGGAGAGCGAGGCGGAAATCACCGTGGCGGGGGAGGATGGTGTTGGGCGGAGGCCGTAGGGTGGCGCTGCTGAACCGAGCAGAGGAGGGCGCGATGCGATCCAAGACCGCCGCCGATGGTGCGAAGGCAACCGCGAACCCGACAATCACGCCGAGCATGGCCACTGTGCCGCGGATGAGCTGGGCGGGTGACCTGCTCACGCTGCTATTGACGTTTTGGCTGGTCGGGGGGTTGTTCCTGGACGGGTGGGCGCATAACACCCGGCCGCAGCTGGAGACGTTCTTCACGCCGTGGCATGCGGTGTTCTACTCGGGGTTCGTCGCGACTGCCGCGTGGGTGTGCTGGTCGGTGCGGGTCCGTCGGGGCGTCCCGCCCGGCTATGGGCTGGCGCTGGCGGGCCTGGCGATCTTCGGGCTGTCGGGGCTTGGCGATATGGCCTGGCACCTGGCGTTTGGGATCGAGCGGAACATCGCCGCGCTGCTCAGCCCGACCCATCTGGGGTTGTTCACTGGAGTCTTCTTGATCATCACCGCGCCGCTGCGGTCGCAGTGGGCCGACCCGGCGCTCGGCCGCCGGGCGGGTCTGGCGCGGCTGCTGCCGGCGATCGGGTCGGTCGCGCTGGCGGGGTCCCTGAGCGCCTTCTTCTTCATGTACCTCAACCCGTTCTTCGACAACATCGTCAGCATCCAGCACCGGGCCGACCTGCAGGCCGGCTTCACCGTCCTGCAGGTCCGGGACGTCAGCGAGCAGACCATCAAGATGGGTGTGCCCGGGTTCATCCTCGCGACCATGTTCCTGTTTGTGCCGCTGCTGTTTCTGGTGCGCCGCTGGCGGCTGCCGGCCGGTGCCGCCCTGCTGGTGATCGGGCTGCAGGTGCTGCTGGTCCAGGCGCTCACCAACTTCGACGACGCCGGCCTGGCCGTGGTCTGTGCCCTGGCGCCGCCGCTGTTTTGGGGGACCTACTTCGCCGGAATCGGCCTGCATGACGGCGGGCTTGGCTGGAAGGGCGAGATTTGGGGCGGGACCCTGGTGTGGAGCGGGCTCACCCTCCTCGCCCTCACGATGGTGATGTGGCCTCAGGCCACCCCGGCCCCGGACTCTCCGGCCCCGGACTCTCCGGCGAGCGCAGCCGCCGTCGAGGTGTAGATCGCGAGGTCGCGGCCCCCTGCGCGGCAAGCAGCAGGCGCAGGGGGCCGCCCTACCGCAGGTGCCGTGCGCCGGGATCACTCTTGACAGCGGGACCCTTCCAGCGCCAATGTCCATTTGCTGTCGAAGGGGCGGCGCTTTTCTGAAATGCCGGTGGGCGGGACGGCCAAGCCAACGGCCAAGCCGGGTCCCGATGGCGCAGTGCGTCGGCGTCGCAGCCGACCGGGGGGGAGGTCCTGAGCCATGCTGTTGCGTGCTTCGCCGCCGGTCGGGGAGGCTGCCAAGGCTGTCACAACGGTCGTGGTCGACAGCGAGGACGTGTTCGTCGAGGGGCTGCGGCTCCTGCTCCAGAGCGAGGGGAACGTCGCCGTCGTCGGGGTGGGCTACAACGGCGATGTGGGCCTGCGCATCATGCGGGACAACCAGCCAGACGTCCTCGTCCTCGACCTCGGCGCGGTCGACGACGACATCGCCGTGCTCCGCAGCGGCTCCGAGGAGGAGCTCGCCGAGGTGTTCCGCGGGTTCGCCGAGGGTCGCGACCTGTCGTTCTCCTGTCCCGCGCCGGAGTCGTCGCCGGCATACCAGCGCGAGCCGGAGATCGAGCTGCTGGTGAGGACGCTGAGCCCGCGCGAGCGGGACGTGCTCGAGTTGGTGAGTGCTGGCTACAGCAATCGGCGGATCGCCGAGGCATGCCTGCTGTCGATGCACACCGTACGGACGCATGTGCAGAGCATCCTCGTCAAGCTGGGGGTTCACTCCAAGCTCGAAGCCGCCATCTTCGCCATGCAGCACCGCCTGGTACCGGCGGCTGCGCCAGAGTGATGAATCGGCATAGGCCGTTGAACGGGCAAAGACATATGAAAATCGGTAAATCAGCGTACCCGCGCCTACTGCGACGGGAGATCCACCTTCAGAGGCATGGGTGGCAAGGTGAACCGCCAGAGTCGAAACCATGACGACTCGACGAACAGCCTGATCACGGGGGAAACCACGGCATGCCGGGGCGGTCTTCGCTGGGGTCCCTGGCCTGCCCGCATGTCTGCAAGCAACGTTCGATCCGGCCCTGACGGCCCCAAGTCAATTCGGGCCATGGAGGAGTAGTCCTATGCCCGTCGTCTCACGCGACTCGGTGCACGTGCTCCCTTCCCTCAGCGACTACGGGAGGGCGCTATGGCGGCACAAGGCCATCGTCGCCACCGCGGTCCTGGTGGGAGTGCTTGCCGGCGTGCTGCTCCTGCCGCACCTGGCCTCTGCGCCCGAGTACCAGCTCACCCAGCGCGTCGACGTCAGGGCGCTGACCCCCGACCGGCTGTCCTCCCAGGCGCAGGCGCTGTTCGGCCAGACCCGCGCCAAGGCGGCCGGCAGCACCGTGATCCAGACCACCCCCCTGGACCCGGGCCTGGTCCCCGACATCACCGCGCTGCAGCAGGTGCTGTTCCGGGAGGGCAGCCCGTTCGGCGAGCTGGAGGTGATCCACGGCGTCAAGCCCTCCCTGTGGCTCGGCACCGTGGCGCAGAACCTGGTGGCGCTGCCAGTCCCGGGGACGACGCAGATTGACGTGTCCTTCACCGACCCTGATCCGCAGCTCGCCAGCGACCTCGTCGGCAGCTACGTCCGCGCCTACGCCAACCGCCGTAACCTCTCCGACCAGAAGGTCGCGCAGCAGGCCCAACGGCAGCTGCAGGCCTCCTACAATTCGGCCCAGACGAGGGCTACCGACCTCGGTCGCCAGGCGGACACCGAGGCCGGCCGCTCCGCCATCCACCAGGCCTCTGCGACCACCCTGTCGCAGCTCGACGCTGTCAGGTCCCGCATGACGAGCCTGCAGTCCGCGATCGACCAGATCACCAGCTCGCAGTCGCTGCAGGGCCTGCCCACAGAGGTGCTCGGCGACCCGACCGTGACCCAGCCGGGCAGGCGGCCGGGCAAGACCCTGTTCATCGCCACCGGCATCCTGCTCGGGGTGCTGATCGGCGTGGCGCTGGCGCTGATGGTCGACGCGCTGCGGCCGAAGATCGTCACCCCGGAGGACGCCGAGGAGGCGACCGGCCTGCGGGTGGCCGGCTCCGTGCCGGTCAAGGCCCGGGGGGAGCGGTCCCTGGTGGTGCAGGACCGGCCGCTCGGCCCGACGGCTGAGGGGTTCCACTGGATGCGGACCAGCCTGGAGCGCCAAGGGGTCGGCCGCGACGCCAACGTCGTCGCCATCCTGTCGGCGGAGGGCCGGGAGGGCCGCTCGACGGTGGCGGCGAACCTGGCGCTGTCGCTGGCCCGGCAGGGACGCACCACCGTGCTGGTCTGCGCCGACCTGCGTGGCGGCGGTGCGGAGCGGCTCTTCGGGATCCCGGCCACCTCGCCGGGGCTGTCGGACGTGGTGGACGGCAGCGAGGCGGTCGTCACCCGGCTGCTGTGGTCGGTGGGCGAGCACCTGTGGGTGCTGCCGCCCGGCAAGTCGGCGGTCAGCCCCGCTGAGCTGCTCGCCTCCCCGCGCTTCCCGAAGGCGCTCGCAAAGCTCCACGAGGACGGGGCGATCGTGATCCTCGACACGCCGCCGGCGACCTGGTCGGCGGACGCCCTGCTGATTGCCGGGGAGGCCGAGGCCGCCGTGCTGGTGGCACGCTCGGGTGCCACCAAGCGCCAGAACATCGCAGAGATGGCCGAGGACCTGCGCGCGGAGGGCCTCAAGGTGCTCGGTATCGTGGTGCTCGGCGTCAAGCGACCGGTCCGCCGCGTCCGCCAACACCTGGCCAAGGTCGACCACACCCAGGCCGGCCCGCCGCCGGTGGTGGCGCTGGGCGAGTGGCCGTCGGTCGTCGGCAATGGCCAGTCCAAGGTCAGCGTCACCGCGACCAGCACCAAGGCCGCCGACAGGGCCCGGGAGGAGCGCGCCAACGGTCACGGCGAAGCGGGCGACAGCTCCGGCTCAACCGACAAGCCCACCACCCGCTGATGGCAAGCATCAGGCGCCTGGCCCTGATCGGGCTCGACTGCGGCACGCCGGAGCTGCTCTTCGAGCGCTTCGCCGACGACATGCCCACCCTGACCAAGCTGCGGGAGCAGGCGCTGTGGGGGCCGCTGCGCAGCATCGACCCGCCCATCTCGATCCCGGCGTGGGCCTGCCTATTCTCGGGACGCACCCCCGGCGACCTCGGTGTCTACGGGATGCGCAACCGCAGCGACCACAGTTACAACGGCATGGCCTTCGCCACCTCCAAGGTCTTCAAGGCGCCGCGGCTGTGGGACCTGCTCGGCGCCGCCGGCCGCGACAGCGTGGTGCTGAGCGTCCCCGGCACCTATCCGCCCACGCCGGTTCAGGGCTGCATGGTGTCGTGCTTCCTGACGCCGTCCACCGACGTGCAGTTCACCTGGCCAGCCGAGCTGCGCGACGAGGTCCAGGCGGTGACCGGCGGCTACGTCATCGACGTCCCCGGCTTCCGCAAGGACGTCGAGCCGGTTTCCCAGGGCATGTTCGACATGACCGAGCAGCGTTTCGCCCTCGCTACCCACATGGCCCGGACTCGCGACTGGGATCTGCTCGCCTTCGTCGACATCGGGCCCGACCGGCTGCAGCACAGCTTCTGGAAGTACTGCGACCCGGGCCACCCCAAGCACGAACCCGGCAACCGCCACCAGCATGTGTTCCGTGACTACTACCGAGCCCTCGACCGCCACCTGGAGGGCTTCCTGGAGGCCCTTCCCGACGACACCGCCGTGGTGCTGGCCTCCGACCACGGCGGCCAGCCGATGATCGGCGGCTTCTGCTTCAACGAGTGGCTCCAGCAGGAGGGGCTCCTCACCCTCCACGAGCAGCCCGCCAAGCCGACGCCGGTCGGCAAGGCCAAGGTCGACTGGTCGCGGACGATGGCGTGGGGCGAGGGCGGCTACTACGGCCGGCTGTTCCTGAACGTCGAGGGGCGCGAGCCAGAGGGGATCGTCCCGGCCGCCGAGTACGAGACCGTCCGCCAGCAGCTGATCGACAAGCTGGAGGCGCTCACCGACCACCACGGCCAGCCCATGGGCACGCGGGCGCTGCGGCCCGAGGGGGTCTACGAGGAGGTCAACGGCATCCCGCCGGACCTGATCGTCTACTTCGGCAACCTGCGCTGGCGCTCGGTCGGGTCGCTCGGCCTCGGCCAGGGCCTGTACACCTTCGAGAACGACATCGGCCCCGACGACTGCAACCACTCCCACCAGGCGGTCTTCCTGCTCGCCGGGGACGGGCTGCCGACCGGCCGGCGCGACGACCTCTCCATGATGGACGTCGCTCCGACGCTGCAGTCCCTGTTCGGCCTGCCACGGCAGCCGGGGCAGCGGGGGAGGGTACTGGCATGAGACTGCTCGGCCGGGGCAAGGCGAGCAAGCCGCGGGTGTTCGTGCTCGGGCTCGACGGGACGCCGCACAGCTACCTGAAGGCGGAGGTCTCGGCCGGGCGGCTGCCGAACCTGGCAGCGCTGTTCGAGGACGGCTCCTTCGCGCCGATGCGCTCCTCGCTGCCATCGGTGTCGGGGACCGCCTGGATGACGGTGTTCACCGGCCACGATCCCGGCGGGCACGGGATCTACGGGTTCATGGACTGCAAGCCCGACAGCCACGACTTCTACTTCCCCAACTACGACCACGTCCGCGCGCCGGCCCTGTGGGACCTGCTCGCCCCCGCTGGCAAGCGCTCGGTGGTGCTCAACGTCCCCGGGACCTACCCGGCCCGTCCCATCGGGGGGCCCCGAACGCCCCAGCCCGTGCAGGGCGCGCTGGTCGCCGGGTTCGTGGCGCCGAAGCTGGAGCGGGCGGTGTACCCGCCGCCGCTGCTGGAGCGGCTGCGGGGGATCGGCTACCGCGTCGACCTGGACAACGCGGCCGCCAGGGGGGCGTTCGAGCGGCTGGAGGAGGACCTGTTCGCCACCTTCGCGGCACGCCGGCAGGCGGTCCAGATGCTGCTGCACGACGGCGACTGGGACCTGTTTGTCGCGGTGGTTACCGAGACTGACCGCCTCTACCATTTCCTGTGGAACGGGATGGCCGACGGCGACGAGCGGGTGGTCGACCTGTTCCACCGCTTCCACGCCGAGCTGGACGCCTTCGCCGGCTGGCTGGCTGGGACCCTGCCTGAGGGCACTGAGCTGCTGCTCATGTCCGATCACGGCTTCACCAGCGCCCGGCTGGACGTCTTCACCAACGCCTGGCTGGTGGAACGTGGCTATCTCGCCTTCGACGTGGACGAACCGAAAGGCCTGTCCGCGATCAGTCCGCGCTCCACCGTCTTCTCGCTCGACCCCGGCCGCTTCTACCTCAACCGCGCGGGTGTGAGGCCGCGCGGCAGCGTCCAGCCTGCGCAGGCCGACGCGGTGCTGGAACGGCTGCTTGGCGACCTCGCCGACTTCCGGCACCCCGGCAGCGGCGAGCTGGTCTACGGCCAGGCGGTCCGCTGCGACCAGGCCTACCACGGCGCGGAGGCCGCCAGAGGTCCGGACGTGGTGCTGACCCTGCGGCCTGGCTACGAGCTGAAGGGCGGCACCAAGGGCACTGCTGTGTTCCGCCCGCCGGGGGAGGGGCTCGCCGGCATGCACACCAGCGACGACAGCCACCTCTACCTGCGCGGCCGGGCCATCCGCGAGGGGCGGATCGACCTGCACGACGTGGCCCCGACCATCGCCGAGCTGCTCGGCGTCGACTTGGCGGGCAGCTTCCAGGGCCGCTCGCTGCTAACGACTGGAACTGGAACTGAGACCGGGGAGGCAGCGAGGTGAGCGCACTGAGCGCGGGACGGGTGGTGGTGACCGGGGCGGCCGGGTTCATCGGGTCGCATCTGGCCGAGGCGTTGCTCGACCTCGATTTCGAGGTCGTCGGCATCGACGCGTTCACCGCCTCGTATGCGGCGGCTGACAAGCGCGCCAATATCGCCGGGCTGGTGGGCCGGCCGGGGTTCCGGCTGTTCGAGGGCGACCTGTCGGTCATGGACGTCGACCCGCTGCTCGACGGCGTCGAGGTGGTCTTCCACCAGGCGGCGCAGGCGGGGGTGCGCTCGTCGTGGGGCCGCGACTTCGACCGCTACGTGCGCGACAACGTGATCGCCACCCAGCGCCTGCTGGAGGCCTGCGTCCGCTGCGGCGTCAAGCGCCTGGTCGGTGCCTCCTCGTCCAGCGTCTACGGCGACGCGCCGACCTACCCGACCACCGAAGCGTCGGTGACCCGGCCGGTCTCGCCCTACGGGGTGACCAAGCTGGCCAGCGAGCACCTGTGCCTGGCCTACGCGCAGCTCGGCGCTTCGGGCTCGGCGACGGGGCCGGCTTCGGCGATGACCGTGGCGACGCTGCGCTACTTCACCGTCTACGGGCCGAGGCAGCGGCCGGACATGGCCTTCCGGCGTTTCTTCGAGGCCGCCTACACCGGCGACCCCATCACCGTGTACGGCGACGGCGAGCAGACCAGGGACTTCACCTACGTCGGCGACGCGGTGCGCGCCAACCTGCTGGCGATGACCGCGCCGTTCCAGGCCGAAGCCGTCAACGTCGGCGGCGGCCGTCGGGTCACCCTGAACGAGATCCTGGATCTGGTCGGGCGCATCACCGGCAGGCGGCTGAACATCAAACATGCGCCGTGGCAGCCAGGCGACGCCAGGCACACCGGCGCCGACGGCGCGCGCGCCGAGGCGCTGCTCGGCTACCGCCCCGAGGTGGACCTGGAGACCGGCCTGGCCCGCGAGGCCGCCTGGGTCGCCAGCCTGCTCGGCGCGCGCATCGGCGAGCGCTCCAGCAGTACGAGCGAGCTGGGGGCGCTGTGACGTGACCGTCACCGCCGAGCGCCCAGCGCCGCCAGCCCCGCCCCCGGCGTCGCCCGACCGCGCCGGGGAAGAGCGGCAGCGTGGGCGCTCGGCGCTGCCGCTCAGCGTCGTTCTGCTGCTGCCGGCCGTGGTGCTGCTGCCGCTGCTGGTCCCGCACGGCCCCAACAACACCGCGCCGGTCGACGCCGCGATCGTCGTCTACCTGCTGTTCGCGCTGATCGCGTGGGCCATCCCGAAGCGGGTGCTGTCGTTCCCGCTGGCGACGGTGACCGCCTTCCTGCTCGGCGTCAGCCTGATCGGCGTCGGCATGAGCCAGTTCCCCGGACCTGGCCGTACCGCGGTGCTCATCGACCTGTACCTCTACGTGTTCTTCGTCGCCGTGGTCAACGACCTGCGCTATGACCGGCGCGCGGTCGGGATCGTCCTGACCACCTGGACGGTCTCGGCGCTGCTGTGGGCGGTGTTTGCCAACGGCATCACCTTCCATTTCCTGCCCGACGGCCTCGCCCGGCTGATCCTGTCGAACTCCCGGGCGCTGAACCGGGCCTCGGCCACCACCGACAACCCGAACCTGGCGGCAAGCTACTTCCTGATCTCGCTGTTCGTCCTGGCCGCCTCGCCGCGGCCGCGGTCCCGCTGGCTGCGGGTGCTGGCGGCGGCCTGGCTGATCCTTGCGATCTATGGGACCGGCTCGGTGGCCGGGCTGGTGGGCCTGGCCACCGGTGGCGCCACCATGGCCGGGTCGTTCCTGGTCCGCCGCGCCGGCAACACCGTCCGGCAGGCGCAGGTGGTGATCGCACTGCTGCTCATCGGGCTGGCCGTCGGCGTGCTGGGGATCACCCGGGTGGTGGCGACCCGGTCGTTGCTGGGCGAGGTGGCGTCAGTGTCGGCGTCGCAGAAGCAGGGCGGCCTGTTCCAGAACAGCCTGGGCCGCTCGAACCGCTCGCTGCATGGCCGCCTCACGCTGTGGGCGCAGGGGCTGGAGAAGAGCGCCGGCCGGCCCAGCCGGGAGCTGCTCGGCGTCGGCGCAGGGGAGGCCAAGTACACCGTCGACTACAAGAGCCTCCACAACGACCTCCTCGCCTACCTGGTGGAGCGCGGCGTCATCGGCCTGTTCGGGCTGCTGCTGCTGTACTGGTTCGTCTTCCGCCAGTCACTGCGGCTGCTAGGTCCGCGCGGGCCGACGCGGCTGCACCCGCTTGGCGCCGCCGTGTTCGCCAACTTCGCCTTCAGCATGACCCACCAGACCTTGCATTTCCGCCATGTCTGGTTGCTGTTCGCGCTGGTGTGGGCGGTGACCAGCCGTGTCCGCGCGGAGGACCAGCCCACCTGGGAGGGGCCACGTCATCTTCAGCCTCAGTCTCAGCCGTAACCGCCGGAGCGCGGGCGCAGCGGGTCCGCCAGCAGCGCGACGCCGGCGGCGAGCAGGTAGCTGCCCGCCACGTCGGTGAGCCAGTGATCGCCGACGGCCACACGGGCAAGGGCATGGACCAGCAACGCCAGCGCGGCGAGCGCCAGCAGCGGGCGGCGCCACGACGGGCACAGCCACACCAGCAACGCTCCGCCGATGGTCCAGCCGAGCGCGACCAGCAGCGCACCCCCGGACGGGTAGGCTCCCTGCGACCAGGCGGGAACCGTTACGTCGCCGGGTCCGGGCCGGCCGAAGGCGACCCGCAGCGCGTACGCCAGCGGGACCGTCAGCAGCAGCGCAACGACCCAGGCAGCCCACGCCCCCAGCCGCAGCCGCAGCCGTGGCCGCCGGATGCTGGTGCTGGCCGCCACCGCCGCGGCGGCCAGCAGCGGCACCACCGCGGTCACATAGGTGCCGTGGCCCGCCCGCCGCTCAGCGGCGACCTTGCCAGCAAGCTCTTTGAACGAGCGCTGCTCCAGCCAGCCATGCAGGTGATCCCGCACGGTGGCGTCCAGCCGGTCCGGCGCCGGACCACGCCCGACCGCCAAGCCGATCACCACCACGGCGGCCAGGCAGGCGAGCCCACTCCAGACTCTCATGCTCACGCGCAGTCCATCCTGATCTCGATGCCGACATTTCCGAGGGAATGACATGACCAACCGCCACAGCGAATCACACCGACACCACTCCCGGCTCCCCTTCGGGATGCGGCTCCGGGTGGTCGCCGTCATCGCGGCGGTCGCCGCGATGACGGCAGGGTGCAGCAGCGGGGCGGGACGTCACCAGGGCACCAGCCAGGCGGTGACGCCACCGCAGCCGGCTCCCCGCAGCGGGCCGCCGCCGCTGCTCGCCGTGCACTTCGACAAGGGGAAGTACCCGCTGCTCGGTAGCCGCCAGGCGGACCTCGCCAAGGCCGCCGAGGCGTTCAACACGGTGCTCGTCTCCTACGGGGACGACCAGTTGGTGCAGCAGGCCCGCGACCGGGGCCTCAAGGTCTACCTGGGCTTCGACGAGCACCAGGAGTTCGCGGCAGGCAAGGACATCACCGCCGACGTCCAGGGCCTGGTCCGCTTCGCCAGCGCGCACCGGGACCAGATCGCCGGCATCCGCGTCGCCGACCGGGTCAACCAGGGGTTGACGCCGGAGCAGACCCTGGGCTACCTGCGGGCCACCGGCGGCGTGCTGCACCAGCAGCTCCCCGGCGTCCCCGTCGTCGTCGACCTGTCGGACTGGCAGCTCACCTGCGACCTGCCCGGCCAGGACCCCTGCGGCAAGCTGCGCCAGCCCGACTACCGCTACCAGACCAACGCGAACCTGCTGCGGATCTACCACAGCGGCGACGTCGACGGTTTCATGCTCGCTGACGGCCTGGCCCGCGACGACGTCGACTGCGGCGGCTGCACCGCCCAGGCCTCCGACGCGACCGCCCAGACCACCGCCTGGCGCAAGGCACGGGCGCTGTTCCCGCGCCCGTTCCTGCTGTTTGCCCGGGTCGCGCCGCTGTCGTTCCCGCAGGCGCATTACCCCGCCGACGCCACCCAGGCAGCCCTGGCCGTCAGCACGTGCGGACCTTCCTCGACAAGAACGGCGCTTCCAACCCCCTGTGGCAGCAGATGGTGGCGCTCGCCACGACGATGCACGCGCAGGGACGCCCTTCCTGATCCCCGCACCCGGCACCCGAGCGGGTTCAGACGTGGGTGAGGGTTCGCGCGTAGGAGCGCGCGACGGTGAGGGCGATCGGCGGCCTGGCCAGCGTGACGGTGCCGAGCGGGACGGTGCGCCTGCTACGCCCCCCGGTGACGATGTAGAGCAATGTCTCGGCGATCACGCCGCAGGTGCGCCGCAGGGTCGGAGCGGACAGGAAGTCGAGGTCCACGGTGACCTTCGCGGGGACGACCACGTGCAGGTAGTACTGCTCCAGGTCCTCCTGGGCGGTGCGCAGCTCGTCCCGGTCGCGGAGGCGCACCGCGGCGGGCCCGGTCAGGCCCGGCCGGTAGCGGAACACAGCCTCGCAGCCGGGCAGGTAGCGCCGGGCGAGATCGGGGGTCTCCGGCCGGGGGCCGACCAGCGTCATCTCGCCTCGCAGGATGTTGAGGAGCTGCGGCAGCTCGTCCAGGCCGGCGAGGCGGAGCAGCTTGCCGGCCTGAGTGAGGCGGTCGTCGTCGGCGGTGGTGACGTGTGGCCCGGCCGCACCGGTCCGCATGGTGCGGAACTTCAGCAGGGTGAACGGGATGCCGCCCTGGCCGACGCGTTTCTGCCGGAACAGCACCGGTCCGGGGCTGCTCAGTTTGACCAGCAGTGCCACCACGGCGAACAGCGGTGCCAGCAGCACCAGGGCCGTGCCCGCCGCCAGCAGGTCCAGTGCCCGCCGCGCGGCACCGGGCGCGACGCCGAGCCGCAGCCCGGCCAGCGGCGAGCCCGTCCCCATCCGCGACCTTGACCAGGTCTTCATCCAGGCCCTCGTCCTCATCGACCTCTCCGTTCCGCAGCGCCGGACGTTGCCGCCGTCCTTGCTCTCGTGCTGGTGCTTGCTCGTGCTGCTCCGGGGCGGGGGAGAGGGACGGGGAGGACGGTGGGAGGCGGCGGAGTCGCGCCCGGGCCAGGAATTCCGAGCAGGCCGCAGTAGGTCTGGTCGATCAGGGCGCACATCAGGGCCGGGTCGAACATCCAGCGGACCCAGCGGCTGGCGGCGTCGGCCATGCGCCTGGCCTCGCCGGGGTGGTCGAGGAGCCACAGCACCCCCGCCGCCAACGACGCCGGGTCGCCGGGGGTGGCCAGCAGACCGGTCGCGCCGGGCACGATCAGGTCGGGCACGCCGTTGACGGCGGTGGCGACCACCGGGCAGCCGGAGGCGACCGCCTCGGTCAGCGCCCGCCCGAGCCCCTCGTACAGCGAGGAGATGACGAAGACGTCGAAGGCGCTGGCGATACGCGGCGCGTCTGCCCGGAACCCGGTGAAGCGGACCTCCACCCCGAGCCGCGCCGCCTCGGCCTTGGCGTCGCCGGTCAGCGGGCCCTCACCGACCATGACGAAGCAGGCGTCCGGCCGGGCGCTGGCGACCTGTGCGGCCATCCGCACGAAGTCGAGCGGGGCCTTCTGGTACTCCAGGCGGCCGACCGTGCCGATCAGCGGCGCCTGCGGGTCGATCCCAAGCGCCGCCCGCACCGAGCGGTCGGGGATGGTGGGGATCTGGTCGAGCTCGACCGCCGACGGCACCACGGTGACGCGGCCGGGCCGGGCGATGCGCTGCTCGACCGCCTCGCGGGCGACCCGCGGCGCGACCGACAGGAAGGCGTCGGTCATTGGCCGGACCAGCCGATCCAGCAGCAGGTAGACGCGCTTGCGGGGGGCGCTCATGAAGTCGTGGAACGGCAGGCCGTGGAAGGTGTGGATGATCACCGGGGTGTGGCACAGCCAGGCGGCCAGCCGGCCGAGGAAGCCGGCCTTGGCCGAATGGGTGTGGACGATCGCGGGGCGCTCCCGCCGGATCAACCGAATGAGCTGGGCCAGCACGTACACGTCATTGAGGGGTGAGATGGTCTCGCGGAAGCGCCGCAGCCGGACCGTCTTGACGCCGGCCTGCTCGGCCCGCTCCCACAGCGGGCCGCCCTCGCAGCCGGCGACCCAGGTCTCGTAGCGGGCGGGGTCGGTGCCGAGGACGGTCAGCAGGGTGTTGCCGCCGGCGCCTGCCCAGAACTTGGTGATCACGTGCAGCACCTTGACCGGCTGCGGCAGCGGCTGCGGCGGCCGGCCCTCGGCGGCCTCGATGGCGAGCTTGCCGCCGTCGCTCGGCCACGCGGGGACCCGCCCGCCGGTCATCGGAGAGCCGCCCGGGCGCCAGTAGGGCTGGTGCGGAGGCTGGCGATCGTGTCGCAGACGCGGTCCACGGCGGCAGGCGGCATCCCCGGGTACAGCGGCAGCGACACGATCCGCTCGAAGGCCGTGTCAGCACCCGGGTGCGTGCCGAGCTGTGCGGGGTCGAGCAGGTCCTGGAAATACGGGAAGTGGTGCACCGGGATGAAATGGACTGAGCAGTTCACGCCCTGCTCGGCCAGCGCGGCGATCAGGTCGTCCCTGCTCCTGCCGAACCCGGGCTCGACCTGGACCACATACAGGTGCCAGGCGTGGCGGCCCCATTCCGGCCGTGCGGGGAGGCCCAGGCCGCCGACCGCGGCAAGACCCTCGTCGTAGCGGCGGGTCAGCAGGGCACGGCGGTCCTGCCAGGCGGCCAGGTGGCGCAGCTGCGCCCTGCCGATGGCGGCCTGCAGGTCGGTCATGTTGGCCTTCAGCCCGGCCACCTCGACGCTGTAGCGCCAGGCGGAGCCGGGCAGGTAGCGCTTCCAGGCGTCCTTGCTCATGCCGTGCAGGCGGGCGCGGCGAAGGTAGTCGGCCACCGCCGGGTCGGCGGTAGTGACCATGCCGCCTTCGCCGATCGGCAGGTTCTTGGTGGCGTAGAAGCTGAAGCAGGTGGCGGCGGAGATGCTCCCGACCGGCCGCGCGCCGAGCCAGGTGCCGACGGCGTGGGCGGCGTCCTCGACGACCCGCCCCAGCGGCAGCCCCACGGCCTCGGCCACCTCCTCGACCGGGGCGGGGAAGCCGGCGTAGTGGGTGATCACCATGGCGTCGACGCCGCCGGCCCGCTTGGCCGCAGCCGCGCAGGCGGCGGCGTCGGAGCAGAGCGTGACCGGATCGACGTCGGCGAGGACCGGCACCAGCCCGGCATGGACGATCGCGTGGACCGCGCCGCAGAAGGTCATCGTCGAGGTGAGAACTTTGGCGCCGCGTGGCAGCTGGAGGGCGCGGAGCGCCAGCTCGATGGCGACCGTGCAGGAGGCGACGGCGACCGCGTGGTCGGCGTGCACCCACTCCGCGAACTCGCGCTCGAAGGTGGCGACTTCCGGCCCGGTCGTCAGCCAGCCGGACTGCAGGACGCGCGCCGCGGCCTCGCGGGCCTCGTCGCAGACCTCCGCCCGCGCAAACGGGATCTCGTCGCTTCGAAAATCAGTGGTCACTATTCCCCCGAACCACTCGATGTTCCCACCGGCACCCTGGCCCCGCCGTTGCTATTGCCGTTGCCAGTGTCAGTGCGCAACTCCAAAGGCAGCCGCCCAAAAGACCCATAAAGATGCGCGTACTCCGCGATCCCGTCATCGAGGGTGCGGGTCAGCGAGAAACCCAGGGCGTGGAGCCGGCTCCCGTCAACCTCGTAAGAGATCTGGTTGAGGATCTCTTTGTCGCTATGAACCACTTGCACCTTTGGGAAATGGTGCTTGAGGAGGTCGAGGATCTGATTGACGCTCGCGTTCTCGCCCACCACGTTGAAGATGCCGTCGTGGGTTTGGTCACCGGCGAGGCAGAAGCTGATCGCCCGGCTCACGTCGGTGACGTGAATGAACGGCCGCAGCTGATTCCCGGCACCGTACACCTCCAGAGGCGCACCGACCGCCGCCCGAAAAGCAAAGATGTTGACGACGGTATGGACGCGGAGCCCGGGAGCGTACCCATAGACGGTGGCGAATCGCAGGACCGTCGGGTGCAGACGGCCCAAGGTATCGGTCGACAGGCCGAGGACGTCCTGCTCGCCCTTCAGCTTGAACTCCGCGTAGGGACTGGCGGGGAAGCAGGGGCTCTCCTCGTCGACGACGCCCGAGGTGGGGCCGTACACGCTGGTGGTCGAGGCGTAGATGAAGCGCTTGACGCTCGGCGTCATGCGGGCTGCCCGCACCACGTTCACGGTCCCGCCGTAATTGATCTCCTCGGTCGCGTCGCGCCGCTCAAAGGAAATCGTGGCGTTGCAGAGCGCGGCCAGATGGACGACGACGTCGGTGTCGTCCCCCAAAGCGTCTCGAACGTCGTCCTCGTTACGGATGTCGCCGAGGACGAATTCATAGCTGACGCCCTCGGGGAGGTTCATGAGTGATGGAAACTTCTCTTCGCGCATGTTGTCCAACACGCGCACGCGACGGACGCGAAGGGATTCATCCGACGCTAACGTGTGCAGAAGCCTTGAGCCGATGTAGCCGGCTCCCCCCGTAACAAGGATGTTCACACGTCCTCCCCCGAAGCGGATAAAGGGTCGCACTGAAGTCCGCAAGGTGACGCTCCGATGAATCTGCGGCGACCTCTTGACTATGAGTTGCGCGGAAGCGTCAGCCACCGGCAAGTCGAATGAAAGGTCCCTACGTTATTTGCTGGGCACCCGTCATGACGGGTCCTACGCAGGATGCGGGTGGTGGACGCCATTCAGCGTGATTAATGATTCAGGCATGGCAGATGACGAAGTGATGACCTCAATCTCAGCCACCCTCGACGGTCCGCTCAACGGATCGCCGAGCGGTGCGGAGACGGGGTCAGCGGACGCGGCGTTCGTGGCGGCGCCAGCCGAGGCGCAGGGCGAGGCCGAGACCGACGACTACAGCGACGCCGAGCGCGACGAGGTGGCAGCGCGCCTCGCGTCCCTCGGCTACATCGACGAATAGCGCCGCCGGGCGAACGCAGATGGAGATCACCTCCCTCGGGCATGCAGGCCTGCGGCTGCGCACAGACGACCTGCGCCTGCTGATGGATCCCTGGTTGTCGCGGCGCGGCGCCTTCCTCGGGGCCTGGCACCAGCTCCCCAGCAACGACCACCTCGACACCCCGGAGCTGCTCGAGGTCGACTGGGTCACGGTGTCGCACGAGCACCTCGACCACATGGACCTGGACCTGCTGCGCCGCCTGCCACCGAGCACCCGAGTCCTGATCAACCGCTACCCGTCCCGGAACTTCCACCAGCGTCTGCTGGAGGCCGGCATCCGCGGCGTCGTCGAGGTCGCCCCCTGGCAGCGCTTCCCGCTCAACACCCGGGGCGACTGGCTGCTGTTCATCCCCGAGCAGTCGCCCATGTGCCACGACACCGGCGTGCTGGTCCGCGCCGGTGGCGTCACGGTGCTGCACTGCAACGACGCCCGCCTGACGGTGGCGCAGTGCCGCCGTGCAGCGGTCGAGGCCGGCGGCGCCATCGACGTGATGGCGGTGCAGATGTCGGGTGCGAGCTGGCACCCGATCCGCTACGACTATCCCCCAGAGACGCTCGCGCGCGTTTCCGCGGAGAAGCGCATCGGCAAGTTCAAGGCGGTGACGCGCCTGCTCCGCGGCCTGCGGCCACAGCTCGCGGTCCCGTTCGCGGGCCCGCCCTGCTTCCTGGACCCGGCGCTGCGCGACAACAACCGCTTCATCCAGGAGCCGGGGATCTTCCCCGACCTGGACGTGGCTACCGGCTGGCTGGCCGAGCACCTGCCCGCCCAGGCGTCGATGCGCTGGCTCCCCGGCGACCGCTACGAGGTCGAAAGCGGCCGCTACACCCCCGACCAGCGCTGGGAAGGCTTCGACTTCGCCTTCGACCGTCTCGACCGGTGGCTCGACGGCTACGCCGCCGACCGTACGGCCGATATCGAGGCGGTCTACGCCGAGCACCCAGAGCCCGACGACAGCCTTGGCGAACGCTTCGCCGAGCACTTCGCCCGGCTCGGCGAGCTGAACGCCTACTTCCTGGAGCGGATCGCCATGGTGGTCCGCTTCGACGTGGAGGGAGCCGGCGGCGGGCGCTGGGACGTGCATCTCGGCCCGGACAAGGTCCGGGTCGACCTTGCAGGACGCAGCCGCGACGCTGACGTCAACTACCGCTTCCAGGTGGGATCGCGCTGGCTCGCGCCGGTGATCGACGGGACGCTCGGCTGGGAGGACCTGCTGCTGTCGCTGCGCTTCACCGCGTCCCGGTCGCCCGACGTCTACAACGACTACTTCGTGGGCCTGCTCAAGCACGCCGACGCCGAGGCGCTGGATGCCGTGGAGCGCTATGAGGCCAGCCGCGACCACTCCGAGACCATCACCGTGGACACCCCCGGCGGGCGCTACGAGATCGGCCGCTGGTGTCCCCACGCCAGCGAGGACCTGTCGGTCGGCGCCGTGCTCGACGGGACCGTGCTGCGCTGCCTCGGGCACAACTTCGACTTCGACGTGACCACCGGCAACTGCCTCAACGCCCGTTGCGAGCCACTGCCGACCAAGCGGGTCGAGCTGGCGCCGTCGCCGTCGCCGTCGCAGATGCCGGAAGAGGCGCTCAAGCAGGCGACGTAGCTGAACTCATCCATTCACCTGATAAGCGTAGATCCTCGCTGGCATAGCGTAAGTGGACAGGGGAGTACACATGGGCAACGGTGACAAGGCCGGGGGGCGATGACTAGGGGAGTGCTCACCAATGCCGGTGAGCGTCTGGGCATCGACTGTGACGTCGACTGGATCGGCGCGCTGATCGTCGAGGCCGCCGACGGTGGCCTCACCGAGGGCGACCCGGGCAGCGGCACCGTGCTGATCCGGGTCGAGGCCACCCGCGACCCCTTCGACACCGCCGGCTGGGAGCCGGTCGCCCGCGGCGCCCACGGCCATGACCGGTCGCTGGTACTGCGCAACCTCCTCTCCACCGGTTTCGACCTCCGGGTCGAGCCGGACACGGATGCCGGCGGTGCCGGTGGCGCCGTCCGGTTCACCTTCACCTTCCGCTGGCGACCGGGGCGCCGCGAGCGAGCCATGGCACTGGCACTGCGCTCGCGTTTTCACCTCTTGGCACGGTCGGCGCTGCTGCGCTACCCGGCGCTGTGGGCGGCGGGGACCCGGGCACCGAGCCGCGCGCCGCTGCACGCCTCGGCCTGCACGGCCGGCGTGGGCGGCGTGGCGCTGCTGGCCGGGCCCGGCGGCGTCGGCAAGTCCACCCTGGTCGCCAAGGAACTCGCCGCTGGCGGCAACGCCATCGGCGACAACGTCTGCGTCAGCGACGGTGCCAGCGCCTGGGGGGTGGTCGAGCCGCTCCGGGTCGAGGGCGGCACCTCCGCCGGCCTCCCGTGGACAGCATTGCTTCGCTCGCCTGCACGCTCGGCCGGCGGCCGTCGCATGCAGCACGGCCGCCGCGAGGCGCACATGCCCGGCCGGGTCGCGAGCCTCGCTCCCGACCGCCTGGTCGTCCTGCGGCGCGGTGTCAGCGCCACCGCCTCGGTCCAGCCCTGCAGCCCGGAGGCCGGTGCCCGGGCGCTGGTCGCCGGCACCTACATGGCGCAGGAGCTGCGCCGCTACTGGGCGTTTGCGGCCACGCTCGCGCTCGGCACCGGCATCGGGCCGCCGCACCCACCGGTCGCGCAGGTCGCGGGGACCCTTGCCCGCGACCTGCCGGCGACCCTCATCGTTCTCCCTAACAAACCGGGGCCTCGCCTGTCGGAGCTCCTCGAGGAGGCAAAGACGTGGACGTGAAGGTCCTGACCACCGACCACGGCGAGCGTGCCCCGCGGCCCGGAGCGCGGGTCTTCGCCTCGGAAGACGCGCCCGCCAACCCGGCGGTGCTCGCGCTGCTCGGCGACAAGCTCGCCGGGACGGACCTCGCCACCGACCCGGTGGTGCTGCCGGACTTCCACCACAAGGCCTCCATGGAGATGCCCTCCAGCATCGCCGTCGCCACCCGCGGCACGGTGCGGCCGACCCTGACCAGCTCCTCGGTCAACTGCGGCATGGCGCTGCTCGCCTTCGACGCCGAGGTGCCCAGTGACGCTGCCATCACCCGCTTCTACGACCAGGTCCTGGAACGCTTCCCCCACCCCACCACCCGGCGCCGCGACCTGAGCGCCCGCGAGGTCATCCGGGCCGCCGACGAGGGTGGCGGGTTCGCCGCGCAACGTTGGGGCGTTGACCCCGCGAACCTCAAGCGGATGGAGAAGGACGGCCGCATCGACCTGGCCCGCTACGGCGGCGTCGGCCGGCTGCGGCGGGAGCTGCCGTGGATCGTGCTGCAGTTCGCCCGCATGCGCTTTGGCACCATCGGCCCCAGCAACCACTTCGTCGAGCTGCAGCGGGTCGAGGAGGTCTTCGACCGGCAGGCCGCCGATCTGTTCGGCGTCCGCGAGGGCCAGCTCACCCTGCAGTACCACGGCGGTGGGGGAGTCCTCGCCGGCCAGCTCGGGCGGCTGTTCGGGCGCCGCGAGAAGATCTCCCGGCCGGTCAAGGCCGAGATGATGGTCACCAAGCCGCTGTACCACCTCGCCTCGGCCCGCTCCCTGGCCGAGTTCCGGCTGCGCCGCGCCCTGTACTTCTCCGACGGCTGCCCGCCGGTCGATGCCGACGGGCCGGAAGGCGCCCGGCTGCTGCTCGCGCAGGCCGCGGCGATGAACTACGGGTCTGCCTTCCGGCTGGCCACCTACGCCTCGCTCTGCGAATTTGCCGCGCAGGTCTTCGGCGCCCGCGACAGCCACCTGGTGGTCGACTCGCCGCACAACTCCATCTACGAGGAGGACCTGGACGGCGAGCGGGTCATCCTGCACCGCCACAACTCCTGCCAGGCCTACCCGGCCAGCCGCATGGCCGGCCATCCGGTGTTCGGCGTCACCGGCCAGGCGATCCTGCTGCCCGGTACCAACAAGACCTCCTCCTACCTGTGCGCTGCCATGGAGGGCGCGGGGGCGAGCCTGTGGTCGGCCTGCCATGGCGCCGGCACGATGATCGACGACTTCGCCGCCAGAGGACTGTCCGGACCCGACCCGCAGGGGCACACCACCCTGCGCTTCAACTACAAGGGCAACGCGCCGGCGGTGGTGCCGCACCTGGACGACCGTGGCGTCAACGAGGCGCTCGGCATCCTGCAGGGCCACGGCATCGCCCGGCCGGTCGCTCGCCTCCGCCCCCTCGCGGTGCTCAACTGAGCATGAGGAAGAGGAGCAGGATGGGGAGCCGGGTGTGAGCCGAGGCACCACCGCCGCCACGGCCTCGACCGGGCGCGTGGTGGCCCGCAACACCGGCGCGCAGGTGGTGACTTTCGCCGCCCGCGTGCTGGCGGGGCTGCTGGCGGTGATCCTGCTCGCCAGACAGGGAGGCCCGCACGAGCTGGGCGTGTTCCAGTTCGGGCTGACGCTGTCGCAGATGTTCGGCTTCGCCATCGGGCTCGGCCTTCCGAACCTGCTCACCCGCGAGGTCGCCCGCGACCCCGGGCACAGCCGCGACTGGGTCGGGCTGGGCGTGTTCGTGGCGCTGTCGGCCGGGACGCTAGTCACGATCCTGCTCACGGTCGGCATGCGCTTCAGCGGCCGCCCGCACGAGATGGTCGTGGCGGTGTCGCTGGCCGCTGTGGCGCTTTGCTTCGACACCGCCGGCCGGCTGGAATTCGCCGCCTTCGAAGGCTGGGAGCGCATGTGGCTGGAGGCTGGCGCTACCTGCCTGCAGGAGGCCAGCTTCGTGGTGGGCACCGTGGCGATGCTGGTGACTGGCCACGGCGCGGCCGGAGTGATGCTCGCCTACGTGCTCAGCCGGGTCCTGGGAGCGGTCACCGGCTGGGTGATCGCGAGCTGGCACCTGCACGGCCCGGTAGCGCCGCGCCCTCCCCTCGGGTTCCTGCGCCGCACCCTGCGGCGGACCGTCCCGTTCGCGCTCGACGACGCACTGTCGCTCACCTATATCCGCATCGACGCGGTGTTGCTCGGGTTCATCAAGGGCGCCGACGCGGTCGGCCTCTACCAGTCGGCCACCAACCTCGTCCTGTACCTGAACATCCTGGCCCGGATGCTGAATACGGCCCTGTATCCGCGCATGAGCAAGGCCTGGCCCGACCCGGCCCGGCTGGGCCGCTGGCGGGACCTGTCGCTGCGGACCCTCGGGCTCATCTCGGTGCCGGCGATGGTCGGCTCGCTGCTGCTCGCCCACCAGATCTTCCGGCTGATCTACACGTCGAAGTTCGACGCCGCCGTGGTGACCTACCAGGTGCTCGCGCTGGTGATCGCGATTCGCATGCTAGGCCACACGCTCGGCACCTCGATCACCGCGGCCAACCGCCAGACCGCCCGGACCATCGTGGTGGGCGCGGCGGCGTTCACCAACATCGCCCTCAACCTCTACGTCATCCCGCGCTGGTCCTACCTCGGCGCGGCCATCACCACGGCGCTCACCGAGAGCGGCGTGTTCATCGCCTACGTGATCCTCGCCCGGCGCTTTATCAACCCCTCCAAGCTGGTCGAGGCGGTGGCACTGCCGGCAATGGCCTGCGTGCCGATGGCCGCGGTGGTGCTGACCCTGCGCAGCAACGTCAACCTGCTGGTGACCATCGGGGCCGGCGCCGTCACCTACCTGCTCGGCCTGGTCGTCGTGGCCGCCGCCATGGTGCCCCGCGAGGCCCGCCGCCACCCACGCGCCGCCCTCAACGCCCTGCTGGCACGGGCGACAGGGTGACCGCGATGGAGCAGCCGGAAGATGTCGCGGTCGTTGACCACCGCCTGCTGAACTGGCGCTTCGTGGTCCCCTCGGTGCCGGACGGGCTGCTGCTGCTCCCAGCCGGCGACGAGGCCGGGGAGGTCGGTGGCGCGGTCGTCTGCGACCCGGAGCTGGCGTGGCTTGCGGCCGGACCCTACCCGGCGGTGGTCGTCGCCGACCTGGGCCGCTGGGCCGGGTCACGGCGGGGCGGTGCGGAGCTGCTCAGCCGCGCCGCTGCGGCGGTGGCGCCGGGCGGCTGGCTGTACGCCTCCTTCGCCAACCCGTGGTACCCGCTGCGGTCCCGCTCGGAGGCAGCGCTGACGCTGGCGGCAGCGGCCCGGGTGGTGCGCCGCCAGGGCCTGGAGCCCGCCTCCGCCTGGCTCGCTTTCCCGGACCAGCGCACCGCCGCCTACCTGGTTCCGGCGGACGGCGGCGCTGAACTGG
>WNGR01005220.1_pt1 | contig 27318 bp, 39 predicted proteins | sample 5407581 | NCBI WGS metagenome assembly WNGR01 (sample SAMN13153383, study PRJNA577476) | soil metagenome | isolation source: 80 cm soil or saprolite under Garry oak tree replicate 2 | place: USA:California | collected 2016-06-15
ATTCTCCCTAAGATGATTTAGTATTGTCCTTTTGGTAAGATGCCTCCTTGATTTGCATAGGAAGCATGGACAAGGGTACTTTGGAGCAACTGTAGCCATGGTATGTGGTGTGGTGGTGGTGAATGCATGGTATGAGGGTTGTTTGATGGCCCACAGCCTGCAGATAACAATCCTAGGATTGTGGGTACTGCAGGCCACCACTCGACACACTGGTGAAATGATGCATAAGTGTTGCTTTCACGTGACTTGATGGTTTTCACCAATTCATGCCCATCCAGCAGCTTTTTCTTACTCTTTTTTTTCTTTTTCTTTCACAATGTCTGCTCCTGTACATTATGACCCTTTCAAAGATGACAACAATGACAACGTGTTCACAGATGATCCAGGGTCTGACACCAATAATGATGGTCCCATGCCTCCCTCTCGCTCAACTCGACATACATGGCCCCCTGTAATGCCACGACTGGCATTATTGTGCAATGTGTGTTCTGTGGTTCTGTTCTGGGAGTGAAGTCATATCAGGACTTCAGTACAGTGATGAACAAGTATCAAGTCAAGCTGCGCTCAAGACTGATGTGAGAGGAATGCTAAGTCAAGCCAACACTCAAGACTAGCAGGGGCAAGACAAGTCAAAGGTCCACGTTCTGTTGGGTATCCGAGGCAAAAGACAAAGGCCCACATCAATGAGAGACAATGAAAGTCCTCAGTGGAACAACCCAAGGGTTCCCTATCCAGTTCTGGAGACTATGTTATGATTGTGGAAGAAGTCAAGTCTACTGTACAAGCTAGGTAGACTAGGGTTTATATACTAGTACAGTATGTTTGTGTTGAACAAACATATAACACGATCCTAGTCAATATGAGTCATGATGATGTAGGTAAGTGGGTAAGCATGAGTCAGCATGCATCATAGTGACATTGTAATGATGTCATATGGAATGATCAGTAAGTAATTGAGTCACTGAGTCTAAGTCACTGAGTCATGGGGTTCAGCACATGTAAGGTAATGAGTCATGATGGGAAAAGGAAGTGAAATGTGTCCGAAATCATAACACCCCCACAAAGCAACCTTTCTGGCAGCACAGGGCTGTCATACCCCTCCAAGTTTTCGTGAATGCCTCCTCAACCTGCACATCCCTCAGGTGCACTCACCAAGCCCTCAAGCCTTTCGCCAGACCTTGTTGCTGCACTCACCCACAGTGACCTTCTCCACAACCAAAGCTATTAAAAAAGCACAGCAAAAGATCAGCAACCTTGAGAAAATGGTGTCAATGATGGTATGTGAGCAGGTCAAACTGCAATGCATGGTCAATTTTTGTGGGGCAATCAGTGAGTACTGTGCCCTCCTTTGCATCCTTTAGCTAATCCACACTGTTCAGCAACCCCACCTTCGTCTACCCCCATCTTAAGCAATACATCTTTGACCCCAAGCAACTCCATGTTGCAAGGTCTCTCTGGTGGCATCAGCCAGCCAACCCCTCCCTTCACACCCATGCTGGGTCCACATCCCCTTGTCCACCCCTTGCACCTCCTGCAATCCATCCTCTGGATGTATGAGGACTGCAAGAGTGACCTGCTAGTTGGTCTCACACAGAGCAACAAGTCGTGACTGCCCATGCATCAGGCCATCCATCTTGCAAATGGCACTGGGATCTCTCAATCCCAATGGAAGCTGATCCAAGCCTCCACCTGTGCCATCACATATTCAAATCTCACAAGCCTCTTCTCTACCGATCCGTGCACTGGTAACTGGGTTCACAAAAAAATATATTTCAAGACCTTCTTCACCAAAGAGTGGGAGGTGGCTCTCCTCAAACTCAAAGCCACCACCCCTCTTCTCACTTTGTGTGCTGGCAATTGGAAAGCTGACATGACCCTCAGCACTGTGCTATCAGACTGGTCAGCTCCCTCACATAGTGTTGTGATGGCTCAAGCTGATGTTTTTGCTATCTTGGGAAATAAAATAGTTAAAAATCTGAAAATATTTGTGGAGGTAGATTACCTCAGAAGCTGGGGGGTCCTCTGCCAACCCTAAGTGACCGATCAGTGGTTCCTGAGTTATTTGACTGGCTAAAAAAGGTTAAAGCCAAGCTTATTTTTAGCCAGTCAAATAACTCAGGAACCACTGATCGGTCACTTAGGGTTGGCAGAGGACCCCCTGGCTTCTGAGGTAATCTACCTCCACAAATATTTTCAGATTTTTAACTATTTTATTTCCCAAGATAGCAAAAACATTGGGCTTGAGCCATCGCAACACTACTGTTACGTGTCAGCTCGAAGACGCTTACTCGAGGGTTGTGACTACACGGGTAGGCAGTAATTAGTCACGGACTTATGCATCAGTCAGCCAGAATATCACATGTACGATAGTATGACTCGATCCTAGGATAGTGGTACTTGGTTTCAGGTTCAAGAGGCGCTTCAAAGCCCTCTTCATGTAGTACTTAAGATGTAGCTGTCGAAGACCAAGACTCCATCTTGGTCTTCTTGAATCACCACTAGCATTCCTCCTCTATTCTGTGAGATCTAAGGGCTCTCTCCCTTTCTCTGTTTATATCGAGCAACCATCGTTCCGTGTCCAAGTGTCATTGTACCTTGTGACTGCCGTGTCACGTGACTATCAAGAGTCCGTGTACATTTATCCATGTCACGTCGTATCGTGCGCCACCTCTCGAAGCCTACGTCAAGGCTAACGTTCAGTGGTAACGTAACATTAAGACCAAGATTCCACTGTGGCATGCTTTACCACCAGAGATCGTTGGGTCTTCACACCCTACTCACTTAAAGAACGAGGAGAATGAAACGTACCTCTCATATACCTCAAAGAAGCAAGGTGGAGGACTGTTCAAGGAAGCACCGGATATTTCGTCAATATCCCAACCAGACCGTCACAGTATTACCCAGTTGAGTTCAACCACAACTTTGTGTGTTGGACAGAGATTACTTGGAACGCCCCTCAAAACAGGTGGAACGTCGAAAGGCCGACAGGACCAGACTATCGCTGTGACATTTTCGAAGATGAAGTACGAACAGCAGGACAGGTAGGACCTATAGACGGACAATTACCTCCAACCCCAAGAACTCCAGCCCCATCTACCGAAGACGAAGACGAAGACGAAGTAAGTGAACATTCCAACAACACTGTCGAATCAGGAGCACCAGGAAACACTACGGAAGAAGAAAGACTAGCTGATCTAGCTGAGTCTATCCATATTAACCCACCAGCCATGACTACAATAACCAAAACAGCTGGAGTAATCGAGAGAGGACCCGCCTTCCTCAGAAGAGAAGTCACAGATGAAATTCATCCGCAAACAGGACACAGGATCGAACGCATCACTAATGTAGTAGACGATGAAGCAGCAATGAGACGAGCTCAAGAACCAGACATACCTGACCCACCAAGCGGTGGACCCGAAGTACTTCCAGAATTACCACCCATCCGTCTCCCACAAGACGACAGGAGAAGACCCCCTGGCGGTGGAGGACCCCCTGGAGGATTCCCAGGAGGAGGAGGATTCCCAGGAGGAGGAGGATTCCCAGGAGGAGGCGGATACCCCGGCGGAGGTGGAGGACCACCCGGAGGACCACCCGGAGGAGGATGGGGACCGCCACCAGTCCCTATGCCCCAAGCCCAACAAGGAAAACAGGTAGGAGAACCTCCTACGATCTACGATGGGGATAGGAAGAAAACGACCCTTTTCATCAATGAATGGGAACTATACTGGGCCATCAATAGTGACAACACCCTCATGATCAACCCATACTGACAAGCTATGTTTTTCCTCACTTACATCAAAGGAAGTTGGGTTAACGAATGGGTAATGGCAGTCAACCAATGGTTGGCCAGACAAATACAAGGAGGGATCGCTACCAATGATGAACGACTCTGGAATGAAGTAGCCTCTTCATTCACTAGACGCTTCGCCGACAGCTTGGCCAAAGAAAATGCTCAAGCTATATTAAGAGCAGGAGTCAAGATGAAGGGAGAAGACATTGATGCCTATGTCGTCGAAATCAAGGAACTCATCCGACTAGCTGAGCACCGATTCGATGTTCCCCAGACCATCGAAACCTTCACCGACGGACTGCCCACGGGATTATACCAGAAGGTACTTGAACTCGACAGACCCCGCTCTTACGAGCAGTGGAAGCAAGCGGCTATAAATCGCCAACAAGACTATATTCATATGAAGGCAAGATTAAAAGCGCATCAAGGAGGGATCACAACGTCTCGCCCAAGAGGATGGATACCCCAAAGAATGCTAATGGATCCAAATGCCATGGATACGTCGGCAGGAAGAACCCAAGGCCGGGTCGCAGGGAGTGAAGAAATGAATCCTGCAACTATGCCACGAGGAGGGTATGTACCCAGAGGAGGATACATGCAACGAGGATGCGGAGGAAACTGGATCAGAAACCTAAGCGAAGTTGAGTGTTACACATGCCATAAAAAAGGGCATCTCAGTCGCACATGCCCACAGCATACGTGGAACAAGCCAGGTGGCAGTAACCAACACAATTGGACCCCACGTCAAAGTCAAGGACGAGAGGCGATAGTCGATGACAGAAGCGTGTACGATGAAGAGCAACCAATAATCGTGCGATCAAATATGCAAACTCCTCAGCAACAAGCTGATTCATGGCTTTGGGGAGTAGCCATGGCCGGAGAAGACATACAAGAACTCGTAATGAGAGATCTCGTCGGAAGAGAGGGTTTTCAAAGCGCCTGAACCCATCGGCCTGGGTAAGGGCAGTTCATAAGTTCAATTCTGTAATAGTGACTACGCGATTCCGATCTATGCATATCCCCATCTCTATCAGAACTAGCAACGCAATGGCCGACACAAAAGCACTTGTAGACTCTGGAGCAACCGACTGCTTCATGAGCGAAAGATTCATATGACGAATGAAGCTGGGAAAAAGACCTTTGCAAAGGCCACAAAAAATATGGAACATCGATAATACGGCAAATCAAGCCAGGAACATTACACACTATATCACCCTAGACATACAAACAAAGGGAATAAGGAAGACAATACAATTCCTCATCACGAACATAGGAAATGAGGATATCATACTAGGATATCCTTGGATGGCCGCATTTGAACCTCAATTCACATGGAAGAGTGGGGTCATCCACGAGAACGAATTACCGATTATCCTCCAGTCAGTAAACCCTTCCATCCCAGGGAAGGACCCGATAATCGCACGAATAACAGGCAATAGCCAATCAAGGGCTACAACTTCCACTGAGCTCGCAATAAAGGCACAACAATACACCAAAAAGGTGGAAGTCTCGGCAGAATACCAACACTTTGCCAAGATATTCAGTGAACAAGAATCAAAACGATTTCCACCAAAACGAGCTTGGGATCACGCGATCGAGTTTAAAAAGGATGCACCAGAAGTGATAGACTGCAAAGTCTATCCCATGAACCGAGTTGAGGATGAAGCAGTGCGGACATTCCTTCATGACGAGCTCAAGAAAGGCTATATTCGTGAGTCAAAGTCACCATATGCGTCGTCATTCTTCTTTGTCCGTAAAAAGGACGGTAAAATGCGGCCGGTACAAGATTACTGAAAGATTAATGCCATCACCATTCGAAACCAATACCCCCTTCCCTTAATCGCGGATCTTATCCGTGATCTCAGCAACGCGCACATTTACACGAAGCTTGATGTTCGATGGGGGTACAACAACGTACGCATTCGAGAGGGAGACGAGAAGAAAGCCACGTTCAAAACCAGATACGGACTTTTCGAACCTACAGTCATGTATTTCGGACTCACCAATTCGCCAGCGACCTTCCAGACCATGATGAACTACATCTACAGTGATGTCATTCTCAAACACGAACCCCTTGGCACAACTATTCGAGTCTACATGGATGACATTGGGATTGCAACCCGAACAAACCTAGATGATCATCGACGCGCAGTTCACGACGTCCTTAAGGTCGCCCAACTTCACGACCTCTACTTCAAACTGGAAAAATGCCTCTTCCATTCATCTTCCATGGATTACCTGGGGGTAATCCTTGAAAAGGGGGTGACACGTATGGACCCCGCAAAAATTGCCGGCGTTGACACATGGCCCGTACCCAAAAATGCAACAGACGTACAAAAGGCGCTCGGATTTTTCAACTTCTATCGACCCTTTATCCAAGACTTTGCATTCATTGCACGACTGCTACACAAACTCACGCGGAAAGACCAAGAATGGCAATGGGGAACAGAAGAACAAAACGCTTTCAATAAGCTAAAGAAACGCATTACAACAGAGCCTGTCTTGGCACATGCTAAACTGGACGATCAGTTCGAGTTGGAAGTAGATGCCTCAGGATACGCGGTAGAAGCGGTACTTCTACAGTGAAAGGAGGACGGTAAAAAGCACCCTATAGGCTATTACTCCACGACGCTCAACGAAGCACAACGAAACTACGACATCTACGACCTCGAACTCTTGGCCATTGTCATGGCACTCAAGAACTGGAGGCCCTTATTAGCGGGATCCCCTCACAAGGTCATCATATACTCTGACCACCTCAATCTACAGTATTGGAGACTGCCACAACGAATATCAAGGAGAGTGGCACGAGAAGTACTGGAACTATCAGAATACGACTTCGAGATACGTCATCTCCCTGGTAGATTGAACGGGAGAGCTGACGCGCTATCAAGATGCCCAGGATACGATCAAGGCGAAGACGATAACAAAGACATAGTTGTACTTCCAGACCGCGTCTTCGTGAGAGTGGGTATTACGCAACGCACCCCCCCCATGCAAAGGATCGTAGTTCAAGAGGAGATGGAAGCGGCGGATCCAATATATGCTCAAGACGAAGAGATGCTCAAGCCATGGATCAACGCCCATCATCTAAAGAAAGTCGAAGGAATATGGTATAAGGAAGGACGCCGCGTAGTAACAGGAAGAATGGAACACAAGTGGACCTTCATACAGGCCCACCACGACACGCCGGTATATGGACACCCTGGGATCAACAAAACGCACCAGTTGGTAAGCCGAAGATACTGGTGGCCGAATATGCAACAAGACATAAAGGACTATGTGCGAGGATGCGCAGAGTGTCAACGACACAAAGTCAATACACGACCCACCAAAGCTCCACTATCACCTATATTCCCTAGGCCCGAAGCTATGCCATTTGAAACCGTCACTCTGGACTTTATCACTAAGTTGCCGATCTCACAGGGATATGATTCGATACTCACCATAACCGACCACGACTGCACCAAAGCGGCAGTGTTTATCCCTTGCAAAGAGAGTATAACCGCCGAAGAAACCATGGGGCTGATAGTCCAACACATCTTTCCCCAATTTGGACTCCCGCTAAAGTTCATTAGCGACAGAGACCCAAGATTTGCCTCGAAGTTCATAAGAGGCCTCTGCCGAGGAACGGGGACAACACAAAATATATCGACGGCGTATCACCCCCAAACGGACGGGCAATTGGAACGTACTAATCAATGGTTGGAACAATACTTACGATTTTGGGTTAATAAGCGGCAGGACAACTGGCACGCTTATCTACCACTGGCGGAATTCGCTCATAACAATTGGCCAAACAAGACCACCAGAGAGTCCCCTTTCCTTGTACTATACGGATTCAATCCACAAGCTGATTGGACGGATAAGCCATCTCCAATACCACAGGTAGCGCTGAGAATAGATCAGTTCAAACAGGCAAGACAGCGCGCCCAAGAATTGATGATCAAGGCACAAAAGTCATGGGTCAAACACAAAGATATGCCCAAGTATCAAGAAGGAGATCTTGTATGGCTCGAGGGATGTCACTTGCAAACCAACCAACCAACCCCCAAGCTTGCGCCCAAACGACACGGCCCCTTTCCTATTGTTCAGGTGATGTCACCCGTCAATTATCGATTAAAGCTTCCCACGCAGTGGAGTATTCATAACGTCTTCCACATCGATCTTCTTACACCGTACCGAGAAACCGATCTCCACGGATCAAACTATTCCAGACTGGCTCCAGACCTCATCGATAACGACGAAGAATATGAAGTCGAGAAGGTTCTGGACTCCCGGCAGTTTGGCAGAGGACGAAAGAAGCAATACCTTATCAAATGGAAAGGGTACCCAGACTCAGATAACAAATGGGTAGACGCACGAGATGTCCACGCCCCTGAGGCGATAAGGGAGTTCAAAAATCAAAACTCCGCTACAAGAACACATATAAGGACAGGAAATACGAGCGAGTCTCCCATCCCCTCTTCACTCAACCCACTTATAAAGCTCATCTCTCTCATGTCCGATGTCAACGCCTACTACCTCGGGTCACCGGAGCGTATCTTCGGAGCAGAGCTCGAAGAGGGACTCATCACCCAGTCCGAGGCACGAGAACTCTGTGCCAAGAAGTATATCCGACCCCATGTCACCGATGAGAACCTCCTCGCCGCTCCCCTCACCGAACAAGAGTTGGCATCAGTCCTACTTGTCTTTCCAAACCTCGACACGAAGTCAATGCCCCCGCGTGCACTATCACCCATGGTGCGAAGACTGTCAGACCCTTGTAACATGGGAGCAACCCCTACCCATCAAGCTGACGTACAAGAAGTTGATTCTGACATTTGGGGACCTAAAGACGGCCACCCGGGCGAGATTCCCCTACCAGTCCCTTTTAGGGAGCCCAAGCGCATCACAAACAGTGCTACGGAAGGTTTGCTCAACGTGGAGGGAAGAGCAGTTCGCCAAAGCCGTTGCAAGGAGAAGTGCAAAGATGGCAGCACAGGCAGCACTGCGCCGAACAGTACACCAGCAACGCGCGGCCCGTGGAGCTGCACCACCAGTTATATGAGCGAGGGCGACCTATACCCAGCTGAGCACCCATTCATACACACCCTTAAAGACACTGATGAGCCGGACGAAACTCCCTACGCGGCCACCACTACTGGCTTCCCCCTGTATAAGGGGAGCTACCGATTCAAGCGCAACGAGGTTCCGCTTGGCTTCAAACCAAACACGGGAGCGGACTTCATTGCCTTCCCCATCAAAGGGCCCGACGGCGACATCAGACAAGCAGAGTATGTGCAAGTCATACTCCATCCAAACCCCATCATCATCGGGCTGCGCGATGACAGTGACAAGGTATACACCAAGCCGTTGTATGCCGCGCCCATCTTTCATTATGATGGGAAGCCCATGTACCGAGCCGAACAGCTCGAGATGCTCAAGCAGGGGGCGGAAGGACAAGACCAGACTGACCGAATGGTCCGTCGCCTCAACGACCCCTTGCTCATGGCCGAAGTCCATCAGTTCCGCACCATGGCCCAGGAGTTGGAGAGGCTTGAAGACGCGATTGCGGAGGGCGAGGATCGATGGGGCAAGCTTGCCGGGATGCACTGCAAGACGATCCGGAGGCTGGAGATGGCCGACACTTTAGCAAGGATTCAAGACCAGGACGAAGGACTGGTAGATGATGCACTGCGGAGAGTAGGAGAGGATACGCGGCGTGGGCGTCACGCCTGAAAAGGGGGTGATGTTACATGTCAGCTCGAAGACGCTTACTCGAGGGTTGTGACTACACGGGTAGGCGGTAATTAGTCACGGACTTACGCATCAGTCAGCCAGAATATCACATGTACGATAGTATGACTCGATCCTAGGATAGCGGTACTTGGTTTCAGGTTCAAGAGGCGCTTCAAAGCCCTCTTCATGTAGTACTTAAGATGTAGCTGTCGAAGACCAAGACTCCATCTTGGTCTTCTTGAATCGCCACTAGCATTCCTCCTCTATTCTGTGAGATCTAAGGGCTCTCTCCCTTTCTCTGTTTATATCGAGCAACCATCGTTCCGTGTCCAAGTGTCATTGTACCTTGTGACTGCCGTGTCACGTGACTATCAAGAGTCCATGTACATTTATCCATGTCACGTTGTATCGTGCGCCACCTCTCGAAGCCTACGTCAAGGCTGACGTTCAGTGGTAATGTAACAACTACCCTCATGGCCCTCCCCTCCCCACCTGCCTTCACAAGTGTCACAGTCACCTCCCCCCCAACAATCCTGTTCCCCATCTGAACTGGCACTGGCCCTAGATCCACCAGGCCCACAGGCCTAGAAGATGTCTGTGGGCAGCAAGTCTAAGCATCCCTGTGATCTGTCCCCAACATGACCACCCAAGAAGGCAAAGAACACCAGACACAAGGGGGATAAGGAGACCTCCAGGACAGGAGCAGGTATGCACACACATTTTTGCACTGTTCAAAACATGCTAACTATGTTGCAGGCATTTCAAGCAGTCAGCCCCCTCCCCCAGCCCCATCCCCTGCTTTCATCACAATTGCTCAGGATGCAGCTGCTTTGCAACCCTGGGCTCAACTTAGAGTTAATTACAAGAACATTGCTGTGCACCCCTCTGGTATGTCTTTTTTCATTCTTTGCTACCACTTCACTAATTTTCTTTACCCAGCCTCCAGCTTAATAAGTACAGTAATTTTGTTCCACTGATTCAAAGTCTGCTAACTCCTGAACAGACACCATCACCAACAATTTCCCAAGGATCCTCAGCACAGCTGACCTCCTCCAAGCATTGCACAAGGTGACCAATATCGAAGCACGCAAACCATCCAATAACATCATGGCACTGCTCAGCCAACTTGACTTGGCAGATCCTGATGCACCAGATGTCAATCCCAATGACTCAAACAAGAATTGGGGCCATGCACAGTTCACTGCAGGTGGGCTAACAATTTGGTCAGCTCTTGTGGATTGGGAATCGGTAGGCAGTACATCAACTGCCTTCAAACTGATCACCACTGTGGTTAGGACCTGCAAGGTGGCTAGGGCATTGTGCACCACAAGAGGGCAGTCTGATCAAGGCACAAAAGTCATGGGTCAAACACAAAGATATGCCCAAATACAAGGAAGGAGACCTTGTGTGGCTAGAGGGATGCCACTTACACACAAATCAACCAGCAATAAAGCTTGCACCCAAATGACACGGCCCCTTTCCCATTGTTCAGGTGATGTCCCCTGTCAATTATCAACTGAAACTTCCCACACAGTGGAGCATTTATGATGTTTTTCACATCAATCTTCTCACACCATATCACAAGATGGCAACCCATGGACTGAATTATTCTAGACCCCCTCCAGACCTGGTCGATAAAGAAGAGGAATATGAAGTCAAGAAGATTCTAGACTCTCAGCGATTCAGCAGAAGGTGCAAACTGCAGTACCTCATCAAATGGAAGGGGTATCCAGACTCAGATAATGAGTGGGTCAACAAGAATGACGTACATGCCAATGAGGCGATAAGGGAGTTCAAAAATCGAAACCCCACATCAGAAACACATATAAACGTGGGTTCCACTGGCAAGTACCTCATTCCCCCTTGTCCTTTACCTGCACCTACAAACAACTCCCCCATGTCCAATGTCAACATCTACTACCTCGGAACTCCAAGACGCATCTTTGCAGCCAAGCTCAACAGTGGGCTAGTGTTGTGACAGCTTAAGCTGACATTTTTGCTATCTTGGGAAATAAAATAGTTAAAAATCTGAAAATATTTGTGGAGGTATATTACCTCAGAAGCCGGGGGGTCCTCTGCCAACCCTAAGTGATCCGATCAGTGGTTCTTGAGTTATTTGACCAGCTAAAAATTGGCTTGGCTTTAACCTTTTTTAGCCAGTCAAATAACTCAGGAACCACTGATCGGATCACTTAGGGTTGGCAGAGGACCCCCCGGCTTCTGAGGTAATCTACCTCCACAAATATTTTCAGATTTTTAACTATTTTATTTCCCAAGATAGCAAAAAATGTTGCAAAGGCTGCAATGCCCACTCATGCACACTTGCCAATGGTGCAATGGCTGTCAGACCCTGATGGGATGGGAGCCACCCCAACCCATCAGAGCAACACCCAAGATATCAACACCAACATTTGGACAGCTGAAGAAGGCAGTGAGCATGCCCTACTGGTTCCCTTTTGGCTACCAGGTCAAGTGGCAGGCTGTAATGAAGAAGGTATGCTTGGAGTGGAGAGAGGAGCAGTTCAGAAAGGCCATCACAAAGCAAAATGTGCATGTCACAGCCCAGGAAGCACTGCACTGCCAAGTATGCTGGCAATGCATGGACCCTGGAGCTGCACCACAAGCATGGAGGAGGAGGAGTTATTCCCAGCTGAGCACCTATTTGTTAGGACGCTGAAAGACTCTGACGACCTGAATGAGACCCCTTACACCACCACCACAAGTGGCTACCCTTTGTATAAGGGGAGCTATGGCATCTCATTGTCTTTGGTGGGGCAGGCTCCCCCAGGGTTTTACCACAACTGCAGGGATCAGTACATCCCCTACCTAATCCAAGGACCCCACAACAAGGAGGTCAAACAGGCCCAGTACGTGCAAACAATCATGGGCCCTAACCCCCTTGTCATTGGGCTATGAGACAACACCAACAAGGTATATAGCAAGCCACTGTATGCCACCCCCATCTACTCCTTCAATGGCAAACCAGTGTACATGATCCAAGACCTGGAGGTGCTCAAGATGACTGCAGAGGACCAAGACTGCATGGTCTGCATGGTCCAACACCTCGGCGATCCCTCACTGACCATGGAAGTGCACCAGTTCCAAGTGCTCATGGAAGAGTTGGACCACATGGAGGAGGTATTAGTCACAAACGAGGATCAGTGGGGGCATTTGGCCACAGCTAAGTTGGGAGCTATTCAGAGGTTGGAAATGGCTAACACATTGGGGAGGATTTAGGATCAGGATGACAGACTTGTGGATGATGCACTACATATGGCACAGGAGGTTCAGCTACGAGGGTGTAGCAACCTGAAAAGGGGGTGATGTTACGTTCTCAGATTGCAAAGACACTTACTCACTGGTTATGACTACATGGGTAAGCAGTAATTAGTCATGGACTCAAGTATCAGTCAGCCAGAGTATCACATGTACAATAGTATGACTCAACCCTAGGATAGCAGTACTAGGGTTCTGGTTTCAGGAGGTGCTTTAAAGCCCTCTTATTGTAGTACTTAAGATGTAGTTGTTGGAGACCAAGCACTCCAGCTTGATCTTCTTGAATCACCACTAGCATTCCTCTTCTACTCCATGAGAACTAAGGGCTCTCTCCCTTCCTATGTGTGACCCCAGCCACCCACCTTACATGTCCAAGTGTCATCAGGACCTTGTGACCTCACATACCACATGACCAACGCTGTCCATGTGTATATGCCATTGTTAAGTTATATCGTGCCCCACTGCTGAGCCTAAGTCAAGGCTAATGTTCAGTGGCAACATAACAGTCAAGCAATATGTTATCATAGATAAGGGACAAACTGGGAAGTACACCAAAAGGGACACAAGGGGAAGATACAAAAGGAGTCTAATAAGGAAGACATACTGTGGTGCATCAGCAAACCCTGGAAATCCTTGTAGAGACTGTAGAGACTGTAGAGACTGTAGACATCATAGTGATTTAGTAGTTGATTTGTAGAAGCTTGATAGCAATACCTGGAAACCCTTGTTGACATTGTAGAAACTGTAGACACTGTAGACATCATAGTTATGTAGTAGTTGATTGGTAGAAACTGAGTAGCAAACCTGTAGTCACTGTAGTTACTGTGGACACTGTAGTCATAGTAGAGACTGTAGTCACAGTGGGCACCAACTGAATAATGGCACCAACGATGTATAATAGAGTCCACTCAAGGGATGAAAGGGAATCCACACTGGAAAGGAAGTGGGGAAGGGAGTTTCTGCTATAGGCTCTGGTACTTTGCTGTGGTGAATACAAGAAGTCAAGCTGGAGAACTACCAGTGACTATACTATGGCTTATATAGACGAACACTAGCATATAGTAAGCATAGTGAGTCACGATCAGTAAGCTATCAGTAAGCAAAGGTAAGCAGCAATGAGTCACGATGAGTAAGGTCCACATATCCTCAAGGGGAAGTGAAACAACAACAAGGTGCGATAAGAGACATGAGGCATACAATCACTCAGTCATCCAGGCACAAACACTGATAACACAAGTCCAGAACATTCCAGTACCTTCTAGTACCTTCCATGACATTCCATGCCTTTCCATGGGCAGCGCACCCCTTCAATGGTCTTCCATCCATTGGCATTCTCCACAATAGCCCCTGACTTATGTAGTTAGCCCGATACATACTAGGGCTGGGCTCCTGACTTAGCTAAGAGTAGGGATTGCCCATAATCGTCCTATAGAGGTGGTGAGCATCCTCTAAGTCTTCTTCAGCATCTTCCAGTTCTTCGGCATCTTCCAGTGCATCTAGCATCACACGTACAGTTTCATTGTCTTCGTTGTCCTCTCTGTTATGTTGCCACTGAACGTGAGCCTTGACTTTTGACTTATGCTTGAACGAGGCGTGTGATACAACTTAGCGGTGATAGACACGGACTTCTCCTATAGTCATGTGCTATGATGGGTCACAAGGTCCAATGACACTTGGATGCGAGGCAATGGTCATTCTGTGTTTTCAAGTAGAGAAAGGGATAGAGCCCTTAGATCTCACGGAGTAGAAGAGGAATGCAGGTGGCGATTCAAGAAGACCAAGCTGGGGGGGCTTGGTCTTCTACGACTACATCTTAAGTACTACGCAGTGAGGGCTTTAAAGCACCTCATGAATCCTGAATCCTAGTACTGCTATCCTAGGGTTGAGCCATACTATCGTACATGTGATATTCGTGCTGACTGAGAGGAAGTCCATGACTAAGTACCGCCTACCCATGTAGTCATAACCATTAGGTAAGTGTCTTTGATACGAAACGTAACATCACCCCCTTTTCAGGCTCAATGCCCATGTTGGGTGCCCTCTCCTACCGACTGTAAAATATCGTCCACAAGTCTGTCATCTTGATCTTTGATCTGAAGTAGGGCATCTGCCATTTCCAACCTCCTAATGGTCTTGAGCTGCATTGCTGCAAGCTCGCCCCACCTGTCTTCATTGTTGACCATGGCCTCTTCAAGGTGGTCGATCTCTTGTGATACCATGTGGAAGCGGTGTACCTCCACTGTCAGCGAGGGGTCGTGGAGTTGATAGATCATACGATTGGTCTGCTCCTCTCCCTTGGCATCCTTCTTGAGTAGTTCCAGCTCTTGTGCCTTGTACATGGGCTTCCCTCCATAATGAAAGATTGGCGCGGCATACAGCGGCTTGGTGTACACCTTGTTGCTGTCGTTGCACAGTCCAATGACGATGGGGTTTGGGTGGAGTATGACTTGCACATACTCCGCCTGCCTAATGTTGCCATCTGGTCCCTTGATGGGGAAAGAAATGAAGTTGTCTCCGTCATTTCGTTTGAATCCCATTGGCACTGTGTTGGACCATGTGCGGTAACTCCCCTTGTACAGGGGGTAGCCCAAGGTAGTGGCTGCATATGGGGTTTCATCCGGGTCATCAGAATCTTTGATATTGTGAATGAACGGGTGCTCAGCTGGGTAAATGTCCTCGCTCATGTGACTAGTGGTGCAGCTTCACGGGCCATGCATTGCCGGTGTACTGCCTGGTGCAGTGCTTCCCATGCTGCCATCTTTGCGCTTCTCTTTGCAATGGCTTTTGTGAACTGCTCTTCCCTCCACGTCGAGCATACCTTCTGGATTGCACTTTGCAGCAGCACGGCGCCTGGATTCTTTGAACGGGACTGGCAGCGGGATCTCTCCCTGATGGCTGTCTTTAGGTCCCCAAATGTCGGTATCGATCTCTTGCACTTCGCACTGATGGGTAGGGGTGGCTCCCATTCTGTCAGGGTCTGACAGTCGTCGCACCATGGGTGATAGTGCACGTGGGGGCATTGGGCTTGTGTTGAGGTCTGGAAACTTGAGTAAGACTGCTCCCAACTCCTGCTCGGTGAGTGGAGTGACAAGGAGGTCTTTGTCCTTGACATGGGGTCAGATATACTTCTTAGCGCAAAGCTCCTGTGCTTCAGGGAGTGTAATGAGCCCAGATTCGAGCTCGGCCCCGAAGATTCATTCCAGTGAGCCAAGGTAGTAGTTGTTGACATCCATCATGAAAGAGAAGTGTTTGTTTGTGAGGTGTGAAGGAGGGGAAGAAGAGGGAATGTGAGACTTGCTTGTATTTCCTCTGCTTATATGTGCTGCTGCTGTGGAGTTTCTATCTTCAAACTCCCTTATTGCTTCCAGCACGTGCACATCCTTTTTGTCCACCCATTTGTTATCTGAGTCTGGGTACCCTTTCCATTTGATAAGGTATTGCTTCTTGCGTCCTCTGCTGAATTGCCGGAAGTCTAGCATCTTCTTGACCTCGTATTCTTCCTCATTATCAATGAGGTCTGGAACTGGTCTCGAATAGTTTGATCCATGGAGCTTGGTCTCCTGGTATGGTGTGAGAAGATTGATGTGGAATACATCATGAATGCTCCACTGTGTGGGAAGTTTTAATCGATAGTTGACAGGGGACATCACCTGAACAACTGGAAAGGGGCCATGTTGCTTGGGCGCAAGTTTGGTGGTTGGCTGATTTGTGCATAAGTGGTGCCCTTCTAACCATACTAGGTCCCCTTCTTGATATTTGGGCATATCTTTGTGTCTGATCCATGACTGTTGTGCCTTGATCATCAGTTCCTGGGCACATTGTCTTGCCCTTTTAAATTGGTCCAGTCTTAGCGCCACTTGTGGTATCGGGGATGGCTTATCCGTCCAATCAGCACGTGGATTGAACCCATATAGTGTGAAGAAAGGGGACTCTCCGGTAGTCTCACTTGGCCAATTGTTGTGCGCGAATTCCATGAGAGGCAGATACGTGTGCCAGTTATCTTGCCGCTTGTTGACCCAAAATCGTAGATACTATTCAAGCCATTGATTGGTGCGTTCCGATTGCCCATCCATCTGTGGGTGGTACACTGTTGATATGTTTTGAGTTGTTCCTGTTCCCTTGCACAGCCCTTTGATGAATCTGGAGGCGAACCTCGGATCCTGGTCACTGATGAACTTTTGTGGGAGTCCAAATCATGGAAACAGATGCTGAACAATTAGTCCTGCTGTTTCTTCGGCCGTTATACTTTCCTTACACGGGATAAACACCACAGCCTTTGTGCAGTCGTGATCTGTTATGGTGAGTATGGAGTCGCATCCCTGTGAGACTGGCAATTTGGTAATGAAGTCCAGTGCGATGGTTTCGAAGGGCATGGCTTCTTGTACTGGGAAAATAGGTGACAGTGGTGCCTTGGTCGGTCGCGTATTGATTTTATGTCTCTGGCATTCAGCACATCCTCAAACATAGTCCATCATGTCTTGTCGCATATTTGGCCACCAGTACCTTCGGCTTGTTAGTTGGTAGGTTTTGTTGATTCCTGGATGTCCATATACTGGTGTGTCGTGATGGGCTTGTATAAATGATTGCTTATGCTCCATCTTGCCTGTCACCATGTGTCGTCCATCTTTATACCATACCCCTTCAACTTTCCTTAGTTGGTGCATGTTGACCCATGGTTTCAGCAGTTCCTCATCTTGTTCGTCTACAGGGTCTGCGGGTTCCATTTCTTCTTGGGCTACAATTCTTCGCATTGGTGGGGTGTGTTCCATTTTTCCACCTTGTACAAAGACGTGGTTGGGTAGCACGACTACGTCTTTATTGTCATCCTCTCCTTGATCGTATCCTGGTCATCGTGACAATGCATCAGCCCTTCCGTTTAGCCTGCTGGGGAGGTGACGTATCTCAAAGTCATATTCTGACAGTTCTAATACCTCTCGGGCCACCCTCCTTGATATTCTTTGCAGCATCCTCCAATATTGTAGGTTGAGGTGGTCAGAATATATGATAATTTTGTGCGGGGATCCTGCCAGTAGGGGCCTCCAATTCTTGAGCGCCATTACAATAGCCAGGAGTTCGAGATCATAGATGTCATAGTTCCATTGTGCCTCGTTGAGTGTGGCCGAGTAGTATCCTATGGGGTGCTTTTTACTGTCTTCTTTTTGCTGTAGGAGTACTGCCCCTACCGCATATCTGGAGGCGTCTACCTCTAGCTTGAATTGGTCATCTAGTTTGGCATGTGCTAGCACAGGTTCTGTTGTCACGTGCTTCTTTAAGGCGTCGAAGGTGTTCTGTTCTTCCAACCCCCATTTCCACTCTTGGTCCTTCTGTGTGAGCCTGTGTAGTGGTCTCGCGATGAATGTGAAGTCTTTAATAAAGGGGCAGTAGAAATTGAAAAATCCGAGTGCTTTTCATACTTCTGTTGCACTCTTTGGTACTGGCCAGGCGTCTACCCCTGTGATCTTTGCAGGATCCATATGTGTCACCCCCTTTTCAAGGATTACCCCCAGGTAATCCATAGAAGGTGCATGGAATATGCATTTCTCTGGTTTGAAGTAGAGGTTGTGAAGTTGCGCCACCTTGAGGACGTCGTGGACTGCGCTTTTATGATCTTCGAGATTGGTACACGTTGCGATACCAATGTCATCCATGTAAATGTGGATTGTCGTTCTGAGAGGCTTGTGTTTGAGTATGACATCTCGATATATTGTTACATTGCCACTGAACGTGAGCCTTGACTTAGGCCCGAGCAAGGCATGCGATACGACTTAGCGGTGATAGACACAGACTCTTCTGATAGTCACGTGCTATGATGAGTCACAAGGTCCAATGACACTTGGACACGAGACAATGGTCGTTCTATGCTCACAAGTAGAGAAAGGGGTAGAGCCCTTAGATCTTGCAGAGTAGAAGAGGAATGCAGGTGGCGATTCAAGAAGACCAAGCTGGGGACTTGGTCTTCTACAACTACATCTTAAGTACTACATGGCAAGGGCTTTAAAGCGCCTCATAAATCCAGAACCCTAGTACTACTATCCTAGGATTGAGTCATACTATCATACATGTGATACTCGTGCTGACTGAGAGGAGGTCCATGACTAAATACTGCTTACCCATGTAGTCATAACCATTAGGTAAGTGTCTTTGATACGAAACGTAACATCACCCCCTTTTCAGGCTCAACACCCACATTGGGTGCTCTCTCCTACCAACTGCAGAATATCGTCCACAAGTCCATCATCTTGATCCTTGATCTGAAGCAGGGCATTGGCCATCTCCAACCTCTGAATGGTCTTGAGCTGCATTGCCGCAAGCTCACCCCACCTGTCTTCACTGTCGACCATGGCCTCTTCGAGGCGGTCGATCTCCTGCAACACCATGCAGAAGCAGTGTACTTCCACTGTGAGCGAGGGATCGTGGAGTCGGTGGATCATATGATTGGTCTGCTCCTCTCCCTCGGCATCCTTCTTGAGTAGCTCCAGCTCCTGTGCCTTATACATGGGCTTCCCAGTGTAGTGGAAGATTGGCGCGGTGTACAGCGGCTTGGTGTACACCTTGTCACTGTCGTATCGCAGCCTGATGATGATGGGGTTCGGGTGAAGTATGACTTGTACATACTCCGCCTGCTTGACGTCACCATCTGGTCCCTTGATGGGGAAGGAAATGAAATTGTCCCCATCATTTTGCTTGAACCCCACCGGTACTGTGTTGGATCATGTGCGGTAACTCCCCTTGTACAGGGGGTAGCCCGAAGTAGTGGCCGCATATGGGGTTTCATCCGGATCGTCAGAGTCTTTCAGGTTGTGAATGAATGGGTGCTCAGCTGGGTAAATGTCCTTGCTCATGTGACTGGTGGTGTGGCTCCACAGGCTGCACATTGCCAGTGTACTGCCCGGCACAGTGCTTCCCATGCTACCAGCTTCGCACTTCTCTTCACGATGGCTCTTGTGAACTGCTCTTCCCTCCATGTCAAGCATACCTTCTGGATTGCGCTTTGCGATAGTGCGGCGCCTAGATTCCCTGAGTGGGACCGGCAGCGGGATCTCTCCCTGACAACTGTCTTTAGGTCCCCAAATGTTGGCATTGATTGCTTGCGCTTCGCACTGATGGGTAGGGGTGGCTCCCATTCCATCAGGGTCTGACAGTCATTGCACCATGGGTGATAGTGCATGTGGGGGCATTGGGCTCATGTCGAGGTCTGGAAACTTGAGTAGGACTGCTCCCAACTCTTGCTCGGTGAGCGGAGTGACAAGGAGGTCTTCGTCCTTGATGTGGGGTCGGATGTACTTCTTGACGCAGAGCTCCTGTGCTTCCGGGAGTGTAATGAGCCCGGATTCGAGCTCAGCCCCAAAGATTCATTCTGGTGAGCCGAGATAGTAGTTGTTGACATCCGTCATAGAAGAAGAGGGTTTGTGTGTGAGGTGTGAGGAAGGGGAAGAAAAGGGAATGTGGAACTCGCTTGTATTTCCTCTGCTTATATGTCCTGTTGCTGCGGAGCTTCTATCTTCAAACTCCCTTATCGCTTCCAGTGCGTGCACATCCCTCTTGTCCACCCATTCATTATCTAAGTCTGGGTACCCTTTCCATTTGATAAGGTACTGCTTTTTGTGTCTTCTGCCGAATTGCCAAGAGTCTAGAATCTTCTCGACTTCATATTCTTCCTTGTTATCAATGAGGTCTGGAGCTGGTCTCGAATAGTTTGATCTGTGGAGCTCAGTTTCCTGGTATGGCATGAGAAGATCAATGTGGAATACATCGTGAATACTCCACTGTGTGGGAAGCTTCAATCGATAATTGACAGGGGACATTACCTGAACAACTGGGAAGGGGCCATGTCGCTTGGGCACAAGTTTGGTGGTTGGCTGATTTGTGCACAAGTGGCACCCTTCTAACCATACTAGGTCCCCTTCTTGATATTTGGGCGTATCTTTGTGTCTGACCCATGACTGCTGCACCTTGATCATCAGTTCCTGGGCGCATTGTCTTGCCCTTTTGAATTGGTCTAGTCTCAGCGCTACTTGTGGTATCGGGGATGGCTTATCTGTCCAATCAGTGTGCAGGTTGAACCCGTATAGTGTGAAAAAGGGGACTCTCCAGTAGTCTCACTTGGCCAGTTGTTGTGTGCAAATTCCACAAGAGGCAGATATGTGTGCCAGTTATCTTGCCGCTCGTTGACCCAGAACCATAGATACTGATCAAGCCACTGATTGGTGCGTTCTAATTGCCCATCCGTCCGGGGGTGATATGCCATTGATATGTTTTGAGTCGTTCCTGTTCCCTTGCACAGCCCTCTGATAAATTTTGAGGTGAACCTCAGATCCCGGTCACTGATGAACTTTCATGGGAGTCCAAATCGTGGAAATAGATGTTGAATGATTAGTCCCACTGTTTCTTCGGCCGTTATACTTTCCTTACATGGGATAAACACTGCGGCCTTTGTACAGTTGTGATCCGTTACAGTGAGTATGGAGTCATATCCCTGTGAAACTGGTAATTTGGTGATGAAGTCCAGTGCGACGGTTTCGAAGGGCATGGCTTCTTGCATTGGGAAAATGGGTGACAGTGGTGCCTTGGTTGGTCATGTATTGATCTTGTGTCTCTGGCATTCGGCACACCCTCGAACGTAGTCTGTCACGTCTTGTCGCATATTTGGCCACCAGTATCTTTGGCTCGTTAGTTGATAGGTTTTCTTGATTCCTGGATGTCCATATACTGGTGTGTCATGATGGGCTTGTATGAACGATTGCTTGTGCTCCATTTTGCCAGTCACCACGCTGTACGGAGTCAAGTCCGTGTGAGTCCAAAGCGGAGTGGATTCCGTGGGGGTTAGAGATCAGGAAGAAGGGAGGGAGATGGCCGGAGCGATGTGTGTAAGCTCCGAGCCAAATGCATGTATGGGATTGTAGAAGTGGTATTGAAGGGAGTTGGTCGAAGGGAGTCGAATGAAGGGAGAGGGAAGGGCAGAGAGTAATAGATGTGAAACGACTTGGGAGTTGCGGGGTGCGATTGCAAATGAGGATGGCGAGTGTCGATGGCAAGCTGTGATGTGTCAGCTAGGCTTGGTCAAGGTTGGCGGCTTGGAAACGATGAAGACAAAACCCAAGGAAAGTTGCTCGGGCAATGGGGGCGGCGGTGGTAAGACTTCTTAGCTAGGCTTCAGGACTTAGAGGTGAGGCGGCTTTTGCTGGTTCAGAGCTTAGAGGCAGATGGGGGAAAATGAAGAGGTGAACAACACTGGGATTTCTGAGTCAAGAACAGCAGCTTATATACATGCAAGCCTGTATATGACGTGTTCCGAGACTAAGTCGAGAGTATAGTGAGGAAGTAAGGGAAAGTAAGAGGGGAATAGAGAGTGTATGAGCATGAGTACCTTGAATGTGGTGTGGCACAGGTACGAGTAGAGACAAAGGGATATGGGCGCAGACACGAGCTGAGGAACAATCAGAATTTAGGGCAACGAGAACAGAGTGTACAGTAATCAGAGACAAAGGAAATCAAGACTCGATGATGCATGACAATACCCTCCTCCTCCAAGTCCGACGACGGGCGCAACGATCTGCACGGCCTCCAATGGCATCTTGAGGGTGGCTGAGGACATCTGACTGGGTGGAATTGGTGAGATACAGGAGTGGTGGAGTATAACAGAATAGTTTAGACAGGATGAAAGAAACCCGTGGTGATTGATGCTAGGATGGGCGATGCAATGAAAGGCAGGCTCAGGCAGAGCTCCCGAGGTGATGATCACAGGGTGTCTGGGGTTGAGACAGAAAGGGGTGGTGATACGAGAGTGAGCAAAGGCGAAGCAGAGAACAATGGAGACGGAAACGACAAGGACGAAACAGTGATTATGGGTGTGGATATTAGGATCGGAAGATGGGGCGATAACATGAGGTGAAGAGGCGAAGGTGCGGAAACCAAATAATATGTAACAGCGACGACTTGACTTTGAATTTGGGTGGCTGCAGGTGGCTGAGTTGTACAGTAGGCAAGTACAGCCGAAACAGGCGAAAACAGGCAATTTCAGGCCTAGAGCCCAAGCTAACCTTACAACGCGTCATCCATCTTTGTACCATACCTTCTCAACCTTCTTTAGCTGGTGCACATCGACCCATGGTTTCAGCAGTTCTTCGTCTTGTTCGTATATGGGGTCCGCAGGTTCCATTTCTTCCTGAGCTACAATTCTTCACATTGGTGGAGTGTGTTCCGTCTTTCCACCTTGTATGAAGACGTGGTCAGGTAGTACGACTACGTCTTTATTGTCATCCTCTCCTTGATTGTATCCTGGTCGTCATGACAATGCATCAGCCCTTCCGTTTAGCCTGCCGGGGAGGTGATGTATCTCGAAGTCATATTCTGATAGTTCTAATACCTCTTGGGCCACCCTTCTTGATATTCTTTGCTGTAGCCTCCAATATTGTAGGTTGAGGTGGTCAGAATATATAATAATTTTGTGCGGGGATCCTGCCAGTAGGGGTCTCCAATTCTTGAGCGCCATTACAATGGCCAGGAGTTCGAGATCGTAGATGTTGTAGTTTCGTTGTGCCTCATTAAGTGTGGCCAAGTAGTATCCTATGGGGTGCTTCTTGCCATCTTCTTTTCACTGCAAGAGTACTGCTCCCACTGCATATCCGGAGGCATCTACCTCTAGCTTGAATTGGTCATCTAGTTTGGCGTGTGCTAGTACGGGTTCTGTCATTACACGCCTTTTCAAGGCATCAAAGGCGTTTTGTTTGTCTGATCCCCATTTCCACTCTTGATCTTTCTGCATGAGTCTGTGCAGTGGTTTCGCGATGAATGTGAAGTCTCTGATAAAGGGGCAGTAGAAATTGAAAAATCCGAGTGCCTTTCGTACTTCTGTTGCGTTCTTTGGTACTGGCCAGGCATCTACCCCCACAATTTTTGCAGGGTCCATACATGTCACCCCCTTTTCAAGGATTACCCCCAGGTAATCCATAGAAGGTGCGTGGAATATGCATTTCTCCAGTTTGAAGTAGAGATCGTGAAGTTGTGCCACCTTGAGGATGTCGTGGACTGCACGTTTGTGATCGTCGAGATTAGTACATGTTGCGATACCAATATCATCCATGTATATGTGGATTGTCATCCTGAGAGGTTCGTGTTTGAGTATGACATCTTGATATATGTAGTTCATCATTGTTTGAAACGTCGCTGGTGAATTTGTGAGTCTGAAGTACATCATGGTTGGTTCGAAAAGCCCATATCTGGTTTTAAATGCAGCTTTCTTTTCATCGCCTTCACGGATGCGCACATTGTTATACCCCCATCTGACATCGAGTTTTGTATATATATGTGCGTTGCTGAGGTCGCAGATAAGGTCGGCAATAAGTGGAAGGGGGTATTGGTTGCATATGGTAATGGCATTGATCTTTTGGTAGTCTTGTACTGGTCACATTTTGCTGTCCTTTTTGTGAACAAAGAAGAATGAAGAAGCATACGGCAACTTGGACTCACGAATATACCCCTTCTCAAGTTCATCATTGAGGAACTTTTGTATGGCTTCGTCTTCGATCCAGTTCATAGGGTACACTTTGCAGTCTACTGCCTCCAGGGCATCCTTTTTAAATTCGATTGCATGGTCCTACGCTTGTTTCAGTGGATAGCGTTTTGAGTCCTCTTCACTGAATACTTTGGCGAACTGTTGGTAGTCCACAGGGACTTCCACCTTCTTTGTATATTGTTGCACTTTGATGGCCAGCTCCATGGAAGTTGTGGCTTGTAGGTGGTAGTCCCCCATTGTTCCTTGAATGCATGCGATTACTGATTCTTCTCCAGGGATTGAAGGGTTGACTGACCGGATGATAATAGGTAGCACTTTTTCACTGATAACTCCATTTCTCCAGGTGAACTAAGGTTCGAAGGCGGCCATCCAGGGGTATCCTAATACAATGTCTTCGCTTCCTATGTTTGTGATGAGGAATCGTATTGTTTTCTTGATCCCATTGGTTTGTATATTGAGATCCACATAGTGCATGATGGATCCAGCCTGGTTGGCTGTATTGTCAATGTTCCATATTTTTTGCAGTTTTTGTAGGGGTCTTTTCCCCAGCTTCATCCTCTTGATAAAGACTTCACTCATGAAGCAGTCAGTTGCTCCAGAGTCCACAAGTGCTTTGATGTCGGCCATTGCATTGCTAGTTCTGATAGAGACAGGGATATGCATGGATCGGAATCGCGTAGTCACTATTACAGAATTGAACTTATGGACTGCCCTCACCCAGGCCGATGGGTTCAGGCGTTCTGAAAACCCTCTCTTCCCACGAGGTCCCTCATGACCAGTTCTTGCATGTCTTCTCCTGCAGTTGCCATTCCTCTTAACCATGTATCTGCTTGTTGTTGTGGGGTTTGAGTGGAAGATCGTGTGACAAGGGTTTGTTCTTTGTCGCAGATGCTTCTGTCATCTACTATCACATCTCATCCCTGGCTAGAGTATGGGTTTCGTTGGGTATTGTTTTGATTCCAGGTATGCTGCAGGCAATTGCGACTCAAGTGTCCCTTTTTATGACATGTATAACACTCAACTTTGTGTAGGTCTCTTTGTCTTCCACCTCCTTGTCCCCTTTGAAGGGGCCCTCCTTGGGGAGTATACCCTCCATGGGGCATTGTTGCCAGGTTCATTTCTTCACTTCCAGCAATGCATCCACATGTTCGTCCAGCCGATGTGTCCATTGCATTCAGGTCTGAAAGTGGCCTCATAGGGGTCCATCCTCATGGTCTTGCAGACGTAAATCCTCCTCTGTGGGCCTTTAGGCGTGCTTTCATGTGGATGTATTGCTGTTGTCGATCGGTGGCAGCTTGCTTCCATTGTTCGTATGTTACTAGTCGATCGATCTCAAGGATTCGTTGGTATAAGCCTGTTGGCAGCCCATCAGTAAAGGCTTCGATAGTTTGGGGAACATCGAATTGGTACCCTGCAAGGCGGGTTAGTTCCTCGAATTCTACCACGTATGTGTCGATGTCTTCTCCCTTCATCTTTATCCTGGTTCTGAGCGTGGATCAGGCGTTCTCTTGTGTGAGGCTGTCTGCAAATCATCGAGCGAATGAAGCGGCTACTTCATTCCATAGCCTTTCGTCCAATTGATTGATCCCTCCTTGTATTTGTCAAGCTAGCCATCAATTGACGGCTATGACCCATTCATTAACTTGTGCTCCTTTTATGTAGGTGAGGAAAAACATAGCTTGTCGGTATGGGTTCACCATTATAGCATTGTTGTTATTGATGCCCCAGTATAATTCCCATTGGTTGATGAACATTTGAGTCTGCTTTCGGTCTCCGTCGAAGACAGTGGGCATCTCTCCTACCAGCTTGTCATTGTTGCCTTGTGGCAGAGGTGCGGGCGGTGGACCCCATCCTCCTCCAGGTGGTGTGGCGCCCAGGGGACCTCCTCCTCCTCTGGGGAATCCTCCTCTGCCTCTGGGGAATCTGCCCCCTCCTGGGAATCCTCCACCAGGGAGCCCTCTTCCAGGTCGGTCATCTTGAGGGAGTCTAATTGGTGGTAGCTCAGGTAGTAGCTCTGGTCCTTCACTGGGTGGGTCAGCTCTGTCGGGTCCTGTGGCATGTCGTAGTGCTGCTTCATTGTCTACTATATTGGTTACTTGTTCGTGTCAGTGTCCCATATATGGGTTGATATTCTCCGTGTATTCTTGTCGTGCATGAATTGGTTCTTTGACAATGATTCGTTCTTCTGTTTCTGTCATGGTTGCCATGTGTGGTGGGTTAATATGAATTGACTCAGCTAGTTCAGCTAATCCTTCTTCTTCTGTGGTATTCCCCAGCCTTCCTAATTTGACTGTGTCTTTGGATTGGCAACTCTCTTCGTCCTTGTCTTCTGTGGAAGGTGCTGGGGTTCTTGGGTTAAGTGGGGACTGTCCATCTATTGGTCCCACTTGTCCTGCTGTCTGTACCTCGTCTTCAAATATGTCGCAACAGTAGTGTGGTCCGGCTGCTCTTATGACATCCCACCTTGCTTGTGGAGCATTCCAAGTAATTTCTGTCCAACACACAAAGTTATGGTTGAACTCAACTGGGTAGTATTGAGATGGCCTTGTTGGGATATTGATGAAATACCCAGTGCTTCCTCAAACTGTTCTCCACCTGGCTTCTTTAAGGTATATGAGTGGTATGTTCCGTTCTCCCCGTTCTTCAATGGAGTAGGGTGAGAAGACCCAACAATCCCTGGTGGTAAGGCATGCTGACGAGCTGGGTTGTCTCTACACTGTGGGACACTGCCCAAGCAACCCGAGCTGCCTTGGGTTCAGGGAGGCGTGAAGCGCCGAAGCCAGTTGTGCAGGCCTCCGCACGGCGTATAACTTCGTACAAGGGATCGCTTTGACCGGGGATGCGCTGCTCTAGAATATCTAAGGGTGCGAGCGAGTGCGGGATGCTGGGGAATGCAGGGAATGAGATGCACTGGGCCCTACAGAGCACTGAAGCCCTGAGGGAAGCTCTAAGATTTACTGGGTGTTAAAGATAGTAGATACAGGATATATATATGAAAGTACTAAGGGGGATCAGG
>WNGR01007375.1_pt1 | contig 27316 bp, 19 predicted proteins | sample 5407581 | NCBI WGS metagenome assembly WNGR01 (sample SAMN13153383, study PRJNA577476) | soil metagenome | isolation source: 80 cm soil or saprolite under Garry oak tree replicate 2 | place: USA:California | collected 2016-06-15
CGCCTTCAACATCAATTTCGTTTGCCAGAAATGCCTCGCCGAGCGTGATCTCGGTCGGCCGGACCATCATCGTCTCAAGCGCCCCGGGAGACCGAAACACAAGCGTGCAACGTGGATCTTTGTTCTCCGAAGAAGTCCATATCCACCCATCCCAAAGGCGAATCCCGAATGGAGGACCGTCATAACCCTCGAACAGAGAGTCGAACAAGCCGGCTCGTTCGCAGTAGACGGATGTAAGCATCTCGCTCGCCTGACCCTTTATGAGGATGTGAGCCCGTCGCGGCGCGTTGCACCGGATGCCATAAATAATAGGGCTGACCGCAGGGTTGCTTCCGTAGCCTTGCAGACATTGCACCAATTGGGAGGAGAGAGGAGGCCCTAGTCGCGCCCGCGCTTCTTGATCTCCACATTCAATCGCTTGATCTTCTGGTTCAGCGTCGACAGTGGAATCTTGAAGTACTCCGCAGCCTCGGTCTGGTTCCAGTGGCAGCGCTCCAGGCGGTCCGCGATGATGCGCCGTTCGATCTCTTCCATCAGGTCGAACAGGCTTGCATCGGGGCGATGATCGAGCAGGCTTGCCGAATAGGTGTTGCCAGTGAGCGATGCAGGCAGCAAGTCCGGAGTGATCGTTCGCGTAGTCGCCAGCACAACGCCGCGCTCCATCGCGTTCTCCAACTCGCGCACGTTGCCTGGCCACTCGTAGTCCATCAGGATGCGCATGGCCTCCGGCGCGAGCGTCGGAACAGGAGTGTCGTTCTCGTCAGCATAGAACTTGAGGAAATGCGAAGCCAGCAACGGAATGTCCTGCCTCCGGGCACGCAGCGGCGGCAGTTCCAGGCAGATGACGTTCAGCCGGTAGAAGAGGTCTTCGCGAAAACGTCCCTCGCGCACAGCCTGTTGTAGGTCGACATTGGTGGCCGCAATGATGCGTACGTCCACCTGGATCTCCTGCGTCCCGCCAAGATGCATGAAGCGCCGGTCCTGCAGCACACGCAGAATCTTGGCCTGCATGTCCATGCCCATGGTGCCGATCTCGTCGAGGAAGAGCGTGCCGCCGTTAGCCACTTCGAACAGGCCCTTCTTCGCTGAAACCGCCGACGTAAACGCGCCCTTCACGTGTCCGAACAGCGTCGACTCCAGCAGATCCGAAGGCACCGCGCCCGTGTTCACCGGGACAAACGGCTTGTCGCGGCGCGGCGAATTTGCGTGCAGCGCTTTGGCGATCAGTTCCTTGCCCGTCCCGCTCTCGCCCTGCACCAGCACCGTCGAACGGCTTGGAGCCACCTGCGCCACCAGGTCGAACAACCGCAGCATCGGCTCGCTCTTGCCGACAATATTTTCGAAGTTGTATCGCTGCTTCAGCGCGCGCTTGAGCTGCACGACCTCTTCTTCGGCGCGCCGCCGGCCGATCGCCGCGCGAATGTCCGCGAGCAGCTTCTCGTTGTCCCAAGGCTTCTGGACGAAGTTCTCCGCGCCCGCGCGGATCGCATCCACCACGTTCGACACCGTGCCGAACGCCGTAATCATGATCACTGGCATGTCCGGCTGCATCTCGCGAATCCGCGGCAGCAGATCGATGCCGCTCTCGCCCGGAAGCGCCAGGTCGAGCAGCAGCAGGTCGTACTCGTTATGTGCCAGTTGCTCCAGCCCAGAAGGGCCATCTGCCGCCATCGTCACGTCGAAGCCTTCCATCGTCAGAAGAGCCTCCAGCGATTCGCGGATAGCGGCCTCATCGTCTATGATCAGCACGCTCGCGGGGCCCACGATACGTGCGTCCGATCCTGCCTGCGCCGCAGTCGTCTCGGCATTCATCGGTATTGTCGCTTCAGCCATAGACCTTCTTCATCGTGCTCGTTCCAATGGACAGCTCGGCTCTAGACATGGACAGCGCTCCCGGCGTCGCGAGCGGTCGCATCCTCGCCCTGCGATGCCGCCAACGAAGTCGCGGCTGCCCTGGTTGCGCCGTAAGCGCCAGCCAGCGGAAACTCCAGCCGAAACGTAGTTCCCACTCCAACCGCGCTCTCCACATGCATCTTGCCCGCATGCTCCTGCATAATGCCATAGCTAACCGCCAGGCCAAGTCCAGTGCCTTTGTGTTGGCCGTTGCGCGGCTTGGTCTTGGTGGTGAAAAACGGATCGAAGATGCGATGCAGATGTTCCGGCTCAATCCCTCCGCCGAAGTCCTGCACTACCACGGAGACGAGTCCCGAAGACTGCTCAGTGGCAATCCGAATCCGCGAGTCGGACGACCCATGCATGGCGTCGCGCGCGTTCAGCAGCAGATTCAGCACCACCTGCTGCAGCTTGCCTTCGTTGCCATGGATTCGCGGCAGATCGGCGTCAAGCACTGTTTCAACACGGATCTGCGCGGTCTTGAACTGGTGATCGAGTAGCGTGAGCGTATCGTGCAGCAGCCGGTTCAAGTCGACGGAGGCAAATTCAGTGCCGCCCGTGCGCGAGAAATTCAGCAGCCCGTTCACGATCTCCGAAGCCCTGAAAGTTTGTTGCGTAATCTTCTCGAGCACCGGAGCCAACCGGTCGTTTTGATCCATCATCGGACGCAATTGCTTGGCGAGCATCTGGGTGTAACTGGAGATCACGGCCAGAGGCGTATTCACCTCGTGGGCAACACCCGCCGCGAGCAACCCGATCGACGACAGCTTCTCCGCCTGCGTAAGTTGCGTCTCGAGTTCGATGCGGTCGGTGATATCGTCGACCAGAATAATGCGCCCGACCACGGCGAAGTCGCGGGTCAGCAGCGGCGCGATCGCGATGTTGGCAACCCGTGTCTCGCCTGTCGGCAGAGCCAGCCGTATTTTGTAGAAGGTGTGCGTGCCCTGTTCCTCGCGCACGCTTTCGAAGTGGGCCATGAACTCCGCCGGGAAGATGCTCGCCAGCGGCTGCCGGACCGCCTCCACCCGCGGCTTCGCGTACATCACTTCCATCTGCGCGTTCCAGCTCTCGATCCGGTCCTCAAGATCGACCGCGAAAATGCCGATATGGATCGACTCGACGATGTTCTCGTGAAACTCTTTCAGCCGCTCGAACTCGCTGACTTTCTGCTCCAGCCGACGCGTGAGCTGCGCATTCTGAATGGCAATGCCGATGTACCCGGCGAGCGATCCCAGAATTTCTATATCTTCGCTGGAAAGAAAATCTCCAACGTCGGTGCGTCCCAGGCCGATGATCGCGACCGTACGCGAGCCGCCGCCTATTCGGTTCGCCACGCGGCAAGGCAAGTAGTAGTTCAGGTCAAGCAGGCCGGCGCTTCTCTGCTGCGCGTTGGGAAGCCGCAGTACCTGCTGTGGATTTTCGAGGAAGATGTGGTTGTCCGAGCCCAGCCGGTCGAAGTCTAGAAAACGTACATCGAGAGCGCGCAGGTCCGTCGCTTCAAGGTTGGTAAGCCCATGCGAGGCGGCCAGCTCGAAGTGCCGATCGGTCTCGCCGGAATTCTCTACCGCAAGAAATACCGCTACCCGCGTCACCAGCAGCGTCTGCGGCAGGCGTTCTACAACCGAGTCGAGAAGAGCGCGCAGGTCGGTCTGGGAATTCAGGCTGCGGCCAAAGTCGATCAGCGTCTCGCGATAGTCAAAGCTCTTCTGATCGAACACGCGATCGACCCGGGCCTGGAGCATCCGCTTCAGCGGATCGAACACCAGTCCGGTCACCATGATCGCAATGAGCAGCCCCGGTGTCCCGAACGGCGTTCTGGTGTGCACGATCTCGCCACCCAGGGCGACCACACCGAAATAAAGCCCCACGATCGCCGCGGTCGCCAGTGTGTAGGTCACGCCGCGCTTGAAGATGAGGTCGACATCCATCAGCCGGTAGCGCACAATCGCCCAACTGAACGTCAGCGGCAGGATCACCAGCGAGAGCAGCACCACCTTCGCCAGCAGACCCGGCACCGGAATCTCGCTCATGTAAATGATCGCGTAGATCGTAAACGGTCCCACCGTCAGCAGAGTGCCGCGCGTCAACCATTTCAACTGCTGCCGCTCCAACGCCGACCCCGCGCGCACATAGCGTGAATGGAAGACCACTGCGGCAATGACATAAAAGAGCGCCGCGTAGCCGACTCCGATCTGATCCAGCCGGTGACTCAAAATCCCTGTCGCCGACCACTTATGGATCGCCCACACCTGCAAGCCGATCAAATACGCTCCCGGCACATACAGCAGCACCGCAAGCAATCGACGGCGCAGACTCGCCGGCGCCTCCGCCTCATCGGCCTCTTCCGCATTGGCTGTGTCCGAGAAGCTCACAGCAAAGTGCAGGAACAGCGCCGGCTGCAACATATTGGCAATCAGGTTGCACCAGTAGATCAGCCTGTCGAACAGTCCCGGGTCGTGAACGGGCCGGAACGCGTACAGCACGAACGACACCAGGCAAAAGACATAAAAATGCGTCGATTTGGGCGCAGTCCAGCGCCGAAACAGCACATACAGCCCGATCAGGAGATAGACCAGCGCGATCAGCCGCTTGCCCTGCTCCATATTCCGGTCTTCCGGCTCGAGGTACACCTGGGCGGGAAAAGTAGTCGCATTCTGGAGCCCAGAGGCTCCCGGCACCGGACGAACGATCGAGTAGGTGGCGGCCGGGAACCACACCCCGTTGTGGAACATCGCCCGCACCTGCGCCGCGATACGCGGCATGGGCGCGCCGTTGATCGCCTCCAGAATGTCCCCGTTTCGAATACCCGCCTTGTGACCAGGCGAATTTGCCGGAACCCGCTCAGCACGCAACCCGCCCTGCGCCTCGACCCAGACAACGCCGTCAGTCGGGAACTGGGTGTTCAGCTCCTGCGACAGGTTGAAGCCGGCAAGGACACACGCTCCCAACGTCGCAAGAGCTAGAGCGACAGCAAGAATGCGCGTCTGAAAAGCATTTCTCATTAGGCACTGTTCAAATTACGGAAGTTCGGCAGGAATTGGACGCTTGGCCTACTCATATGACGGTGCAACATCCATATAAGCAAATCAATCGCCAAACATTTAATGGCAAATTGCAAGAGATGCTGGCAAGTAGGTTTAGTTTGCTCTACCAATAATCATAAACAGTTCCATTTATTGGGACTAGCCTCCCAGTCATAGTGTCTACCCGAACACCTGTGATTTCCATACCATCAGTCATATTCTGACGGCATTCCGGGCAAAATTGCCAACCCCAGCCCGGCCCCACCCGACGAGTCGTATCATCAGTCTAGGATCACCTGTGACTACCCCCTCTTCCCTCCCGGCCGACTTCAACGACTTCCTCGGCAACACCCCCGTCATCGAGTCGCTGCGCACAGCCATCGCCGCTGGCCGCCTGCCTCACTCGCTCATCCTCGCCGGTCCTGCCGGCGCCGGGAAGTACACGCTTGCCCTCATGCTCACCATGGCTGTCGAGTGCGAACGCCAGCCCCGCGACCTCTGGTCCAACGGCCAATCTCTCGCCGGCTTCTGCGGCCACTGCCACAACTGCGTCCGGATCGCCTCCGCCGCCAACCTCGAAGAGCAGGTCGCAGCCGCGGTCGCTGCCCGCGAAGAGCTCCGCGAGACGGACAAGAAAGACACGCGCGTCCTCGTCCAGCCCCACCCGGACGTTCTCATCCTGCCGCCCGATCCGCCGCAGCTCCTCATCAAGCTCGGCCAGGTCCGCACGCTCATTCAGCGAGCCCACTATCTTCCCGCCGAAGCTCCCCGCCGCATCTTCATCCTGACCGCCGCCAACATGATGAAGGAGGCTGCCAATTCCCTGCTGAAAGTCCTCGAGGAGCCACCCGACACGGTCCACATCTTCATCCTCGCAGAAAATCCCGGCGAGTTGCTCCCGACCATCCGCTCCCGCTGCGCCACCGTCCGCCTCGGCGCGATTCCCGTCGAAGAAATCGAGATGCTGCTCGCCGACCGTCGCCCCGACGTGCCACCGAAGCAGAGATCGCTCATCGCCCATCTCTCCCAGGGAGCGACCGGCCGCGCTCTCGCCTTCGATCTCGAAACCTATACCGCCGCCCGCGCTGACGCTCTCACCTTCCTTACCAACGCCGTAGCCGCGCTGTACAACGCTGGAGGCGCAGAACCAGACCACACGGCCCTCTTCAAGATGACCGAGACCTACCGGGCCGGAGCCGATGGCCAGCAGAAAACTACCGTGCTGCTCCGCGCCTTCTCGCTCCTGCTCGAAGACCTGCTGCTGCTGGAGGCAGGTACTCCCGAACTCCTGCGCAACATCGACCTGCGCTCCCAACTCGAGCAGCTTCACGGCGTCCTTCCGTTCGCCTGGATCGAACGCGCCAGCCACGCCGTCGACCAGGTCCACTCCGGACTCCGCCGCAATCTCCTGCGATCACTCTCGCTCGATGCCTTCGCCGCCCAGCTTGCGACGCCAGCGCCGTAGTTTGATCGGCACTTACGACTGTCCACTCACTGACCACTTACCACTGACCGCTTGCCACTGATCACTTATTTCTGGCCGCTTTCTCCAGCCGATCGCGCAACGCTTCACCCAATCCGCCCATCGCCGGCACCGGGCAGACGATCACCTTCACTCCGTGTTCATCCAGAAACCGCAGCCCAAAATATAGAAGCCGCGCCAGAACCTCCGCATTCCTCCATGGCCCCCAGCGAAAAGCAATCTGCGACGAACCTTTGTCCCAGTCGTCCGGCAGCATCACCCCAACCTTCACACCGGCGTGTGCCGCATCCCCATCCCAGGTGAGGGCAGAGATTCCGGAGCCGCCGGTCTGCAGGGCACGTCCGCAGCGGCGGTCACCTGGATCTCGTCCCCGATAACCTGCGCAATCATCTCCGCCGTCACCGCTCCCGGCCGGTAGATCGCCCTTGCTCCCAGATCGAACACCGTCGATTCCACTCCAACGGTGGTCTGCCCGCCATCCAGCACGGCATCGATCCTCCCGTCCAGATCGGCGAGTACGTGTGCCGCCGTCGTCGGGCTCGGCCTGCCGAAAAGATTGGCGCTCGGCGCGGCGATCGGCAACCCAGCCAGCCGGATCAGTTCCCGCGCCACCGGATGCGCCGGCATGCGCACTCCAACCAGCGCGCGGCCGGCCGTGACTGCATCCGGCACCTCCGCTGTGCGCGGAAGCAGAATCGTCAGCGGGCCCGGCCAGAATGCCTTCATCAGCGCCTTCGCAGGGCCCCGCAAATCTTCGGAGAGCGCCGCCACCCGCTCCAGCATCGCGTCGCCCTCAACATGCACAATCAGCGGGTCCCAGCCTGGCCGTTCCTTCGCCCTGAATATCTTCTCGACAGCCGCAGCATCCAGCGCATTTGCTCCCAACCCGTAGACAGTCTCTGTGGGAAATGCCACCATCCCGCCGGTGCGGAGCAGTTCCACGGCCCGCGATATACCAGTGGTCCCTGTAACTCCCGACGCTCGCAGCCGCTCCGTCTTCAATGACATCCAATCCGGCCGCAAATGTTCTTCTTCACCCTGTTCGTTCATTGCAGCTATTGCCCCCTTCCCCCATCCTACCGCCGTCGCCGTATACTCTTCGAATGCAGAGCGCCGAGATCGAACTCAAGTTCCCCATCGACGACCTCGCTGGCCTCCAATCGCGTCTACCCGGCCTCGGCTTCCAGCTCGACACCCCGCGAACCTTCGAGCAGAACACCCTGTACGATACGCCCGGCAGGTCCTTGCGGCTATCCCGGCAAATCCTTCGCCTGCGCCATTACGGATCGCTCTGGACCGTAACCCACAAACGCCAGCCATACACCTCCGCCAACATCGAACCGCCCCAAACTGATATCGCGGCCCGGTACAAAGTCCGCCTCGAAACCGAGACCCAGGTCGACGACGGCCCGGCACTTGCCGCGATTTTCGAGCAGCTCGGATACGCGCCCGTTTTTCGCTACGAAAAATTCCGCACCGAGTGGTCGCAGATTACGTCGACCATCAACGGGCCGCTCTTTACCGATCCGACGCTTCCCCCCGAAGTTTCGATGCCTAATCCGCGCAGTCATCTCGTGATCGACGAGACGCCCATCGGCGACTACGCGGAACTGGAAGGTCCGCCGGCCTGGATCGACGACACGCTGGCTGCTCTTGGGGTCGATCCCGCCACCTGCCTCACCGACAGCTATGGCCGCCTCTTCCTCGCATGGAAAGAGCGCTCGGGCAGCTCCGCCGAGCACCTTACCTTCGACGAAATCGCAGCAGCGCCACTCCTCCAGCCCTCGCTCCGCTAACGCACCCCGCGCGCCACGCCGATAAGCCCTCTGATACCCGTGAAAACCGGGTCCGCAGCATTCAGAGGAGTCGATGAAACTCGAAGCCAAACTCGGAATCAGCACCGGAGTCCTCATCCTGGCGATGCTGGTCAGCGCCCTCGTCGCGCACATGCGTATCCAGGAGGCTAACCGGCTCACCGCAGTCCTCACCGAGGAACGTCTTCCCGCCATCTCGCGGGCCCGGGATGTTCGATTCCATATGATGGCCAGCGTTCGGGCGCTCGAGTCCTATGTCCTCTTCGGAACGGATGCAGCCTCCTCCGCGAACTTCCGCGAGATGCGCAAAACAGCCCTCGCCAACGCCAACCAGCCATTTGCGGAGCTCCTTGAACAGTCCCGAACCTTCGACCTGGATCCGGAAAGCAGCCGGCTTCGCGAGATGCAATCGGACCTCGCCCAATTCGACGCGACCGAAGAAGAAGTGGAACGGCTCGAAGAACTCCACACGCCCGAGGGCTCAGCTCAGGCATACTCGCTTCTAAAAGATCACATCCTGCCCATGGACTCGCAGCTCTTCGTCTCGCTCCGCCAGTTCATGCTATCGCAGCAGAATCTCTGCAATTCGGATATGGCCCTGTTGCGCGAGACCAACCGCTCGGTCATCCTTACGCTGTGGGTCGCCACGATCCTGGGTGCACTCATCGGCGGCTTCCTCTCGCTGGTACTCGGCCGGCGCATCACTCGGGGAATCGATCTGGTTGCCGCGCGCGCCGATGCAATCGCCTCCGGAGACCTCACCGGCGCGGAACTCGACATCAAGTCCTCCGACCAGATCGGCTCTCTTGCCAACGCCATGCAAACGATGCAGACCAGCCTCGGGAACATCATAAGAACCGTCGCCCACACCGCCAGTTCGCTCACCGTAAGCGCGATCTCCATGAACTCAGCGACCGACCATATCCATCGTCGTGTCGATCAGCAGACCCAGCAGACTCATCAGGCAGCCACAGCGATGCAAGAGATGTCCGCCTCCATCGCCGAAGTCTCGCGTCACGCTCAGTCCGCAGCCGAGACCGCCCAATCGGCAGCCCAGACCGCCCATGAAGGCGGTGCCATTGTCAATCAGCTACTCGCAGCCATGCACTCCATCGCCAACGGCGTCAGCGAATCGTCGTCCACTATCGGCCTCCTCGGAGAGGACTCGCGCCGCATCTCGCAGATCGTCACCGTGATTGACGAAATCGCCACCCGCACCAACTTGCTCGCGCTCAACGCCGCTATCGAAGCCGCACGCGCCGGGGATCACGGCCGTGGCTTCGCTGTCGTCGCCGGAGAGGTTCGCCACCTCGCCGAGAGCACCGCGCAGGCCACAGGCGAGATCTCCGCCATGATTCAGGGCATCCAGGATCGTACCCGCACCGCCATCGCCAGCATGGCTGCAGGCACGTCCACGGTTCAGCAGGGTGTCGTCACGACCAATCAGGCGGGTGAAGCCCTTCAGCGCATCATCGGCATCGCCGAACGCGTCGACCGGATGATCGCACAGATCGCAATCGCCGCTTCGCAGCAGGCCGCCGCGGCCGATCAGTCAAGCTGCTCGCTCGACTCCATACACACCCTTAGCGATGACAATCTCTCCGAGATGGTCACGACTACCGCAGGCATCGAAAGCCTCCGCGCCACCGCTGCCGCACTGGAGGAGCAGGTCGATCGCTTCCGCCTCGAAATTCCTCAGTCACGCTTTACACCCGAACACAGTTCACACCGCCCCGGCGTCGCGCCTTCCCCAACCCTCGCATGAGCCATCGCGCGCACAAATCAAAACCCGCAACGCACCATCGGTAGCATCGGTGCAAATCGGTGTTAAGCACTTCGCCTTAGAAAATCTGGAAGTTTACCTCGACGTTCAACTCCACCGGAACCGGCTTGCCGCCTTCCATCGCAGGTTTGAAGCGATACTGCTTCACCGCCTCGATGGCCTTGTCGTCAAGCCCCATGCCTACTCCGCGGAGGATATGCACGTTCTGCGGCATACCATGCGTATCGACGATGAGGTTCACCAGCACGACGCCCATAAACTTCGCCTTGCGCGCTTCCTCCGAGAACTCCGGATCGACCTGGAAGATCACCTGCGGTTGCGAGACGCCTCCGCCAATCTTCCTCAGTCCGCCGCCGTAGTTCCCGCCCGTCCCCGGCCCAAGCCCTGATCCGTTACCCGATCCCATTCCCGAGCCTCTCCCATTTCCCATGGAGTTTCCCATCAGCGGAGAATTCGGATCGCCCAGGTTCGGCATGTTGTTGTTCGCCATCTTCAGATCCTTCTGCACCTCGAGCGTAGGCTCCGGCATGCGGATCTTCGGCTGCTCCATTGGAGGAGCCTTCGGTGGAGTGATCTGAGTATCGGCGAACTTCGGCAGTTGACCCTTGGTCACCGGAGTCGGCCCGCGCTGCCCGCCGCCGCCGCCCATCGTGTCCTTCGCGGGAGCCATCGGCGGAGGAGTCGTAAGTGCCGTTACCAGCGCCGCCTTCAGCGGGGCCGAGAACTGAACGTGCTGCCTTACCATCCAGCCAATAAGAGCAATAATCAGTGCATAGATCACGACCGACGCGGCAGTCGCCCTGGGGTTCTGCCTGGTTGCCATCCGGTCGATCACCGGGATCGGCTTGGACTCCAAGACAAGTGGCGGTAACTTGACCGGGAAAAACACGTCCCGCACACTGCTCCACAAGGATGCCAGCGTGCCTTCCTCGTGCAGCATCATGCCGCCTTCGCTCAGCGAAGACTCCACTCCGGCCCGCAAAACTGGAGCCGGTTTCACCCGTTCGTCAGTTGGCACTATCCCTAATTCAGACAAGTTGAATCGCCTCAACCGCAGGAGTCCAGATGCGACACCTCTGCCTTCCCCCTAAAATCTCGCTTCACGCCGTCTTTCGATACGTCCCCGGTCTTGTGCCGGTTCATTGCGTTCAGCGTTGCATCTGGCCCCACATGGCATTCTACAAAAAATTTGTCATCCGTATGTCTCCGTTCCGTCTTATGTTCACTCATATCTTTGACGCAGATACCCCCCGGGAAGTCTCTATGGGCCGTCCAGCAATCCCAATAACACCCTCCCGGCACTGGCAGATACAATAGAAGTTTGTCCGCTCCCGAGGAACGAATGCCCGAAGCACCCGACCCGAAATCCGCAGCCAGCAACGACCCAAAGCCGCTCAAGTCAACCCTGAACCTCCCGCAGACCAGCTTTCCCATGAAGGCCGGCCTGCCCGTCAACGAGCCGCTGCGCCTTGCCGCCTGGGAGAAATCCGGCCTCTACGACCAGATCCGCACCGCCCGCGCCGGATCGCCCCGTTACATCCTCCACGACGGCCCACCCTACGCCAACGGCGCCATCCACCTTGGCCACGCCCTCAATAAGACTCTGAAGGACTTCGTCGTCAAGACAAAGACCATGGCCGGCTTCGACGCGCCCTATGTCCCGGGCTGGGACTGCCACGGCCTCCCCATTGAAATCAAGGTGGACGAACAACTTGGCCGCAAAAAACTCGAAATGGACCCCGTCCAGGTCCGCCGCGCCTGCCGCGAATACGCACAGAAGTACCTCGACCTCCAGCGCTCCCAGTTCATCCGCATGGGCATCTTCGGCCGCTGGGCTCAGCCCTACTCCACCATGGACCCCGTCTACGAAGCCCGCATCGCCGAAACCTTCTTCCACTTCTTCGAGAACGGCTTCGTCTACAAAGGCCTCAAGCCCGTCTCCTGGTGCATCCACGACCGCACCGCCCTCGCCGAGGCGGAAGTCGAGTATGAGATGCACACCTCACCCTCGGTCTACGTCCGCTACAAACTCACCAGCGACCCCGCCGCAATCGCCACAGAATTGGGGATTTCAAAAAAACCCGTCTACACCATCATCTGGACCACCACCCCCTGGACCCTTCCAGCGTCGCTCGCCGTCGCCTTCCATCCCGAGATGGAATATGTTGCCCTCGCCACGCCCGACGCCGTCTACATCGTCGCGCAGGCCCTGCTCTCCGAGGTCATCGTCCACGCCCACCTGATGAGCGCCGCCAACCCCTCCGAACCCGCGACCCAGGCCGACATCATCGCGCTCTTTCCCGGCACCGTCCTCGACGGCACCACCTTCCAGCACCCCTTTCTGGAGCGCACGATCCTCGGCACGAACGCGATCTACGTCACCGCCGACCAGGGCACCGGAGCCGTCCACACCGCCCCCGCCCACGGCGTCGACGACTTCGCAACCGGCGCACGCTGCCACCTGCCAGAAGTCCAGTACGTCGACGATGCGGGCCGCCAGATGGGCACTGAGCGCTTTGGCGGAGGCCACCCGCAGCCCTACGAAGGCCTCACCGTCTTCAAATCCAACCCCGTCATCATCGAACTGCTGAAGGAAAAAGGAGCGCTTCTCTCCGCCACCTCCTTCGAGCACTCCTACCCCCACTGCTGGCGCTGCCACAACCCCGTCATCACCCGCGCCACCGAGCAGTGGTTCATCGACATGGAAACCCCCATGCCCGCCTCTATGGAAACCCCCATGCCCGCCTCTGATGTTGTCATTCTGAGCGGAGCGAAGAACCCCCGCATTTCGCCCGGAGCGCCACAAACACTCCAGGAAACCACCACCTTCCGCCAGCGCGCCCTCGACGAGATCAAAACCGTCTCCTGGGACCCCGCCTGGGGCGAAGAACGCATCACCAATATGGTCGCCACCCGCCCCGACTGGTGCATCTCCCGCCAGCGCATCTGGGGCGTACCCATCGCCGTCTTCCTCTGCCGCAAATGCGCCACGCCGCTGAAAGACCCGGCAATCAACAAGCTCGTCGTCGACCTCTTTATGGAGGAATCCGCCGACGCCTGGTACATCCACACGCCCGAGCAGATCCTCCCCGCCGGCACCGCGTGCGCCTGCGGCCACACCGAGTTCCGAAAGGAGATGGACATCCTCGACGTCTGGTTCGAGTCCGGCGCAAGCTCCCACGCCGTCCTCGACTTCGACCCCGATACCCAGCAGAAGCCCGGCACCGACCCTCGCGCCGACCTCTACGCCGAAGGCGGCGACCAGCACCGCGGCTGGTTCATGTCCTCCCTGCTCTGTAACATCGGCATGCACAACCGCGCGCCCTTCAAGTCCGTCGCCACCTACGGCTGGACCCTCGACGAAAAAGGCCGCGCCCTCTCCAAATCCCTCGGCAACTTCATCGATCCAGTCGCGATCATGGACCAACTCGGAGGCGACATCGTCCGCCTCTGGGTCGCAAGCGTCGACTTCCGCGAAGACGTCGTCGCCAGCCTCCCGCTCCTCAAGCGCCTCGCCGAAGAGATTTACCGCAAGCTGCGCAACACCTTCCGCTTCCTCCTCGGCAGCCTGCGCGAAGTCGACCCCACCACCGGCGAGCCTCACGACTTCGATCCGGCCACCGACTCGGTTCCCTTCGAACAGATGCAGCCGATCGATCAATACATTCTCGCCCGCACGGCCGAACTCACCGGCAAAATCACCGCAGCCTACGAAGGCTTCGAGTTCCACCGCGTCTACCACCTGCTCAACGAGTTCCTCAACTCCGAGCTATCCGCCTTCTACCTCGACGTACTGAAAGACCGTCTCTACACCTACCCCATCAAGTTCAAGCCCGGCCATGAGTATCAGCGCGAACTCTACCTCGCCCGCCGCAGCGCGCAAACCGCCATCTACAAGATCACCGACGCCCTCGCCCGCCTCACCGCCCCCATCCTCAGCTTCACCGCCGACGAGGTCTACCAATCCCTCCCCCACACCACCGGTAGCGTCCACCTAACCCTCTTCCCCAAACCATCTGACTGCTGGGAACATCGCGACAGCGACGACATGTTCAACTACGACTTTATGATTATCGATCCAGTCAGAACCCTGGTCCTCGCTTCCCTCGAAGAGGCACGCCGCGAAAAGAAAATCGGCAAGGCATTGGAAGCCGGCGTGATCATCAAGTCGGGCGGCAAGGAATTCGATTCCATGAAGCGGCGTCTCGCCGCGTTGCCGGAACTCTTCAATGTTTCGCAGGTTAAATTGGAAAAGATTCCCGTCGGAGACGATGGTAACCGAAGCCTCGACTTTGCATCCGTCACGACCATGGCGGCTGAAGGCACAAAATGCGAACGCTGCTGGCGCCACGTCCCCGACGTGGGCCAACAAGCAGCCTACCCCACCGTCTGCCTACGCTGCGCCGAAGCTCTCGACGCCATCGACTTCCCACCCTATACAGCCACAGCAAACAAGGAGTGACGCCCCGCCACAACGCCACACATTTCGCTTCAACGCCTAACACATTTCGCTTCTAAGTAAGCCAAGCCTTCAGGCTTGGCCCTCTCAATCCCCTACGATAGAAGGGGCTTCAGCCCCTGGAGTAATGTTCCAACCAACAACCTCACCACCGGAGCCGCACCCAAAGAATGTCCCTGATGACCATGCCCGAAACCGACAACCTGCAACCTGCAACTCGCACCTCCCATTCCAAAGACCGCCGCCCGATCCTGCTCTTCATCAGCGCGCTGGTCATCCTCTGCGACCGCCTCTCCAAGAACTGGATCATCCAGCACATCCGTCCCGGCTACGACATCCCCGTCATCCCGGGCGTATTCCGACTCTCGCATGTCCTCAATACCGGCGCCGCGTTTTCGCTCCTCGAAAACCTCCCGCCCAACGGGGTTCGTCTCGGCCTCATCGCGTTCTCGGTTATCGCCGCCGTCGTCGTGTTCGTCCTCCTCTGGCGCACGGGCCGCACTATCACGCTCACCTCGGTCGCTCTCGCCCTCATACTTGGCGGCGCAATCGGCAATCTCTACGACCGCATCCGCTTCCACCACGTCGTCGACTTCCTCGCCGTCAAAATCGTCCACTACAACTGGCCCGACTTCAACGTCGCCGACTCCTGCATCGTCATCGGAGCATGCCTCATGCTGCTCGAAATCTTCAAGGCTGAACCGAGAGAGCCCTAAGTTCGTTATCCAGTAATCTACTTCGGCGGTTCGGGATCGGGCTTCGGCTTCCCCGAAAGCCCCAGCGCCCGCCCCACATGACGCGCCGAAGTCCCCAGCGCATGCACCGTCTTGCGATAGCTCGTCCCTAGCGCATTGCCGGTAGAGTCCCCCGCAACCGAGATTGCATCGCTGGCGGAGTCATCCGCCACTCCCAGCGACGAAGCCGTCTCCGACGCGCTTTTCCCAATCGCGCCCCCGGTCGTGCTGCTGACCGCAATCACGCCCTGCGCTGGATGTCGTCCCGGGTTGAACCACGCAATCTCGTTCGGAGACAGCCGCTCCAGCCGGCCAATCGGTTCGGCGGGAAAGTTCGTGTGCTCCATCTTGAACGTCAGCGGCCAGCGGCTCGACGAGATGAAGAGCGACGCATTCATCGGACGGCCTGGCTCACCCAGGTTAATCACCCGTGCCGATCGCAGCGGCACCATCGCCTCGCACCGGTCAGCCCCGCAGCCTCTGTTGCAAAGCCTCTCATCCAGGTAAGACGCGTGTTTACCGGGTGAAATCCACACCTGCGCGCCCCGATCTTCCGCCTGCAGCGTGGAAGCCCGCGCAATCTGGCTCACATCGCACACCGTCTGCTCGTGCGCTGCGGCATACCAGTAAAGCGCACGCCACGTAGCACCGCAACGTGCTCCGTATCCAACGGATGAGCGTGCGCCCCGCAGTCCTGTCGCCAAAGGTGGTAATAGTGCAGCTCCACCTCAGGTCCTGCCGACGGCGCAGCCGCCATCCGCTTCGCAGGAAACACCTGACCGTAGATCGTTCCGTCCTCCGCCGCCACAGTTGGAATGCTGAGGTTAGGCTTAAACTCCGCCGGCACGCCGGAGCAATCGCCCCGCCCCACCATGAACCTCGGCGCAAACTGCTCCAGTAACTGCTGCTCCACCGCATCGTCCAGCCCATCCGCATCGGAATCGACGTGCGCCGCAGCGCCTGCAGCCTGCGTTTGACAACGCAAATCCTCCGCGAGCGGCAGGAGCAGCAAAACCACGGCAAGTGTGCCCCAAACCATGCGCATCCCTCGATTGTATGCGCCCCCGCCCCAACCGATTCGCAATCCCGGCCCATCTATCCGACAATAGAGAGTGGCCATGATTGACCAAATCCCAGCATTGAACGCCGCCGAAGAAATCGAGCGGCCCGCTCCCTCCGCGAACGACAGCATCGTCATCCGCGGCGCGCGCACCCACAACCTCAAGTCCATCGACGTCGACATCCCCCACAACGCTCTCACCGTCGTCTCCGGGGTGTCCGGCTCCGGCAAGTCCTCCCTCGCCTTCGACACCGTCTACGCCGAAGGCCAGCGCCGCTACGTTGAATCTCTATCCGCCTACGCCCGCCAGTTCCTCGAGCGCATCGAAAAACCCGACGTCGACCATATGGACGGCCTCGCCCCCGCCATCGCCATCAAGCAGAAGAACCAGACCCGCAACCCACGCTCCACCGTCGCCACCGCCACCGAGATCTACGACTACCTCCGCCTCCTCTACGCGCGCTGCGGCACCGTCACCTGCCTGCACTGCGGCGGCATCGTCCGCCACGACACCGTAGACGAGATCGTCGCCGCCCTCCTCGGCCTCCCCGAATCCACCCGCGCCTACGCCCTCTTCCCCATCGTCCGCCCCGAGATCAAATTCGAAGCACTCCAGCCCGCCACCACCGACGTCGAGCCGGAACCACCCAAGCCTCTTAAGAAATCCAAATCAAAAAAATCGATCAAATCGGTGTCATCGGTGTTAGGCCTTTCTTCCCTCACCGACGCCCTCAAAGACCGCCTCACCGAACTCCGCCGCCGCGGCTACAACCGTCTGTATCAACAAATCGAAGGACAGCCCGGAAAAATCGTCGAATTCTCCACCCCCGAATCCCTCCTCGAACTCGACTTCTCCCAGCCCATCTTCGTCCTCATCGACCGACTCTCGATTAGCCCTGAAATAAGAACGAGAATCGTAGACGCCATCGAGACCGGCTACCGCGAGGCCGGCGAAGTCCAGTTCCACACTGTCCCCCGCCCGGCTGAGCCCACAAATACAGAAAGTGTCATCCTGAGCGGAGGCGAAGGACCTGCAACCATTTCTAACTCGCCCCAACATCTGAGGTTTTCAGCCGCATTCGAGTGCTGCTCCTGCCACCGCGCCTACCGCGAGCCTGAGCCCCGCCTCTTCTCCTTCAACAATCCCTACGGCGCATGCCCGCGCTGCCAGGGCTTCGGCAACACCATCGACTTCGATCCCAACCTCATCCTCCCCGACCGCTCCAAGACGCTAGCCCAGGGCGCCATCGCCCCGTGGACCACCACCAAATACCGCCCCTTCCACGGCGAGATGATCCGCTTCGCAAAATCCGCCGCGATCCCCACCGACGTCCCCTGGTACGATCTCGATCCCGCCCAGCAGGAGCTCCTCTGGGAAGGTCGCGGCGCCTACCCCGGCATCCGCGGCTTCTTCGCCGCACTCGACCGCAAGAAGTACAAGCTCCACGTCCGCGTGTTCCTCTCCAAGTACCGCGGCTACGCACTCTGCCCCGACTGTCGCGGCCAGCGCCTCCGCGCCGAAGCCCGCGCCGTCTTAATTAGCAACCAGAACATCTGCGAAGTCTCTGCCCTCACCATCACCGCCGCACAAGCCTTCTTCGACAATCTGCAACTCTCCCCGGCACAAATAGAAATCGCCGGCAAGATCCTCGAAGAGGTTCGCCAGCGCATCCACTTCCTGCACGAGGTCGGCCTCGACTACCTCACGCTCGACCGCCTCTCCTCCACGCTCTCCGGCGGCGAATCGCAGCGCATCCAGCTGGCGACCAGCCTCGGCTCTCGCTTGGTCGGCGCCCTCTACGTCCTCGACGAGCCCTCCATCGGCCTGCACACCCGAGACACCGCCAAGCTCATCCGCATCATGCACTCTCTGCGCGACCTCGGCAACACCATCCTCGTCGTCGAGCACGATCCCGACGTCATCCGCTCCGCCGACTACCTGCTCGACCTCGGCCCCGGCGCCGGCGAGCTCGGCGGCCAGCTCCTCGCCGCAGGCTCCGTCGCCGAAGTCACCGCCAACTCCCGCTCCATCACCGGAAAATATCTCTCCGGTCGCATGACCATCCCCATCCCCAAGCACCGCCGCGAGCCTGGCCGCGAAATCCTACGCCTCACCGGAGCACGCATTCACAACCTCCGCGGCGTCGACGTCGACATCCCTCTCAACCTGCTCTGCTGTGTCACCGGCGTCAGCGGCAGCGGCAAGTCCACGCTCATCCACCAGGTCCTCTACCGCGCGCTCATGCAGGCTCTCAACCGCGAGCCCGGTTCCGGCGAGCCTGAACCGACGCACCTCTTCCGCGCTCTCTCCGGCACCCAGCACCTCAACGACGTCGTCCTCGTCGACCAATCCCCCATCGGCCGCACGCCGAGGTCTAATCCCGTCACTTACATCAAGGCCTTCGACGAGATCCGCGCCCTCTTCGCCGCCCAGCCCGACGCCAAGCGCAAGGGCTTCACCGCGGGCAGCTTCTCCTTCAACGTCCCCGGCGGCCGCTGCGACGTCTGCGAAGGCGACGGCACCGTCACCGTCGAGATGCAGTTCCTCGCGGACATCGAGCTCCCCTGCGAAGAATGCAACGCCACGCGTTACAAATCCTCCATCCTCGACATCAAGTACAAGGGCCGCAACGTCCACGACGTCCTCAACATGACCGTCAAGGAGGCCCTCACCTACTTTGCCGGCCTCCCCAAAATCGTCGACAAGCTCTACGTCCTCGACGAAGTCGGCCTCGGATACGTCCGCCTCGGCCAGTCCGCCACCACGCTCTCCGGCGGCGAAGCCCAGCGCGTCAAGCTCGCCTCGCACCTCGCCACCGCGCGCTCCATCTCCAACCGCAACTCATCCGATTCCGCCAGCCAGGCCGCTGGCCGCGCACGCTCCCGCACCCTCTACATCCTCGACGAGCCCACCACCGGCCTGCACTTCGACGACGTGCAAAAACTCCTCGCAGCCTTCCGCAAGCTCATCGAAGGAGGCGGCTCCCTCCTCGTCATCGAGCACAACCTCGACGTCATCAAGTCCGCCGACTGGGTCATCGACATGGGCCCCGAAGGCGGCAGCGCCGGCGGCCAGATCGTCGCCACCGGCACCCCCGAAGAGATCGCCGCCAACCCCCGCTCCCACACCGGCCACTACCTCGCCCCCGTCCTCGGCCTCACGTCCGTCGCACAGCACCGATAACGGTGAAGCCACCCCGCAACGCGTCGTCATTCTGAGCGAAGCTCAGAATCTCCGTAGTTGCATTTCGTTTGTCATCCCCAAGAGAATCTGCTTCCGCTTTTCGCTTGTCATTCTGAGCGCAGCGAAGAATCCCCGCATTTTCGTCTTTGATCGGTCCCATCGGTGTCAATCGGTGTTAAGCCTTTTGCGGATCACTTCACCGCCACGGGCTGCAGCCACGCCCCATCCCCAGCCGCATCCCAAACCGCCAGCCGCACCCACTTCTTCCCCGTAGCATCGAACGGAATCCGCAGCGTCTTCGTCCCGAACGCCGTCGTATCTGTCAGACTCACAAGCTTCCGATCCACATTCGTCCCATCGCTCCAAACCACCTCCGCGAAATCCAGCGGAAACGTGTACTCGACGTTTGCGGTGTAGACGCTCTTCGCACCCGAACCTTCAATCTTCCAGTCGTGGAACAGAATCTCGCCCGTCGTCCCGAAGAAGTTCCCTGCGTGCAGTCCCTCCACCACCGGAGCCCAGCTCTCGTTCCACGCCGGCACCTTATCCAGCTTCAGATAATTGATCGCCAGGAACGGATACGTATCGTCATCCGGCCGCTTCATGTACGTGTCGCCCTCGGCCAGCATGAACTTCGGCTTCGGAGCCCAGTTGCTCATCTCGTCGTTCAGCCCGAAGCACCGCACCTCGCACAGCCGCTTCTGCGACTGGTCCACCGGCAGCGACTCCCACGACTCGCCGATAAACCGGTCGCTCAGGAAGAAGTCCTTGTCCTTATACATGTCCGGAAACAGCGCCGAGCTCTTCGTCCGCGGATGCGCCGTCCACATAATGCTTCCCGTCTCGTTAATCATCTTCAGCATCTGGTCCGCCGACCCGATGTGATACACCTTGCCGTATCCCGGTACCTCCTCCTCAAACGGCCGCCCCTTCTCGCCATCGGCCGAATGCGTAAAATACACCGGCTTCGGCGTCATCAAGTACCAGTGCCCGTCGAAGTACGAGTTCACCTCTTCCTCCGGCATCACCAGAAAGTTCTTGTCCGATAGCTTTCGCGATGCCTCGAAGTAAGCCTTCTGCTCCGGCAACCGCTTCGGCCCCGCATCGCGCTGGTCCGAGTCGTCATGAAAATCGCCGAGATACACCACGTTGATTCCCATCCCACGGAACACCGGCACCCACGTCGGCTGAAAGTCGGAAGTCCCGCGGTCCCGCACCATCTCATTCAGCTCAAGATGAAAATGCCCCGTCACCGTCTTGAATCCTGGCACCGGCTTGTACACATCGTCATGCGTGTACTTCAGCACCGCCTCATCTGTCGCGTGGCTCCCGGTCGCGCTCAGGTAGTAGTACACCGGCATGTGCTGCATCGTTCCCGGAGGCGCGTTGTACAGCGCGTAGTTCAGCACCTGTTGCCGCGCGACTCCACTCCGCCGCTTCCACACCTCATCCGTCACACCCCAGGGCTTGTACCCTTCGCCACGCTCGGGCTGCATTACGCCCAGCGAGAACGAGCTGTCGTTGTCCTTGCGATAGAACACATACCCCAGGTTCACCTCGTTCTCGCGCGCAAAGAAAAACTTGTGCGGCGGCGGAAACACCCCCAGCGATCCCCCGCCCGTCTCCAGAATCTCCACCCGGTTCCGCGCCTGCACATTCACCGGCTGCTCGTTCACGTCGCCGCCAAAGTCCTGCTCCTGCCAAACCTGCGACGTGTCCCGCCACACCACCTTGGTCGAGTCCGTGATGCGAAATCCTTTCAGCCCCGCCTTATAGATGAACGCCACGTCCTTCGCATCGGTGCTCGCCACCGCCTCCTGCCGCAGCAGGTTCGATCCCTTGTACACCGTGAACTCAAGATCGCCGGCAAACAATCCCAACGTCAGCCCGTTGAAGGTCACCGTCACCCGGTCACCATCGGTCTTCACCGAGCACGCGTCCGATTTGTAACTCACTGCGGCACGTTTTATCTCGTCCTCCGTCCGCCCCGGCCCCATCAGGTGGCTCGGATCGGTGCCCGGCACCGCCAGCGGCGCATCCCAGAACACATTCCACTTGTACCGCTCCTCATTCTCCGGCGTATCCTGCCCCAGCCGCACGAGAATGTCCTTCTCCGTCTTCGACATTCTCCGCTTGCCCGTCGTCACCTGGAAACCCGGAAACAGGTCCTTCCCCAGCACAATCCACGCCCCGCCTGCCTTGCGCGCGGCAAGCTCCTGCACCACCGGCTTCCCATCCGTCACTCCAAACCGCGCCCGCAACTCCTGCGAGCCTTCGCCCTGCCCCTCACCGCGCCAGACCAGCGTCACGCCGCCGCTCGCCGCCTCAGCCCGCAAGCCGTCGACCGCCTTGTAACCCTGCATGTCGCATTTCACGCCTTGAGCGGCACCCGCAACCGAACACAATCCCAACCCCACTAAAACAGCAAGCACCTTCATCGGCTCGTCCTTTTCGCTTCTAATTGCGGTCCACCGCATTGCACACCACTCCGGATTTCACGCGGAAAGTGGCAGAACCACTCTACCCTCTGCCCTTTTTGTTTGTCATTTCCAATCGGAATCCGCTGCTGTTCAACCTTTTGTTTGTCATCCCCCGGAGAATCTGCCCTTTGCCGTTCGCACCTTGCATCTAACGCACTGGCCCAATCTCGCAACCATGATCAACGATCTCTGGTACAAGAACGCCGTCATCTATTGCCTCTCAGTCGCCACCTTCATTGACGCCAACGGCGACGGCATCGGCGATTTCCAGGGCCTGATGCAGCGCCTCGATTACCTCCAGGGCATGGGCGTCACAGCCATCTGGCTTATGCCCTTCCAGCCCTCTCCCATGCGCGACGATGGCTACGACATATCCGACTACTACGGCGTCGACCCCCGCTACGGCACCCTCGGCGACTTCGTCGAGTTCACCCACGGATGCAGGCAACGAGGCATGCGCGTCCTCATCGACCTCGTCGTCAACCACACCTCCGAACAACACCCATGGTTCCAGGCCGCACGCAGCGACCCAGAATCGAAATACCGCGACTGGTACATCTGGTCGAAGAAGAAACCGAAAGACGCAGCCAAAGGCATGGTCTTCCCCGGCGTCCAGAAGTCTACCTGGAACCACGATTCAGTCGCCCACGCCTGGTACTTCCACCGCTTCTACGAGTTCCAACCCGACCTCAACACCTCGAATCCCGAAGTCCAGGCCGAGATCCTTAAGATCATGGGCTTCTGGATTCAACTCGGAGTTTCCGGCTTCCGCATGGACGCCGTCCCCTTCATCATTGCCGCCAAAGGCGCAGGCGCAAAAATTCAGGAACACTACAACATGCTTCGCACCTTTCGCGAGTTCCTCACCTGGCGCGAGGGAGAAGCCATCATCCTTGCCGAAGCCAACGTACTTCCCAACACCGACATGAAATACTTCGGCGCATTCGGCGAGCGCCTGCAGATGATGTTCAACTTCGAGGTTAATCAGCATCTCTTCTACGCAATGGCCACCAGCGACTCGCGCCCTCTCGTAAAAGCACTGCGCGCCACAAAATCCCGTCCCGCGACCTCCCAATGGGGACAATTCCTGCGCAACCACGACGAGCTCGATCTCGGCCGCCTCGAACCTAAACAGCGCCAGGCCGTCTTCGCCGCCTTCGGCCCAGATCCCAATATGCAGCTCTACAATCGCGGCATCCGGCGTCGCCTCTCACCCATGTTCCAGGGAGACCGCCGCCGCCTCGAGCTCGCCTACAGCCTTATGATGACGCTCCCCGGCACTCCCGTCCTGCGCTACGGCGACGAGATCGGCATGGGCGACAACCTCGCCCTTCCCGAACGCAACTGCGCCCGCACCCCAATGCAGTGGTCCACCGAACCAAACGCCGGCTTCACCATAAGCGACAAGCCCATTCTCCCCGTCATCAGCGAAGGTCCATACGGCTTCCAGCACATCAACGTCGCCGACCAGCGCCGGGATCCCCACTCGCTGCTCAACTGGATGGAGCGCATCATCCGCATGCGCAAGGAAGTCCCCGAAATCGGCTGGGGTGACTTTTCTTTCGTCTCTGCCGGCCGCCCGGATGTCCTCGCCATGCGCTACACCTGGCGCAACAACTCCGTCTTCTGCGTCCACAATCTCTGCCCGGAGCCGCGCGAGATCCACTTTTCAATCGACCATGGCGAAGAGCGCCGCGTCCTCGTCAATCTGCTCTCCGACGACCACAGCGAGTCCGATGCCCGCGGCCGCCATTCCATCCTTCTCGAGCCTTACGGCTATCGCTGGTACAGGGTCGGCGGCCTGGACTACCTCCTCAAGCGCACGCCGGTCTGAACCGTCTATCCTCGTTCCAAATCTACGAGCAACTCCCAAGCCATTTACCATCTACTAGATACAACCTTAGTGGGAGTGATTTTCAGCCGGTTTACCTCTAGTTTAATAATGGAAGAGAGTCACCAAAGGGCGGGTAAGATCCTGTGACAGAACTCCAAGCCATAACCATATCGAAAATGCCCACGCTGTCGTTCACCCAATTCTGGGAAGACGAGTCGGCGCAGGACCTGGTCGAATACGCGCTCGTGGCAGCCTGCATTGCGCTGGGCACCCTCACCGGGGTACACGGCCTTGCCGGGTCCCTCGCCAATTACATGAATATCGTCCTCGGAGCCTTCAACGGCGCCCTCGCCGGCCACGTCTGACCGCTGCCGCCGTCGATTCCCCCGCCGCTCGCCTCTAGCGAACGCGCGGCCGTTTCCCTGTGGGTTCGAGAAAAACGCCCCACCCTCATCTTCGGTACTCTAGAAGCCGAGGATGACTGCATCACCCATGACCCAGAGCCAGACCCAGCCCCAGACCCAGCCCCACCCGCAACGAAGCCGGTCTCGCCTCGGCGCCCTCTGCCTTCTCGCTGCAACTCTCCTCGCCCCCAGCCTGCGCGCACAGGACTTCTCCCATCCCGACACCGAGCCCGCTCCCGGAACCGCTCTCATCAAGAAAGCCAACGACGCGCTCGCCGCCAGAGACTTCCCCGCCGCGCTCAAGATCCTCACCTCACTCAACACCGAGGTCCCCAATAATCCGCAGGTCCTCTACAACCTTGGCCTAACCACCGAAGCGATCGCCTCTCCCGCAACCGCCGCCGAACCCACCGCCGAGTCCTGGTACCGCAAGTCCATCGCCGCGAATCCTGCCTTCGCCGCCCCCTACGTCGCGCTCGGCCTGCTCCTCGCCCGCACGAACCGCGCGGCTGAGGCTCGCAAAGAACTCCTCAGCGCCACCACGCTCCAGGACGCCGAACCGCCCCTCAAAGCCCGCGCCTTTCGAGCCCTGGCCAAGCTCGATCAACAATCCAAGCCGCCGAACCCCACCGCAGCCTCCGACGAACTTCTCGCCGCCCTCAAGCTTACCCCCGAGCAGCCCGACGACATCCTCCTCTCCGCCGAGATCGCCGAAGCCACACCCGACCTCCCCTCGGCCGAAAAGGCCTACCGCCGCTACCTCGCCCTTCCCCAGAACTCCGGCGACACTCAGGCCACCGCCGCCCTCGCCCACGTCCTTCTCGCGCAGCACCACTCCACCGACGCCGAAGCTCTCCTCATCCCCGCCCTCGCCCAGCACCCCGGCGATCCCACTTTCTCCGCCCAGCTCGCCCAGGCCTACCTCGCCGCCGACCTGCCGAAAACCGGCCAGGCCATCTCGCTCCTTACCGAGCTGCACACCAAAGATCCCGCCAACGCCAACATCACCCGAGTACTCGCCCGCGTTTACCTGGAAACCGGCCACCCGGACCAGGCGGAACCCCTTTACGCCGGCCTCATTACCGCCCAGTCCGACCATCCCGACCCCACCCTGCTCGACAGTCGCGCCGAAGCCCTCCTCCAGCTTCACCGCCCCGCCGAGGCGGAAAAGCTGCTCAAACTGGCCGTCGCCAATCCGTCCGCCTTCCCCAGCCCCACAGCTTTCGGCGACGCCGCCACCCACCTCGCCTTCGCCGCCTCAGAGATCGACGATCCGCGAATTACCTTGCAAGCACTTGCTCTGCGTGCTACAGTGCAGCAACCCTCGCCCTCCTCCCTGTTCCTGGAGGCAACGGCGAATGACGCACTGCATCAAAAAAGCAAGGCTGTTGCGCTTTATAAGCAGTTCATAACGGCGGCGGGCGGAAAGTTCCTCGATCAGGAATCGCAGGCTCGCCAAAGAATCACGGAACTTGAACACACGAAGTAGGCACAAGATCACCTCGAGGTGACTTATGAGCTCTCTCCTTCGTACTCCCTCCAGCTCGACCTTTCGATTCGGCCCGGCCCTGCACCTCGCTTCGTTCGGACTCCTCTCGACGCTCTGGCTCGCCGTCCCCGCCCAAGCCTCCTCCAACGATCTATCGAGCCCCGAAGCTCTCGCTCAGCTCGAACTGCGCGCCAGTCAGGCCAGCCCCCGCGAGCAATGCTTCCTGTACGCCGAAATCGTCCACTCGATGACCGAGAAGGCCGGCAAAGAAATCTCCGACGGCGAGACGGAACAAGCCGCCGTCACTCTCAAACAGGTCAATCGCTACGCCCACCTTATCCACGTCAATCTGGCCCACAACACCAAGCGCCTGAAGAACGCCGAGATGCTCATGCACAACACCACCTACCGGCTCGCACAGGTGATGCACCTCGTCTCCGGCGACGACAAGCAGACCGTTCAGGACACGCTGAAACAGCTCGACCAGGTAAACGACGAGATCCTCACCCAAGTCTTCAACCACTGATCACGGCCGGCGCAGCGCGCAAAAAAAAGCGCCAACGGCGCGACACATACCAGCCTAGGGCGAAGCCCTAGGAATTCGGGCCCCTAAAAACCAAAGGGCTGAAGGCCCGACACATACGATTTCGCCTCGATACTCATCTGTCCGTATCTGCCTTCGCACCGCCGGCGCTACTCTCCTACTTGCGTCTAAACAGTCCAAGGCATTACGCTTGGGCTTCCCAGGGGCACTGGGAGAGTAAGGCCTCGGCCTTGGGGGTATTCGTGTACGCCACCGGTTATCGTAGAAATCGCACCTGGATCGCCCAAACCCTTCTTCTCAGCCTCGCCCTTGCCCTCCTCATCGCCTCGCCACTGCGCTCCCAGGAGCGCCAGTCTGCCCTCTCCGAGAAAGAGGTCGAAGCAGTCCGCGACGCCCGCCTCGTCCCCAGCGACTGCATCACTCTCTTCGTCAAATTCCTCGACCTCCGCACCAGGGAGATTCAGGACCTCTACACCAAACCCCGCCGCCCAGGCCGCGAGCAGGACACCCACGACCTCCTCGTGCAGTTCACCTCCATCGCCGACGAACTCGCCGACAACCTCGACGACTACGGCCCGCGCCACGCCGACCTACGCAAAGCGCTGCCCAAAGTCCTCGATGCCGTCGATCGCTGGTCCTCCGCGCTGAAGTCTCCGCCCGACGAAGAGACCTACGACATCGCCCGCAAGATCGCCCTCGAATCCATCCGCGATCTCCGCGAGTCAGTCACCGTGCTCAACTCGGAACAGATCGCCTGGTTCAAAGCCCACCCGCCAAGCAAGCAAAAGGACCAGCAAAACGGCGCCATCACCATCCCCCGCTAACGTCTCCCGGAGTGGCAGCGGGCTTCAGAGACTGCTGAAAACTCGCGCGCGCTGGATTTGCGGAGTAGCAGCGGGCTTCAGATGCCGCTGAAAAACACCCTCACCCTTTGAAGCGTCATTCTGACTCGAAGAGTCAGAATCTCCGTAGTTGTCTTTCGGACTAGCAGCGGGCTGGTAGCCCAAGGCTTTAGCCTTGGGTCTCAAGCGGTAATGGCATAGGAATAATCCGGGCTTTAGCCCCGGGCCTTTCTGACACCATACCCCCGCGTCCAACTCCTCTCCATCAAAGACCTCATCGAAGGCAACAA
>WNGR01002578.1_pt1 | contig 27306 bp, 26 predicted proteins | sample 5407581 | NCBI WGS metagenome assembly WNGR01 (sample SAMN13153383, study PRJNA577476) | soil metagenome | isolation source: 80 cm soil or saprolite under Garry oak tree replicate 2 | place: USA:California | collected 2016-06-15
TTGACCAAGACTCGCTGGGCGCACAGGGAATGTTGGTGCAGGAACCGGCGCCGGACCTCCAGGTCTGGTCCAAACCGCTCGCCGATGGCTCGCGCGCCGTGGTCCTGCTCAACCGGTCGGGCTTGCAGACCGTTATCACGGCGTCGTGGCGCGCGCTTGGGCTGCGGGGCTCCGCGCGCGTGCGCGATCTCTGGACCCACAGCGATGTTGGCGTGATGACCGACCGCTTCAACGCCACGGTGCCGGCACACGGCGTAGTGATGGTCCGGATCACCCCTGTCACCGGAGGCGGACGTAACTCTAGTACTTCAGCCCCGCCTTCTCGGCAAACGCCCTCACGGCTTCCTGCTCCTCGACGCTGAGCTTCTCGGGCAGCGTCACGTGCGCTTCCACGTACATGTCCCCGCGTCGTCCGTTCTTTTCGATGCCATGGCCGGAAATCCGGAACTTCTGCCCGTGCTGCGTCCCGGCAGGAATCCGGAGCACGACGCGCTTGTCGTCCAGCGTCTTGACCTTGATCCGCGATCCCAGGAGCGCCTGGGCGAGGTTGATCGGCACGACACCGATCAGATCGAGTCCCTCGCGCCGGAAGAAGCGATCGGTCGCAATGTGGATCTGGACGATGAGATCGCCACGGCCTTTGGGGCCCTGATTCTTGAGGCGCAGGCGCGCGCCCTCTTCGATCCCGGCCGGGATATCGACGTTGATGCGCTTCTCGACGCGCAGCTCTCCACTGCCCTGGCACGTGGGGCAGCGCTGCGAGGGCACGGTCCCCTTGCCGCGACAGACCGGACAGGGACGATTGACGGCGAACCCGCCCTGACCGAACGACACCGTGCCCCGCCCTTTGCACTCGGGGCACGTATTGACCGTCGCGCCTTTCGCCGCTCCGCTGCCGCCGCAGGTCGGACAGACCTCGGGCATCGCGAGCGTGATCGGCACCGTCCCGCCCAGCGCCGCGACGCGGAACGGAATCGTGACCTCGGTCTCGGTGTCTTCGGGCTCGGGTTCGCGACCCCCCCCCCCTCCCGCACCGCGACGGCCGAAGATGGACGAGAAGATGTCGCCCAGCCCCCCCAGGTCCGAAATGTCGAAGTCACCGCTGTCCTGCGGAGCGCCGCGGCCGCGTCGCGCACTCCCGGCTCCGCCACCAAAGCCCCCTGAACCCGCGAACGCGCCGTACCGGCGCAGCTGATCGTATTTCTTGCGCTTTTCGCCGTCGCTCAGCACGTCGTGCGCTTCGTTGATTTCCTTGAAGCGGTCGGCAGCCTGCGGATTGTTGGGATTGCGGTCGGGATGGTACTGTTTGGCCAGCCGCCGGAAAGCCTTCTTGATTTCGTCCGTCGTGGCGCTTTCAGCGACTCCCAACACCTGATAGTAGTCGCGCTGTGCTGCCATTACTGGCCCTGCCAGGTCAGCACCACGACACGGGCCGGCCGCAGCAACGTGTCGCGCATCTTATAGCCGGGTTGCACCACCTGGCCTACGGTGTGGTCCTGCTCCGGTTTCGCAGCGGGCTGGGTGGTCACGGCCTCGTGCACGTTGGGGTCGAAGGGCACGCCCACCTGATCGATGCGTGTGACACCCGCGCTCTCGAGCTCCTTCCACACCTTGCGTTCGACGAGATCCACGCCGTCGTGCAATGTCTTCGAGTCGATGGCCCCAGGATCGATGTGCGCGAAGCGTGACAAATCGTCCAACGCGTCGGCCAGCCGAGACACGAGCTCCGCTTGCGCGCGTGCCCACACTTCGGCGCGCTCCTTGGCCGTCCGCTTCCGGAAGTTGTCGTACTCGGCAGCGAGTCGCAGATGCCGATCCTTCCATACGTCGATCTCGGACGCCTCCGGCGGCGGTGCTTCAGGCGCCGCAGCCTCAGGGGGCGGCGCGACCGCCGCTGGCTCCTTCGGATCGGGGGCGAGAGACGGCGCATGCGGCTGGCGCGGGTGATGTTTATGGGTCATAGATGGGAACTTTCGGTCTGGCAACAAGATACCCCGGGCCCCTTCGTCTGGAAAGCGCTGGAGCCGATCTCACGCCGTTGCGCGATATCCCGCAAGAAAGCGCAGCAGCGCCTCGCGCACGCGGGGCGTCGTGAGCAAGTCATAGGGAAGGTCGGGATACCACTGCACCGTCGCGTGCGCGCCGAGATCAGCCGCGAAGCGGCGGGCGACGTCCGTGTCCGTCGCGCCATCCGCACCGCCCAGCATGAACAGCAGGGGTCGCTCGATGCGCTGGTAATCGGCCAGCACCGCGCGCCGCGCCCACTGCAGCTCCGCCCGGGCCCCGGCAGTCATGAAGGCCGCGCCGCGGCCGGTGGGCAGCGTCGGCCACAGATCGGCGAGCCTCGCGGCGAGCCGTTTCCACGCGGCTGGCCGCACGCGCGCCGCGAGCCAGGGGCTGGCGATGACGGCAGCGGCCGGCGGCTCGCCAGGCTGCGTCTCGAGATAGCGAAGCACCACGAGCGCGCCGAAGCCGTGCCCGACGAGAACCTGCGGGACATCCTGCCGGCGACGCACCGCGCGGCGTAACGCTTGCAAGTCTCCCAGCAATTGGCTGAAACGGGACAGATGCCCGCGCCGTCCGCCCGAGCGGCCGTGCCCGCGCTGGTCCAGGAAGTACGCGGCGCAGCCCGCGTCTTGCAGCTGCGTGCCCAGCTCGACGAACCGGTCGGCGGGGGGGGGCCCGGCGGGTTGGGGTTGCCAATCGTGCAGCAGCAGGACGGCCACGCCGGGGCGCGCGGGCTCGTACGCGTCGTAGACGAGCGGCGTGCCGTCGGGTGCATTGATGTGGTTCACGGGACATTCGCCAGCAGGCGACGGAGCAAGTCGAGGGCTGCCTGTGCGGAGCGCGCGCGGATCTCACCGCGATCGCCCGGGAACATCCGCTTCAGGGCGCGGGTCTCGGCGCCAAACCGCGCGGCGAGCCAGACGGTGCCGACCGGTTTCTCGGGGGTCCCGCCCCCAGGCCCGGCAATCCCCGTAATCGCGAGGGCGGCAGCGACCGCGAATTGTCGCTGCACGCCTTCCGCCATCGCGCTCACGACCTCTTCCGATACCGCTCCATACCGGTCGAGCAGCTCGGGCGGGACATCCAATGTCCCGCTCTTTACCACGTCGTCATAGGCGACGACGCCGCCGATGAACACGGTCGATGCTCCTGGAACCGCCGTGATGCGGGCACCCAACAAGCCGCCCGTGCACGATTCGGCCACGACGAGCCGAGCCTTGCGCGCGCGCAGCTGCTCCAGCACGACCGCGGCGAGGTCGGTCCCAGCTTCGCCGTAGGCGTGCTCCCCCGCGCGCTCGCGCAGCTGCGCCGCGGCCGCCGCCAACCGGCGATCTGCTTCATCTTCCCGCAGTGACCACGCCGTTACACGCAGTTCCACGCCGTCCGTCGAAGGCAGATAGGCAAGAGTCAGCGGCGCGATCTCGTCTTCGATGGCGCCCACGCGCTCGGCGAGGGCGGATTCCGCGATGCCTGTCGTGCGCACCGACCGCGACCGAACGACGAGTCCGGAGCCGCGTGCCGCGAGTCGCGGGAGCACTTCCTCGGCGAGCAGGCCACGCATCTCCGACGGCACGCCGGGCAGCATCACGACGACGCGGCCCTGCGCTTCGACCCAGAGGCCCGGCGCCGTGCCGCGCGGGTTGGGCAGCACCGTCGCCCCCTCCGGCACTTCCGCCTGCGTCCGGTTCACGGCGGGCATCGGGCGTCCCAGCCGCCGAAACCGGTCTTCGAGCGACCGCAACACGGTTGCGTCCATCTTTAGCGGCTGCCCGAACACGGCCGCGACTTCGCGCTTCGTCATGTCGTCCCGCGTGGGGCCCAGGCCTCCGGTCGTGATGACGAAGCCGGTGCGCGCGAGGGCATCCGTCACCGCGGCGCGAATGGCGTCCGGGCGGTCGGCGACGGAGCTGTGCCGGACGACTTCGACGCCCGCCGCGGCGAGCGCCCGTCCCAGCTCGGCGGCGTTCGTGTCGAGAGTCTGGCCCAGCAGCAGCTCGGTGCCGATCGTGACGACCTCGAGCTTCACTTGCCGACTTTGAGGAGTGTCCGGTAGCGGTAGAGGTAGACGAGGAGGGAATACACGGTCAGGACGATCGCGCCGGCGAGCGTGATCGCGACGAACCAGCCGTGGAACTGATCCCAGAAATTGCGGAAGTCCCCGGCGAGGTGCATTTGCGCGATCGCATCCTTCCAGGCGAACCAGGCGATCGTCGCCCCAATAAAAACGTTCTGCACGACGGCTTTGAGCTTGCCGGCGCCCATCGCGGGAATGACGATGCCGCGCTGTTTGGCGAAGAAGCGAAACACCGTGATCAGCACTTCACGACCCACGAGCAGCAGCGCGACCCAGACCGGCAGGCTGCCCCACCACGGGATCGCATAGTCTACCTTGTCACGCGCCAGAATCACGGGGTGGCGGGTCATCCAGAAGATGGGAACCAGCGTCGCGAACAGCAGCAGCTTGTCGGCGATCGGATCGAGCAGCATCCCCAGCTCGCTGATGGTGCCGTAGCGGCGGGCCAGGTAGCCATCCACGAGATCCGAGAAAGCGGCGATCAGGAAGACGACGAAGGCGATGACCTTCGGCCAGTAGCCGGAGATGAACGGCAACAAGGCGATCACTGGCGTGAGGCAAATGCGAGCCAGCGTGATGATGTTGGGCAGAGTCCAGCGCATCGGAACGACGGTCAGCTCAGCGTCTTGAGTACCAGTTTGCTGACTGCCTTCAGAGTGTCAAATACACCGTCGCCGCGCACCGCCACCGCCTCGTGATACGCCGCGCGCCCCACCCACTCGGGGCCGACCTTCTCGACGAGGCTCTCGCCCGGATGGGCCGGATCGGGCGTCGGCTTCTGCCGCGCGCCGTCCTCGATCGGCCAGCCCGGATTCAGCGAGGCCTGCAGGTCCTTGATCGGGGCGGCGTTGGGGAGATCCCGCTTGTTGTATTGAATCACGAACGGAATCTTCGTCAGATCGTACCCGTACTCTGCCATGTTGTCGTACAGGTTCTGCATGGACTCGACGTTCGCCTCCATGCGCTCGATCTGACTGTCGGCGACGAATACGATGCCGTCCACGCCTTTGAGGATGAGTTTGCGGCTGGCGTTGTAGTAGACCTGGCCGGGGACGGTGTACAGGTGGAATCGCGTTTTGAAGCCGCGAATCGTGCCGAGATCGACCGGGAGAAAATCGAAGAACAGCGTCCGCTCGGTTTCGGTCGCGAGCGAGATCATCTTGCCACGCGTGTTGGGCGAGACTTTCCCGTAAATGTGTTCCAGGTTGGTCGTCTTCCCGCCGAGGCCCGGTCCGTAGTAGACGAGCTTGCAGTTGATCTCGCGGGACGCGTAGTTGATCATCGACATGGGCGCGTCCCGTTAGCCAAAGAGTTTGTCAATTTCGTCTTCCGCCCCTTCGAGCAGGCCCTTCTGCTGGGCCTGACCCGTGCCGACCCGATTGAACATCTCCGCGAAGACTTTGTTCAGCTCTCCCACGACCGATTTGGCCTTGAGTTTCACGAGTCCCAGCGTGGCGCGCTGGTCGAACAGCACGACGAGAATCACCCGCTTGGCGACGTCCGCGAGATACATCGACTCGCGCTCGCCCTGATGCACGAGCGACGCGAATTCCGCTTCGCCGATCATCTTCGCGAGCTGATCGTTGGCGCTGAAGTCCGCGGCGGTCAGTGAGGCAAAGGCGGTCGGATCGAACTGCGGCGTTTCTCCGACGGTGGCGACGAGCTGGCCGTTGCGATCGACGAGCAGCGCACAGCGGGCGTTCGAGTCACGCAGGAACGCCTGCAGGTGCGTCTGGATTTGCTTGAAATCGTTCTCGTTGAAAGACCAGCTTGCGGCCCCGGCCATGCGCCTCCTAATGGATCAGTCGGTCTCCGACATCTCGCGCCGTGCCGCCAGCGCCTGGGCGATCGTCACCGCATCGGCGTACTCGAGGTCGCCGCCCACCGGCAGGCCCCGCGCGATCCGCGTGACGCGCACCCCGATCGGCTTCAGGATCTGCTGCAGGTACGTGGCGGTCGCCTCCCCCTCCATCGAGGGATTGGTCGCGACGATGACCTCCCGCACCTCGGAGCCGTTCTGCAGCCGCGCGAGCAACCGATCAAGATGCAGCTCGTCCGGCCCGACGCCATCCAGGGGCGAAATGCGGCCGCCGAGGACGTGGTAGCGGCCGCGGTAGCGGCCGGCGCGCTCGATCGCACTGACATCGCCCGATTCCTCGACGACGCACAGCAAGGCAGCATCGCGCCGCGGGTCGCGGCAAATCGGGCATGGATCCTCATCCGAGAGGTTGCCGCATACCCCGCACGCCATGACCGTTCCGCGGACCCGCCGGATGGCGTCGGCCAACCGTTCCGCGGTTTCCGCGGGCTGTTTCAGCAAGTGGAACGTGAGCCGTTGGGCGGTCTTACGCCCGATGCCGGGGAGCTTCGCGAGCTCCGCCACGAGCTCCTCGATGGCGGACACGGGGGCCGGGGGCGGCGCCTAGAGCGGCAACTGGAATGGGAACGGCAGACCCGACGCCAGCTTCCGCACCTCGGCTTGATACAGCTCGGCCGCGCGCTTCTGCGCCTCTGCTACGGCGGCCAGCACGAGGTCCTCGAGCATCTCGACATCCCCCTGCTTGACTGCTTCGGGGTCGATCTTGATGCCGCGAATGTGCCCCCGACCGTCCACCGTGGCCTGGACCATGCCGCCACCGGCCGATACCGTCAAAGTCTGCTGCGCCAGCTGTGTCTGGATCTCAGTCAGCCGCCCCTGCATCTGCTGGGAGAGCTGGAGCAGGCTAGATAAATCCGCCATACGTCGAAAGTTACCCCGCGTGGCACTGTTGGCAAGCTATTCGAGCAGCTCCAAATCTAATGCGTCTACGGCGGCGCTCAGGGTCGGATCCTTGGCTCGCAGACTCTTCAGTCGCTCGGCGTTCGCCCCCTGCGGAGTCATCCGCTCCGAGCCGCCGGTTCCACCAGCTGCGATCTGCACGCGCGGCGCTTCGCTGATATAGGCGCCCAGGGCCTGGGCGATGGTCTCGCGCTGCCGTTCGAGCCCCTCGGCGTGCACGGCGTTACCGGGACGGAGTGTCACGGTGCGACCCTCGACCGCGACCACCTCTACCTCCGAAAGCAGACTGCCGAGCAACGGAGTTTTCCCGCGCGCGTCGCTGACGATCTTGGGCCAGACCGATCGCACGTTGTCGAGGGTGGGCTCTAACTTCTTGCCGACGGGCGGCGATTGAGGCGGCGGCGAGGGGGCGGCGCGGGAGATCGGCGTGGAGGTACCCGTCCCCCTTCCCGCTTCCCCCTTTCCCAGAGCCTCGATCACTTCGGATAACTCGACAGTACGGTCCAGCATCGCCCATCGCAGCAGCAGCACTTCGACGAGCAGCCTGGTGTTGGCACTGCGGCTCAGCCGCTCTTCGGATTCACTGAGAATCGTGAGCGACCGGACGACGTCGGCGGGCGGGAGCTGCGGCGCGTACGCGCGCACCACCGCCATCAGGCCTTCGGTCAGTCCCTCGGGCTGGCCGCCGACGCCCACGAGCAGCAGCGCGCGCAGCGTTTCGCCGGCGCCGTTCACGAATTCGCCGAAGTCGGCGCCCGCCTCGAGCAGTCGCTCGACCAGCGGGAACACGCCCGCGGGATCGCGCTCGACGATGGCACGCAGCATATCGCCGTACAGCTCGTCGGGGATCAAGCCCAGCACTTCGCGGACGCGCGCGGCCGTGACCGGGCCCGCGCCGAACGACAGCACCTGATCGAGCAGCGAGAGCGCGTCGCGCATCCCTCCGTTCGCGCTTTTGGCAATGAGATGCATCGCGTCGTCCTCGACGTGCAGCTGCTCGGCTTTCGCGACGTCCTTCAGCCGAGCGACGATCGCGTGCGGGCCGATGCGGCGGAAATCGAAGCGCTGCAGCCGCGACAGAATCGGCGCTGCGGTGTTGGCGATCTTCTGCGGCTCGGTGGTCGCGAAGACGAACACGACGCGAGGGGGCGGCTCCTCGAGAATCTTGAGCAGCGCATTCCACGCCTCGCGCGTGAGCATGTGCGCTTCGTCAACGATGTAGACCTTGGACCCGGCGTCGGTGCTCGCCGCATACATCGCCCGCTCGCGCAAATCGCGCGCGTCATCGACGCCGCGGTTCGACGCGGCGTCGAGCTCGACAACATCCAGATTGGCCGCGCCGGTCCAGATCCGCCTGCAGGAGTCGCACTCACCGCACGGCTCGCCGGCTGCCGCGCGACGCTCGCAGTTCAGCGCCATGGCGAGGATGCGGGCCGCGGTGGTCTTGCCGACGCCCCGGGGACCGGCGAAGAGATAGCCGTGGGCGACCCGCCCCTGCGCGACGGCGCCGCGGAGCGCGGCAGCGACGTGCTCCTGGGCGATGAGATCGGCGAATTGCTTGGGGCGATACTTGCGCGCTAGTGCAATCATTGACTTCTAATCTACATCGGCGCGCGAATGATCAATGATCATTGAACATTGATCATTGATCAATGATATTTCAGGCGCCCCAGGTCCGCAGGCTTTCCGCTCGTGAACCGCGTCAGGCCCCCGCAGGGAGCAGCGCTAAACGATGCCGGGATTCGTTGCGGGGTGCCTGGGGCATTTTACTTCCAATAACCAATGTCCAATCATCAATGATCATTGATCAATGATCATTGAACATTGATCATTCGCGGTCATCGACAGTCTACTTTGCCCGGGGCGGCCCGCGGGGGCACCGTCACGGTGAGATACTGCCGCATGCCATTGGCGATGACGGCGAGGCTCGTCGTGCCCGGCTGATCGGGCTTGAGGGTCACGGTCCCGGCGGCGCTGTCCTGCGCCACGCCCGACACTCGAAAGATGCGCGCGTCGGCCACCGCGGCGCGCAACCCGAGGAGCGGCGTGGGATTCGCGAAGCCATCCTGCGCGGACACGCGCAAGACCACGCTCGAATCGGGTCGGATCACGACGTGGCCCCCTCCCGACAACGCGGCCGAGCCGCACACCACCACCAGCTGCGTCGCCGGTCCGGCCGCGACATTGAACGCGACTTGCTTCTCGACGATGCCGATCGACGCGATCACCGTCGCCGAGCCGACGCGCTCGCCTAACGTCACCCCCACGTGGACTTGCCCCGCGGCATCCGTCGGGGCTACGGCCGGCTGGATGCGGGCATTGACACCGGTGAACGTCACCGCCTGCCCCGAGAGCACGGCGCCGGCCGAGTCGCGCGCCTCGAACACCAGCGCGCGGGGTAACTGCGCGCCGGCGGTCCCGCGCTGCCCACCGCCCAACACAAAGCCGCTGCGATCGGCCGACACTCTGTCCAGGACGCGTTGCACCTGTATGACCGCTTGTGGGGGAGGCGGTGGAGCGGGCGGAGGTGCTGCGGCTGGCGGTCTCGCTGTGGTCCGCGCACGAGTGGCCGCCGGCCGACGCGGCGCTCGGCGCCGTGCGCAATTGTCCACCGCCCCGAGCACCGAGGCATCCGCGCCGAGCAGGCGCAGATCGTTGCGATCGCGTTCGGTCGGCTCGAACGTCAAACAGTTTCGCCGCACGAGCTGCGCCAGCTCCAGCGGCGACATCATCGCCCCGGACAGCAGACGCACCAGATCGCTCTTGCGGAGTGCTGCCGGTCCCTGCAGCACGAGCAGCGCGGCGAACACGGCGCTCAGGGCCGCGGGCATCCTGAACGCTCGAAGCCGCTTTCGACCGCGTCTACGGCTGCGTACATCGCCTGATCCTGCGTGGCGCGGCGCGCGTCGAACGACGCCATTCGCGCGCGACGCTCCACGTTGTACGTGGACCACAGGTTTTCGACCGACACGAGGCCGCTGGCCAGACCACCGCAATCCATCCGTCCGCTGGCGAACAACGCCGCCCGATCCTGGAAATTGCGCACCGCGCGCGACAACGAGTCCGACAGACGATCAAAGCGCGCGAATGGCGAGGCGGGCGCCACAGGCTGCGGCACAGGCACAGGCGCGGGCACTGGTGCGGCGGCAGGTGGCGGCACCGCCGCAGGCGGTGCGGTCGCGGCGGTGGGAGCGGGGGCGGTCACGGGTCGCCGTCGCGGCGCCGGTGGCGTGGGCTTTCGCGCCGTCACGCGCGCGACGAGTTGCTTCGCGCGGTCGAGCAGCCCGGTCCAGGGCGGCGGCACGCCGGGATTGCGAAGCACGACGTACCAATACCCCCCCGCCCCTGCGCCGGCGAGCAACAACAGAATCGCAACGCGCCGGAGCCAGGGACCGCGCCGCTTCCGGCGGCGCGGTTTGGGCGCCGGCTTCTTTTCCTCGTCTTCGTCGAGCAGTCGGAACGAGTGCGAAGGCGTGCGTCGCGGAGCCGGAGCCGGAGGCGGGGACGGCGACGAGATCGGTGGTGGAGGAACGGCACGCACCGATTCCGGCGTCACCGTCCAGGGAAGGTCGCCGGGTTTCTGCACAGGGGGCGGTGCGGACGAGGGCGGTGGCGGTGGTGGTGGCGGAGCCGGAGGCTTCGGCTCCGGAGGCTCGTCCGGAACAAAGACCGGCGCCGCAGGCCGCGTCTTGGAGGCGCTCTTGGGTGGTGGCGGAGGAGGAGTCGGCACAGGCGGAGGCGCCGGCTCGTCGTCCGCGCTGGTCTTGACGACGGGGATGTCATCGGCGCTCGACCGCATGATCCGGAAGCCGCGATCACCCGCCGGCTTAGTCTCTTTCTTCTTCGAAGGCTCCGGCGCCTCGGCTTCGACTTCCTCCGGCTCTTCTGCCTCGGGTGGCGGCGGCGGCTCCGGTGTCGAGACTTTGGGCCTCGGCCCCGTCAGCGTCGGACCGTACGGCTTGTAATTCCTCCACGTAATGAAGGAGCGCTTCTTCCCATCCGGCTTGATCGAGTCGGGTTGCAGCAGCTCGTAGAACGGCAGCGGCGTCTTATGCCAGTCGTCAGTCTGTGAGGATCGAAAGAATTTGCCTGTCACGCCGCCCGCTTCGGCGGCCACGAGAATCGCGACCTGCCAGGGATCGGTGAAGAATTTCTCGTGGGTCTCGACGTCGTGCGCGGTGAGGTATCCACCCTGCCCCGGATGGCTGTGGTACCAGCCGAGCAGCGTGCCGGCCGCCTTCTTGAGCTGCTCCTGCATTCGGTCCCACAACCGCGAGACGACGACCTCCGTCTTGTCACCGTAGATCGGCTGGCTGAGCTTCAGCGTCTTGTCGATGATGGCGTACAGCACGCCGTTTTCCGGATCCCGATACACATCCCCGATGAGGAACCCAAAAATCGCCTGGGTCGACGAGCTCTTGACGTGTTCCTGGAGCGCGACGACGGCTTCCTGCTGAAAGAAGATGGGATACGGCGCGCGACCGCCCCCCGTTGGCTTGGCGCCCGGCAGGGACGGGTTCCACAGGATCGCCCGATCCATCGGCATGGGCTGCGCGCGAGGCTCGGGGCGCGGGCTCACCGCAGTGTCTCCAGGATGATCCGGGCGGCGCGCTCGACGTCGGCCCGGCTCACATCGAGATGCGTGACCGCGCGCAGGCGCCGCGGTCCCCACGGCGCAAGCCGGACTCCTGCCTGCGCCAGCCGCTGGGACACCGGCTCAGGTGTGTCACCGCTCCGCAGCAGGTCGACCATCACGATGTTCGTTTGCGGGTCGGACGGTCGGACGGTCGGACTGTCGGACAGTAGCTCGGCGAAGCGTTTGGCGTTGGCGTGGTCCTCACCGATGCGCGCGAGGTTGTGATCGAGCGCGTACAGTCCCGCTGCGGCGAGGATGCCCGACTGACGCATCCCGCCCCCCAGGCGTTTGCGGATTTCCCACGCGCGGGCGCGCCACTCCTGCTTGAATCCGAGGCATGACCCGACGGGACAGCCGAGTCCCTTCGAGATGCTCACCATCACCGTGGCGGCGCCTTGCGCCAACCGTGCCGGCGGCACTCCGGCCGCCACGGCGGCGTTCCAGAGCCGCGCCCCGTCGAGGTGGACTGCGAGTCGCGCGTCGCGGGCCGCGCGGACCAGCCCGTCTACCCCCGCGGCATCGAGCACCCGCCCGCCGGCGGTGCTGTGCGTGTTCTCGATCGCGAGTGCCGTGATGCGCGGGACGTGTGGCGATGGCACCCGCAGCGCGCCGCGGACCTGGTCGGCGGTGAGCAGGCCGTCGGGCGTGGTGATCGGCCGGATCTGCACGCCTGACAGCGCGGCGACGCCGGCCACCTCGGAGTGCACGAGGTGCGCGTTGGCTTCGAGCAGCAGCTCGGTGCCCGGCTCGGTGACCAGCGCGATGCCGGTCTGATTGGCCTGCGTGCCCGACGGGAAGAAGAGCGCGTCCCCGGTGCCCAGCAGCTCCGCGATGCGCTCCTCGAGCCGGCGCGTGGTCGGGTCGCCGTCGAGCACATCGTCGCCGACCTCGGCGTCCGCCATCGCGCGCCGCATGCCGGGCGACGGTCTGGTGACGGTATCGGACCGGAGATCGATCAGGGGCGTAGTCATCCGAGGCGCACGCGTTGCAGGCGTCGCATGCGCATCAGGTCGTACGTCTCCGCCACCTCGCCGCCGAGGAGAAACACATAGGCCGTGTAGTAGATCCACAGCAGGAACAGAAAGAGACCGATGAGATTCGCGTCCGACGCCACGCGGTCGAACGTCACGAAGCGCGTCACGTACAGCGCATACAGCCGTTTGGCGATCTCGAAGGCGACGGCGCAAAACACCGAGGCCACCACGCTGGTACGCCAGTAGATGCGCCGGCTGGGCAGGTACTTGAAGATCACGTAGAAGAGGGACGTGCTGAACAGGAGCGACGCGAGCTGCGATCCGACCCCGCGGGTCGTGGTCGCAAACGCGATCGCGAGGAACAGGGTCCCGGCGACGAACACCATCGCGATGTCGAGCAGCTTGGCCCTCGGCCAGGATCGGTTCTCCTCGGTGTCGAACACTTCGTTCAGGGCCGCACGCAGTCCCCCGAACATACGAGTCGAGAACCACAGGAACAGGGGCGCGGCGAAGAGCGTCAGGTGGCCGCGCCGGGCGACGAGATCGCCGAGGCCGCGCTCGATGAAGCCGAACTGTCCCGTCTCCCCACCGCTGGACTCGGGCAGAAAGCGCTCCAGCAGCTCGTGGACGTTCAGCTGATGAATGGCGAGCTGGTATTGGGCGAGGTAGCCGACGACGGCCAGGACGAGCCCGACGAACGGAATGGCAGTGAGGAGAATGTCGAACGACAGCGCGCCGGCGAGAAAGGGAATGTTGTCTTCGTAGGCTGCCTCGAGGGTGCGCCGGACGACGCCGGTGACCGTGCGGTGCCAGCCGCCTTCACGATTCACGCGAGCGGCTCGTCCTCCTCCTCGGACACAGGGGGCACCGGCGGGCGGGCCCGGGCGCGACGGCGGCGGGCGGCCTCGAGCCGGCGGCGCAGCTGCTCGCGCGTCGTGATCTCCGGCTCTTCATCGTCTGCGTCGTCCTCGGACTCCGCGGCGTCCGCCTCGACCTCCTTGAGGAGGCCGCGCACCTCGTCCACCTTGTCCTCGGCGAGCTCCTTCAGGTTGCGCAGGCCCTTCGTCACCTTGCGGCGCGTGCTCTCGCCGCTTTCCGTGGGCGCGAACACGAATCCCGCGACGGCGCCGAGCACGATGCCGAACAGGAACGCGCCGAACCCTCCACTCCGCTCACTCATTCGCCCGCCTCCGCGTCGTCCGGCGCCGACACCAACGCTGCCCGCGGCGCGGCGTGGGAATCGAGCTGCGGTTTCACGTATTTGTCCGTGGCTGCCCGGGTGCCCTTCACGCGCAGCTGCTCGAACAGGAACGCGAACGTCTGCTCGAGATCGGCGCCGATCGCCGCGCGGATGTCGGCGGGGAGGTCCCAGAACCGCCGCTTGAAGGGGCCGATCGCTTTCTTGCGGCTCTTGTAGATGAACTGTTCCTCGGTATCGCCTTGCTTCCACTCTTCTTTGGCTTCGACCTTGACCCACTCGTTCACGTCGCGGCGCAGATCCTTCGGCAACGCCGGATGATCCATGACGATCGTCTGGAAATTCGTGGCCAGGTGGATCTCGACCGCCTCGCACTGGGGGAACTGCGAGAAGGCCTCGGGCGGCAGGGTGGACGCGCCGTGCTGAACCGCGCCGCCCAGCCCGTACTTCTTGCGCGCATCCTGCGACAGCGCTTTCAGCGCTGTGAGATCGAGCTGCACCTTGGCGATCGAGCCGTCGGGCAGGACCACGCCCCCGTGGCTGGTGCCCGTCTGCACCGAGATCTTGGAGATGCCGGCGTAGTCGCCCCGCTGCGTGAGCGAGCGGTTGTAGCCTTCCATGAAGGCCTGCAGCTCGTGCACGTCGCTGTTCTTGCCGCCGACTTCGCCGATTTCCGCGCCGACGGACACGGTGACGCCATCGGGCTCGCGGTCGCGGATGAACTGGGTCAGCTCGGCCGCGCGCTCGTAGTTCGTGCGCTGCTGTTCGTCGAGGTTGGGCTTGGAGAGATCGACGAGCGTCGACGTGTCGATGTCGATGTTGTAAAAGCCGGCGTGCAGCTCCTCGTCGATCAGCGCGCGCAACGCTTTCAGCTCGGCCTCGGGATCGGCGGCGTACTTCTTCGCGTTGACCTGCACGTGATCGCCCTGAATGAACAACGGCCCGGTGAACCCCTCGCGCAGCGCCGCGGCGGTCATTACCGCCACGTACTCGGCGGGCCGCTGATCGGTGTAGGCGATCTCGCTGCGGGCGATCTCGCAGATGATCGCGCCCGCGTCCAGCCGTTTTGCCGCCCGGAAGATCGCGCGCCCCGCGTCGTAGGAGAGGATCCGGACGTTCATCGCCGGCGTCGTAAACGGCGGCACTTCGCCGCGGCCGCGCGCCATGTACAGGTCGTGGATCGAGGCAGGGCGCACCCCGGCCTGCTGCCCCATCTCCCAAATCATCCATCGCGCGTGCGCTTTCTCGTCTTCGCTTCCGAAGACAGCCTTCCGCACCAGCGCGTCGATCTTGGCGCTTTCCTTGAGCATGCGTGTTCCCGCCTCCTGGCGGCGGAATTTATGGCCCGGGTAGGTCGATAACCAGCCCGTCATACGCGGGCGCGATACCCGCGGGCAGGGTCGCGGCCAGCGCCGCGTGCGTGTTTTCATGCGTGAGATGCGTAAAGAACGTTTGGCGCGCGCCAATGCGCTGCGCCACGGCGATCGCTTCCGGAACCGACAGATGCAATGGATGCGGACGCGACAGGAGGGCGTTCAGGACCAGAACCTCCAGATCCGCCAGCTCCTCGATCACGGTGGTGGGAATCACCTTGACGTCGGTGAGATATGCCATCGCCCCGATACGGTAGCCGAAGACCTCATGGTCCCCGTGCGGCAGCGCGAGCGGCAACACCGGGACACCGGCGATGGACGCGCTCACGCCGGGTTCGAGGACGTGGGCCGTGAGCTCCGGCTTGCTCGTGCCGAGCGGAACGACGATCGACGGATCGAAGATGTACGGAAATTTGGCGACCAGCTCCGCCATCGTCGGGCGCGAGCCGTACGCCGGCAGCACCGCCCCCTGACGCACGGAGAGCGCCCGCAGATCGTCGATGCCGTGCACGTGATCGGCATGCGCGTGCGTGAACAGCACGGCGTCCACATGATCGATCCCGGCGGCGACGAGCTGCAAGCGGAGCTCCGGTGGCGTATCGATGAGGAATCGTGTGCCGCGGGTCTCGATGAATGCGGCGGTGCGGGTGCGCCGGTCGCGCGGGTCAGCGGATGTACAGGTGGGACAGCGACAACCAATCTGCGGCACGCCGAACGACGTGCCGGTGCCGAGCAGGGTCAACCGCACGTCACACCTGCTCGACCTTGATCAGGTTGGTGCTGCCGGACACGTCCCACGGCACGCCGGCCGTCATGACGATGGAATCCCCGGGCTTGGCGTACTGGCGTTTGAGAATCAGGTCGCGGACGACGGTCAGCATCGCGTCGTAGCCCGGCACCCGGTCCACCAGGACGGGGATGATGCCCCACACCAACGCGAGCTGCCGGTACGTGGGCGACTCGGTGGTGACGGCGAGAATCGGGACGGGGGGGCGCAGCGCTGCGACCTTGCGTGCCGTGAACCCGCCCTTGGTGAGCGTCACGATGAGCGGCGTCTTGAGCATGCGCGCCACGGCGTGCGTGCCCCAGGCGATCGCGTCTTCCGTATGGACGCCGTCGGTGGCGGTGCGCCGCTCTTCCCGGTGCCGCAGCGGATGCCGCTCCATTTCCCGGATGATGCGGTCCATGGCGCGCACCGCCTCGACCGGGAATTGTCCGACGGCGGTTTCTGCCGAGAGCATCACCGCATCGGTGCCGTCGAGAATCGCGTTGGCGACGTCGGACGCTTCGGCGCGCGTGGGCCTCGGGTTGTGCACCATCGACTCGAGCATCTGCGTCGCGGTGATCACCGGCTTGCCCTGGTGATTCGCCTCGCTGATCAGCCGTTTCTGCACGAGCGGCACCTGTTCGAACGGCAATTCCACGCCGAGATCGCCGCGCGCCACCATTACGGCGTCGGAGGCGGCCACGATCTTGTCGAGATTGTCGAGCGCGGTCGCCTTCTCGATTTTCGCCACGAGCTTCGTGGCGCCGGGAGCGAGGGCGCGCAGCTCCGCGATGTCCTCCGGACGGCGCACGAACGACAGGGCGAGATAGTCGACACCGATCTTGATCGCGTCCTGCACGTCTTCGCGATCCTTCTCGGTGAGCGCCGGCGCCGAGACCTGTACGCCGGGCAGGTTCATCCCCTTGTGCGCGGTCAGAATGCCGCCGTCGACGACACGGCCGCGCACGCGTGGGCCGTCCACGCCGGTGACCTCGACCGAGAGCAAGCCGTCGTTCAGCAGGATGCGGGAGCCGACGCGCGCATCGGTCGCCAGACCCTCGTAGGTCGTGGGCAGCTCGTCGCCGCGCGCGATCTCTTCGGGAGCGAACACCACCGGCTGACCCGCCGTGAGCTCCCGCGGAGCGGGCAGATCCCCGACGCGAATCCGTGGTCCCTGGAGGTCGAGCAGGACGGCGACCGGGACCTCCATGCGCTTCGCGACACGCCGCGCCGCGGCGATCCACTCCGCCCGCAGCTCGGCGGTGCCGTGGGAGGCATTGATGCGGAGCACGTTGGCGCCGGCCTGCAGCAGGGCGCCGATCGTCGACTCGGTCCCGGTCGCTGGACCGAGGGTCGCGACGATCTTCGTGCGGCGGATGGGTGCGACGCCGTTCGTACGGTTATCCACAAATACACGCGGGGTGGGGGATGTGGAAAACTAGCCACGTTGGAACGAATCGGCGCCGCACCGGCACCGCCGACTGCATAAAGATTCGCACATCCGTATACCGGCTCAGCGCACGACCTCGAGCGATTTCTGCTCCAACCTCGCCTTGAGCTCCTGCAGGACATGGATCGTGCGCGCCATGGCCGACGCCGGCATGCCCTCGATGGTGCGGGCCGCGAGGCGCCGCTCGAGCTGCCCGACGCGCAGCAGCACCTCGAGGCCGTGGCGGGTCAGGGTGACCCGCACGCCCCGATCGTCGTCGGGATCGGTCGTGGTCTCGACGAAGCCCTTCGCCTCGAGCCGCTGGATGAACGTCGTCGCGGCGGCGCGCGACACGCCCAGCTCGCTCGCGACGTCGCTGGGCCGCGCGCCGTCGGGCCCGCCGAGATCGACCGCCTGCATGGCGGCGTGGGCGCGCTGCGACAGCCCGAAGCTCTTGTAGGCGCGATTCCCGGCCCGCTCGATCGCCTGGTACGCGGCTGCGACCGCGTCGGTCAGCTGCAGGGCCAGTTCGGGGCGATCGGGCATATAGTTAACATGTTGATAGTTAACATACTAAACAGATTTCAGCTGCGCAAGAGGGGCGTGTTCAGCAGGTTTCCGACCAGTCGACCTTCGATTCTTTCTTGCAGCGGAGGCACTTCAGCATGTCGGGCTTGCCGCTGAAATCCTGCCGCTCCTGGCAGTGAGGACAGACGGCGTACGTGGTGGTGACCTCCTCCCCTTCCCTGCCGCCCAGGGTGGGGCGGAGCAGGCCGGTACGAGTGACGATGCTCCACTGATCGGGGGGCGTCTCGCGGACGGCGACGTCGATGCGGCTGACGCGAACCGGTTTCTTGCGGACCTCGATGACGACTTTCCCGTCATCGGTCTCGTCGAGGATCGGATACCACGCGCCGCGGCGAAGGACGTCCGCGACGTTATCCAGACATCGCGCCCAACCGCGGGGGGTGGAAGGGAGGGCCATGAGCGGGGCCAATCTAGCACATCCTGCTAGATTCCGTTATGCGCACGATCGGTACGGTCACCCGGTTGCAGATCCAACGCGGCTCGCTGAAGTCGGGCGAGAAGCCGACACGGACGTACGACCCTGCTCCGCTACTCGCCGTTCCGGTGCTGCACGTCTCGCCCGACGGCGCCCTCGGCGCGAGCTCCGCCGACATGTGGGTCGTGGACGTCCACCACCGCTCTCACCCCGTCACCAAGAACGAGGACGGGCTCCACGGCATCTCCCTCGGCTTCACGGCGCATTACGAAGCGATGCGCGAACACTTCGGGGACCGGGTGGCGATCGGCTGCGCGGGCGAAAACATCATCGCGACCAGCGACCGGCGCTTCACCTACGACGATCTCGCCGCCGGCGTCGCCATCCTGTCACCCGACGGGAAGGAACGGGTGCGACTCAAGATTCTGCAGGTGGCGCACCCGTGCCGGCCGTTCACGGGATGGGCGCTGGGAAAACAGGTCGAGCCGGAAGAGCTGAAAAAGCATCTCCAGTTTCTGGACAATGGGATGAGAGGGTTTTACTGCGTCGGTGAAGGGACAGGGACGGTGGCCTTGGGAGACTCCGTTGCAATTCTTTAGGACATGCAAAAGCTAGGCAACAGACGCAGCAGCGGGCTACAGTAAAAAGTCAACGGGACAACCCTTGCATGGTTGTCCCGTTGACGTTTGACCGTTTACCGCGGTGCGTCTGTGGCCTGGTCGTTGCAGGTCCGCGCTTTCGTTTAGCTCAATTCATCCCATGCCATCGCCGCGCTCTTATGGCAACGATCGCACGTCATGTCGTTGGTCCGCGCCTCGATGCCCTGCCGATGCCGGCATGCAGGGCAGACGGCGTACGTCAGCGGGAAAATTCGTCCCAGTCGCTCGATGACGCGCGGCTCACAGCGCACGATCGTCCACCGTTCCGGCGGATGATAACGAATCTCGAGGAAGCGACGATCGACCGGCACGTTGTGCCGATTGACGTCGAGGACGACGATGTTGCTCGAGGAGATGCGGACCACGGGATACCAGGCACCGCGCCGCAGCGTATGCGCGCCGGCGGGACCGACGCGCGCCCAACCTTTCACCTGAAGGCGAGTGGGTGTGACCATCCGGTCGGCACGTTCCATGCCTGTAGACTACCTACCTGCGCAAGTGGCCGTCGTGACTGGAGTCACAGGGCATGCGGTCGGCGGCCGGTTCAACCGCACTCCGAAAACCCGCAGACGTGACATTTAGCACATCCCTCGATAAACGCCAGTTGGGAGCCACAGTCGGGGCAGGCGCCGATGAAGTCCTGCTCCGGTCCGCGCGCCGCACGCAGGGCTGCGTCCCCCGCACCCCCCCGTACGACCTCCGTGGGAGTCGGGGCCGCCGTCCGCGTGCTGTCCAGCAGGTCCTGCTGGACCCCCTGCTTGTCCTGCATCCATTTCTCGATCGCGATCCCGATCGCATCGGGTACCGACATCACCTTGTTCGGGCCGAGTCCCACCGCCCGGTCGGATGAGATGCCGCGCAGCTGCCGGTAGATCTCGGGCAGCGGCACGCCCGAGCGTAGCGCCAGGGAGATGAGCCGGCCGATCGCTTCATTCTCTGCCTCCACATCATGCAGCCGCTCGCGGGTGAGCTGCAGCTCCGTATCGAGCTCGGCGACGCGGCTCAGCGCCTCCGCGAGCGCGTCCTTCCCTGCCTCGACGACCTTCTTCGCGGTCGAACCGGTGGACAGCACCTGATTCTCGCGCGCGCCGTCGCGGTACACGGTCACGCCTTTGCAGCCGAGCTGGTAGGCGTAGCGGTAGATCCGCTCGACGTACTCCTCGGTCGCGTCGTTCGCAAAGTTGCAGGTCTTGGAAATCGCCGAGTCGGTGAAATCCTGGAAGGCGGCCTGCATCTGGATGTGCCACTCGGGTGTCACGTCGTGCGCGGTCACGAAGACGTGCTGCCACTGCTCCGGCACAGCGTCGAAATGAATGTGGCCCGCCTCCGCGATCTGCTTCATCAGGTCTTCGGAGTACCACCCCTCGCGCTTCGCAATTGCCACGAAGTCTTCATTGACGTCGGGCATGAGCACACCGGCCTGATTGCGCATGAACGCGACGGCGAACAGCGGCTCGATCCCCGACGAGCAGCCGGCGATGATTGAAATGGTGCCCGTGGGCGCAACCGTGGTGAGGTTGCAATTGCGCAAGCGGCGCATCGGACGGACGCGCTCGCCCTTGGCGTTGCGCGCGCAGGTGGCGTCCGGTCCCCAGATCGACCGCTCCCACTCGGCGAACGTGCCGCGCCGCCCGGCCAGCTTCTCGGAGGCGACCTTCGACTCCTCGTCGATGAACTCCATCAGCTTGCGGCCGAGGGCGACGCCGGCATCGGAGTTGTATCCGATCCCGAGGTGCACGAGCAGGTCGGCCCACCCCATGATGCCGAGGCCGATCCGGCGGATCCGCTTGGCGAGGTCGTCGATCTCGGCGAGCGGGTACTTGTTCGCGTCGATGACGTTGTCGAGGAAGTGGGTACAGAGATGTACCGCGGTGCGCAGGCCGTCCCAATCCACGTCGCCGTTCTTGGCGAACAGGCCGACGTTGATCGAACCGAGGTTGCAGACGTCGTAGGGGAGCAGCGGCTGCTCGCCGCACGGATTCGTCGCCTCGTAACTGCCGAGGTGCGGCACAGGGTTGTAGCGGTTCGCGCGATCGATGTAGAACACGCCCGGCTCGCCCGTTTTCCAGGCACCGTGCACGATCTGCTTGAAGACGTCGCGCGCATCGAGCTGCCCGACGACCTTGCCGGTGCGCGGGTGGATCAAATCGTACGATGCGCCCGCCTCGAGCGCCTGCATGAAGGCGTCGGTGACCGCCACGGAAATGTTGAAATTGGTGACCTGCGTGAGGTCATCCTTGCAGTGGATGAAGTCCATGATATCGGGATGATCCACACGCAGGATGCCCATGTTGGCGCCACGCCGCGTGCCGCCCTGCTTCACGACGTCGGTCGAAGCGTCGTAGAGCTTCATGAACGACACCGGCCCGGACGCGACCCCCATCGTCGAGCGCACGACGTCGTTCTTGGGGCGCAAGCGCGAGAAGGAGAAGCCGGTCCCACCGCCCGACTGATGCACCAGCGCCATCGCCCGCAGGGTGTCGTAGATCCCTGAGCGGCCGTTGGACAGAGCGTCCTCCACCGGAAGCACGAAGCACGCCGACAGCTGGCCGAGGGGGCGGCCGGCATTCATCAGGGTGGGAGAGTTGGGCATCCACACCCGCGTCGCCATGAGCTCGAAGAACGTCTCGGCCAGGCTTTCTACAGCCCGATCCGAGGCGCCATAGGTCCGATCGGGGGCAGCGATCGTCCGCGCCACCCGCCAGAACAGGTCCTGAGGCCGCTCGACCGGCTTGCCCACGTCGTCCTTCACGAGGTAGCGGCGCTCGAGGACGTTCAGGGCATTGGCGTTCAGGTCCAGACTATGACGGTCTTCAGATGCGGTCATGCGAGTCTCACGGCGAATCGAGTGGAATTGAGGAATTTAACGGAACGTGGAGGCCCAAGGTAGGTGCATGACTGGAGCGGGGCAAGACTGAAGACTCGTGTCGTCGCGTCTCGCACCCCGAGTATCAACATCACAAACTTGCTCGCTCGATCGGGAACTTGCCTCGACGGTGCCGCTCCGCCTCCGCGACGTAATGCTCCCACGTGCCAAGGATTCGCGCGCGGAGACCATCATCGACGTGACGCACGACACGAGCAGGTACGCCCATGACGAGCGAACCCGGCGGCACGCGCATCCCTTCCGGCACGACCGCCCCGGCGGCGATGACGCTGCCTGTGCCCACATGCACGTCATTAAGAAGAATGGACCCCATTCCGATGAGGCAATCGTCCTCCACCGCGCAGGCGTGCAGGATGACGCGGTGGCCCACGCCCACCCGGGCACCGATGAGGGCCGGCTTCCCCTCATCCACATGCACGATGGTCGCATCCTGGATGTTGGTGGCCTCGCCGATGACGATGGGGGCCATGTCGCCGCGGAGCACGGCCTGATACCAGACGCTGGACCGTGGTCCCAGCGTCACGTCGCCAAGCACCACCGCACTCGGCGCGATGAAGGCGGTCGGATCGATTTTAGGCGTATGGACTACTGCCGCACCGGTTGGAACGGCCACTGCACCCACGCTTCGGTCGGCTCCCCGTTCTTCTGAGCCGGATTCCAGCGCAGGTTCCTCGCCATGTCGAGCGCTTCGTTGTTGAAAGTTTCGACGTTGGAGGGCACGAACACGCGCGCCTCCATCGTGGTCCCGTTCCGGGACACCCGCACCAGCAGGATCGCCTGGCGGGGGAAGACCGGGGCGTCCTGCGCCACCGGAATGAGCGTGGGGGACAGCGGTACCGGGCGCGAGTCGAAGCAGAGGTTGTCCTGATTGTAGGCTGGGCCGAACCGGTCGCAGGGCCCGGCGTCGTCCTCGCTGGTCTGCATATCCAGGCGCACGTTGTAGGTCTCGCCCGGCGTGATGATGACCTGGCGATCGTAGGTCTGATACCCGGTGGCACGGACCGTCAGGTGGCGGACGCCGGGGGGAAGGTCGACCTGATTACCGCGGACCGGCTGTCCATCGATACTGACCCTGGCCCCTTGTGGCAAATTCTGCAGCACGAGTTTCCCGGGCGCGCCGGGAGCCGGCGCGGGAGGCTCGACCGGAGCTGGGTGGCTGGTGTCTCCCGTCGTTCGTGTGCTGTCGGCCGCGGCGAGCCGCGTCGTATCGCGCGCAGCCGTCGAGTCGGCGGTCCCGCCCGGTGACTTGGCGAAGATCAAACCCTGCTTGTAGGCGTAGAACCCGCCGCCGCCGAATGCCGCCCCGACGATAACCATCCACAGCAGCAGCCCCGAGAGTACTGATCGTCGCGGGCGCTCTCCCGCGAGCGTCGGCGGCACCCCTTCCCCGACCGGCGGTCGCGTGCCGGTGGCGCGCGGCAGCGGCGTCGTCGGCGCCGAGGAGAGGCGCACGCCGGACATGGACGGCATGGCCATCGTGGCGTCCGTCGTGAACGAGACCGAGCGGCCGCCTTCGAGCACACTGATCAGCTCTTCGGCATTCTGGAAGCGCTGCGCCGGCGTCTTCGCCATCATTTTGCGAACGACCTCGAACAGCTGGCGCTTCTCGGGATTCTCGAGGGGCGGAGTGGGAATCTCCTCCATGATGTGCTTGTAGCCGATGGAGAAAGAATCCTCGCCGTCGAACGGCACGCCGCCGGTCAGGCACTGATAGGCGACGACCCCGAGCGAATAGATGTCGCTGCGGCCGTCGAGCGGCTGGGCCTTGGCCTGCTCCGGACTCATGTAGTGCGGCGTGCCGATCGACATCCCGGTGCCGGTCAGCTTGCCGCCCGACGCCGCTTTAGCGATGCCGAAATCTGTGACCACCGCGTGCCCGTGCTCGTCGAACATGATGTTGTCGGGCTTGATGTCGCGGTGGACGATTTCCTTCTTGTGGGCGTAGGAGAGCGCGCGGCCCACTTCGGCGAGGACCTTCTTGATTTCCGCGGGGGGCAGGCTGCCGCGCGCCGCCAGCACGCTGGAGAGCGGCTTGCCGCGCAGAAACTTCATGACGAAGTAAATGATGCGACCCGATTTTCCGACGCGGTAAATCGGAATGATGTTCGGGTGCTCGAGCTTGGCGGAGGTGCGGGCTTCGCGCTGGAAGCGCTCGACGAATTCCTTATCGAACGCGAGCGAGAACGGCAGCACCTTGATCGCGACCTCGCGGTCGAGCTGCTTCTCTTTCGCCTTGAAAACGATCGCCATGCCGCCGCGGCCCAGCTCTTCGAGGATGTCGTATTCCTCGTTGAGCTCCTGGCGCACCATGTCGATTTCGGCGATGTCCGGCGCCTCGGCGCGCACGCCCGTGGGCGTCGTCGCGGTTAGGTCGAGACCGCAAGAATCGCAGAACTTCGCGGTGTCCTTATTCTGGGTGCCGCAGCGGGAGCAATACAATCCGATCTCCGAGGGGACCGGGCTAACTTAGGGTTCGCCCGGAGACGGGTCAACAGAACGTCAAAAATCGGCGGCGAACGCGGCGTAAACCTGTGGATGACCGGTGGCCGGCTGCGCGACACCCAGCCGGACACGCAACGGCAGATCGTAGCTGACGGTCATGTCGCCGATCAGCTCGGCCCCGAACGAGTGCAGCCGGTGCAACCGAGCGGCCTCGCCCTCGTCCCAGGCGTCACCGACATCGCCGAAGACGGCGAACGCGAGTTTGTCGGCGCCGAGCGGCAGATGGCCGAGCGATCGTCCCAACAGCGCGAGCGGCATGCGGTACTCGGCCGTGAGCGTCGCGGCGCGGCGCCCGTGCAGCACGCCCGCCGCATAGCCGCGCACCGGGAACGTGCGGTGGGTCCCGACCTCCTGCCCGAATCCGAAGAGCAACGTGCCGGATGACACACCGCCCACGGAAAAGCGGTCGGTGATGGGTCCATCGAGGGCGCCGATCGCGCCACGTATCGCGAGCACCGGGTACGCGAATCCGAGGCGCGGGCCCACACGCACGTAGACGTTACCGCGCGCGCGCACTTCGTTGAGCCAGCGCGCGGTGCCCTGCTCTTCCTTGCGACGATAGAAGAGCGCCGCGGTCGCGCCGTCCTGCAGGGACACGGTGAGCGGGGCCCCGACGGCAGAGCCGAACGTGAGGCTCGCCGATCCGCCGACGCGGTCGCGCGTGACGCAGCCCGTGCAGATGGCGGCCAGGTTGGTATCGGGAACGGAGACGTATCGCCTTCCTTCATATTCGGCGGCGAGGCGCAATGACACGAAGCGGCGCCAGCGGTGAGCGAGCAGCGTGGCGCCCAGGGCCGCTTCGCGGCGCTCCGACGACACCACGTGCCCGGTGCTATCGATCCCGACCAGGGACCAGTCGTTGGAGATCGAGAAGTCGAGGGTCGGGTCGCCCAACGCCTGACTAAGAAGGAAGAAGGAGCCCTGCGCACGGGCGGGCGAGGCCGAGACCATCGCATCCGCGAGATAGATGTAGCGTCCCAGCGCGTCGGCCCCCGCGGTTGCCGCCCCGAAGAACCGGCCCGCCTCGCCGGCGTTCACGCCCAGGGGAACCCAGAAATGCGGGCGGAGCGAGCCCCACGATGCGTAGCCCGTCTCCCGCATCGCGACCGGTGGCGCGGAGTCGAACGGCAGCGGCGCGGGCAGCGTCACGGGCCGCGGTGCCGCAGCGACCGGGGCGACCGCACGGAGCTCCCAGCCATCGTTGCCGAGCGTCGCAAACGCGATCCGGCCGTCGGGCAGCAGCGCGGGTGCGCGCGCTCCGCGCGGCTCGGCCGTCACCTGCGTGACGCCGTCGCTTTCCCGCCAGCGATGAATCTGCGGAAAGCCTCCGGCATCGGTCACGAATAGCACGCCGTCCGGCGTCCAGACCGGATCGGCGATCGCGCTTCCACCCGATGCTTGCGCCAGCACCGCGACGGTTTCCGGCGCGCCGGCCCGCCAGCGCACGAGCTCCCAGCGCCCGTTCTGATTGCGTGCCGCGACGATCCAGCGCCCGTCCGCGGAAGGCACCGTCGGTCCCCACGTCGCGTCTGACGGAGTGATAGGAATCGTCGGGGTGTCGCCGCCGCCGGCGAGGCGCAAGGCGGCGAACACGCCACCGCCCGCGCGCGGCTCCATGAGGCGCGCGTCAGTCGTCATGCGCGTCCACGCGCCATTCGGAGCCCAGCGCCACAAATCGCTGCGGATCGTCCAGCGGCCGCTGTACTCGAGCTGCGCGACGATCAGCGTGTCGCCAACCCAGTCGTAGCTCACCTGCCCGGTGACGCGATGGGAGCGCAGCACGGCGCCTGTCTGCGGATCGACGACGCGCAGCCGGCGCGCGCCGCGCCAGTCGTCGTAGACGTAGGCCAGGCGGCGGCCATCGGGGGGGGGCGACATGCGTGGCACCGGCTCGGTGCGCAGCCAGCCGGCTAGGAGCTGGCTCCGCGTCGCCGGTTGGCCGAGTGCAACCTCGGCGATGGCACGCGTCCAGCCGTCGGTCAGCGCGTCGGGCGCGCCGGCGTGCCGCAACGGGCGCCCCACCCGGAACGGAATGAGCTGCCCCGCGGTCGCTTCCGCGAAGCGGGGCACGACGGAGTCGCCGGCGCTGCGGGACAGGTACTCCCAGAACCGGCTGCCGTAGGCGTATGGCGCCAGGCCATCCGGCCACCGCGAGAAGAGCAACGCGTCCCACGGCGAGCGCGCGCGGCCGAAGGCTGCGTCGGCGGCTACGGCTTCGCGATGATAGCTGCCCTCGGCGCGTCCACCGGCCGTAAACCGTGACTCGTAGTAGGTCGCCAATCCTTCGATCACCCAGCTGGGTTGATACTGATTGGGGAAGAGTCCCGGCGCGCGCCCGAACACTGATTGCAACGTCTTCCACACGCCGCGCGAGCGATCGAGATGAAAGACGTGCGTCAGCTCGTGCACGATCACGAGCCGTTCCCAGCTGTCGTAGGTCTGCAGCGCGGGATCGGTGACCGGCGGGACGAGCAGAATTGTGAAGCGGTTGGACGGATAGATCGACGTGAACCCGTTGGGCGTGTCCACATCGTCCGACAGCGTCACGTCGATGATGCCGCGCGGCGGATGCAGCTCGGTGGACAGGAGGCGATAGGCGCGCTCCGCTTCGGCGGCGGCGGCAGTCGCGCGCGCGCGCAGCGCTGGACGGAAGTGGATGCGGAAGTGCTCGGTGTGGAGGGTGTGCCAGGTACCTGACGGATCTACCTGGGATGACACGGAGCTGGGGAGGAGCAGCAGTGCAAACACAGTTACACGTCGGCACGACTGCACGACTGCACGAAATAATCGTGCCGACGTGCCGACGTGCAGACGTGGATTATTTGTCAACGCGCCATCTCGCGTAGATAATCTTCGATCCCCTTTGCCACACCGCGGGCATACCGGAGCTGCCCCTCCGGGCTCGCCAGCATCGCCTCCTGCTCCGGAATCATCATGAACAACCCTTCCGTGAGTGCGGAGGGCATCCACGCGTTTCGCACCAGTGCATAATCCCCTCGCCCCATTCCCAAATCCCTAG
>WNGR01021662.1_pt1 | contig 27291 bp, 27 predicted proteins | sample 5407581 | NCBI WGS metagenome assembly WNGR01 (sample SAMN13153383, study PRJNA577476) | soil metagenome | isolation source: 80 cm soil or saprolite under Garry oak tree replicate 2 | place: USA:California | collected 2016-06-15
GCCTGCTGGATGTCCTCCTGCAGCGGCTTCGAGCCAACCATTGGCCCAACCAGCGAGCCCAGATCGGCCTGACGCATCGGCTGCGCGCCATCGGATGGCGGCAGGCCTGCCGCCACAGCCCTCGCCGCTTGGGGCGGCAAAAAGTGTCGCGCGCCCCGATCAGCCCGTCGCGGGCTTGGCGAAAGGCATCCTCGGCCTCAATGCTCGCGCGTCCGGCCTGGCAAAAAGCGGCGCCAATCAGCCGGCCGCAGGGACGGTGACCGGCGGTGCGATCGCGCCCGATTCCGAGGGTGCGGCCGCGACCCGCGAGCCAGTTACGCCCGATGCGCCGATGCCTGCGGGGCCAACCTCGGGTAAGGTCGCTCCCGCTGCGCCGTCTCTGCCGATGCCACCGTTCGGCACGGCGCAACCGGGATCGCCCGGACGGGTGGTGCTTGGTGTCGGTGAGCTGGAGCCGCCCATATCCGGGCGGCCGGATGGACTGGGCGGGTCGCTCATGGAGCCCAAACGCATCACGCCGCGCAGCCCGCGCGCGGCGCTTGAGCCCGATCACGTGCCGGTGCCAAGCCGGCCTTCGAGGCGTGCGCGCAACCCGCTGGTGATCGTGGGCAACGCCGTCTTCACCGCGTTGGTCCTCGTCCTCATCGTCGTCGGCGCGGCGGTTGTCTTCGGCAAGAGCCGGTTCGAAGCGCCGGGCCCCTTGCAAGAGGACAAAATCGTCAACATCCCGCCCCGCACCGGCATGATCGACATTGCTGATCTGCTCAACCGCGAAGGGGTGGTGGACGCGAACCGTTTCATCTTCATCGGCGGCGTGTTCGCGCTCAAGGCGCGCTCGGAACTCAAGGCCGGCGAATATCTCTTCCCCAAGCGGGCCAGCATGAAAGACGTGGTGGAAACGATTCTCGAAGGAAAGGTGGTGCAACACCAACTCACCATTCCCGAGGGCCTGACATCGGAGCAAATCGTCGCGCGGCTGCTGGAGAACGAGATTCTCTCCGGCAACATCAAGGACGTCCCGCGGGAAGGCAGCCTGCTGCCCGACAGCTACCATTTCAATCGCGGCTTCACGCGCGAGCAGATGCTCCAGCGTATGCGCCAGGCGCAAGATCGGCTGGTGCGCGAAGTGTGGGATCGCCGCAATCCCGATCTGCCGCTCAAGACGTCCGAGCAACTCGTCATTCTGGCGTCCATCATCGAGAAAGAGACCGGCAAGCCCGAGGAGCGCACGCGCATCGCGGCGGTGTTGGCCAATCGGCTAAAACAAAAGATGAAGCTGCAATCGGATCCGACCATCATCTACGGTCTCGTCTTCGGCAAAGGAGCGCTCGGCCATCCGCTTACCAAGAGCGAGATAGCGCAGCCGACGCCCTACAACACTTACGTCATCGACGGCTTGCCGCCCGGGCCGATCGCCAACCCAGGTCGCGCCTCGATCGAGGCCGCCGCCAATCCGGCGCGCACGAAGGAACTCTATTTCGTGGCCGACGGCACCGGTGGACACGCCTTCGCCGAGAGCTACGACCAACACCTAAAGAACGTCGCGCGCTTGCGTGCGATCCAGCAGGACCTGAGAGGAGAGGCGCCGGTCCCGGACGCTCAAACGCCGCCGTCGCCGACACGCGCGGCACCCGTGCCCGCGCAACGGAGCAAGCGCAGCGCGAACGGCTCGTCAAAGGGCGCCGCAGGGCCCGCGCAGTAGAGTCGTTGGATCACGCCGCGTCCTCCGCCCTTGTGACCTCTCTCCCTCGCCGCTAAGGTCCCGGCCCGATTCGATCACCCAAGATTCTTCCGTGGGTAGAGGCCGATGGCGCTCTCGAGCATGACCGGCTTCGCGCGTGGCCACGGCGTGAGCTGCGCCTACAGCTGGGCTTGGGAGCTCAAATCCGTCAATGCCAAGGGGTTCGATTTGCGGCTGCGCCTGCCGCCGGGCTGGGACGCGGTCGAGGGCCCGGCGCGCACTGGCGCAGCACAGGTGCTCGCGCGCGGCACGGTGCACGGCACGCTCACGGTCGAACGGCAGGGGGTCGCGCCCAGCGTGCGCGTCAACGAGCCCGTGCTCGCGGCCGTGCTTGCGACCATCAAGGGCCTCGCTGGGCGCGTGGATGCCGCGGCGCCGCGGCTCGACGGGATCCTGTCGCTCAAAGGCGTGATCGAGGTCATCGACGAGGACGAGCGCGAAGAGGATCGGCGCGCCGCCGAGGCGGCGGTCATCGCCGGTTTCCGGGCAACGGTCGCGGAGTTGGCCGCGATGCGTCGGCACGAAGGCGAGGCTTTGGGGCAAGTTTTGACCCAGCGCGTGCGGGAAATCGCCGTGCTCGCCAAACGCGCGGAGGCCGCGCCCGGACGCCGCCCCGAGGCGATCAAGGCACGCATCGTCGAGCAGGTGGCGATGCTGCTCGATGCGTCCGACCGCTTCGATCCCGATCGGCTGCATCAAGAGGCGATCCTGATCGCCAGCAAAGCCGATATCCGCGAGGAGCTCGACCGGCTCGCGTCCCACGTCGCGCAGATCGAGCGGCTGATCACCGATGGCGGCCCCATCGGCCGCCGACTCGACTTCCTCGCGCAGGAACTCAATCGCGAAGCGAACACGCTGTGCTCCAAGTCGAACGACGTGGAGTTGACCAACATCGGGCTGGAGCTCAAGAGCGTGGTCGAGCAGTTCCGCGAGCAGGTGCAGAATTTGGAATGAGCTGATGACGGCAAGCGGCGGTCACCAAGAGAGCGATGCCATCGCCCGCCGCGGGCTCATGCTGGTGCTGTCCTCGCCCTCGGGCGCGGGCAAGACTACGCTGTCGCGCAAGCTGGTCGCCGCCGATCCAGGCGTCGAGCTTTCGGTCTCGGTGACGACGCGCAAGCAAAGGCCGGGCGAGGTCGACGGCCGCGATTATCATTTCATCGACGCCGCTCGATTCGAGGCCATGATCAAGGGCGGCGAGCTGCTGGAGTGGGCGCACGTATTCGGCCATCGCTACGGCACGCCGCGCGCGCCGGTGGAGACCGCGCTCGTGCGCGGGCACGACGTTTTGTTCGACATCGACTGGCAGGGGACGCAGCAGCTTCGCGAAAAGGCGGACCGCGATCTCGTCAGTATCTTCGTGCTGCCGCCATCAATGTCCGACCTCGAGCGGCGGCTGCGGCAGCGAGCGCAGGATTCCGATGAGGTGATCCACGCTCGCATGGCCACGGCGGCCGACGAAATGAGTCACTGGGCGGAGTACGACTACGTCGTGATTAATACCGACGTCGATCACGCCTTCGCGCAGGTGCAATCAATCCTGGCGGCCGAGCGCCTCAAGCGCGAGCGGCGGACCGGACTCTCCGAGTTCATCCGCCGGCTGCAGGCGCAGCTGTGACGCCGAATCATCGAATCGTCGGTCGCGGGGCGAAGCAGCACTCGCGCGCGTCGTCCCATCGGCATCAATCAGCGCGCGGCAAAGGCCCGCGCGAGAGCGACGAAGCCTTCGACCGGGACGTCCTCGGCCCGGGCGGTCGGCTCGATCCTCGCTGCGTCGAGCAACGCCGATGGATCGGCGCCGAGCGATTTCAGGCTCTGGCGCAGCATCTTGCGGCGCTGGCCGAACGCGGCTTCAGTCACCCGCTCGAGCGCGCGGCGCTCGCAGACGAGCGGATTTTCGCGCGGCACCAGCTCCACGACGGACGACATCACTTTTGGTGGCGGCACGAAGGCGCTGGCGGCGACGTCGAAGCGGATGCGCGCTTGGCAACGCCAGCCAACGAGGACGGAAAGGCGTCCGTAGCTCTTGCAGCCGGGGGCGGCGACGACGCGTTCGGCGACCTCGCGCTGGAACATCAGCACGAGCCGGTCGTACCACGGCGGCCACGGCTCGAGCGTGAGCCAGCAGACCAACAGCGCAGTGGCAATGTTGTAGGGCAGGTTCGCAACGACGCGCGCGGGGGCGCTGCCGAGGAGCGGACGCGGATCGAAGTTAAGTGCATCACCGGCAACGATCCTGAGGCGTCCCGGATACCGCGCAGCGATCTCGTCGAGCGCCGCGATCGCGCGGTCGTCGCGTTCGACCGCGATCACCCGGCGCGCGCCTGCGGCGAGAAGCGCACGGGTGAGCCCGCCCGGCCCGGGACCGATCTCGACGGCGTCCACGCCCTCGAGCGGACCCGCCGCGCGCGCGATGCGAGCGGTGAGGTTGAGATCGAGAAGAAAATTCTGGCCGAGCGACTTCTTGGCTCTGAGACCGTGTCGGCGGATCACCTCGCGAAGCGGCGGAAGATCATCGACGGCGCTCATGCGCGAAGCGCGACTGGACGCGAGTGGGGTCGGGACGAAAGCCTCGCGGCAAGCTGAAGAGCAGCGATCAGGCTCGTGGGATCGGCGCGGCCGGTGCCGGCGATATCGAAGGCGGTGCCGTGATCGGGCGAGGTGCGCACGAACGGCAAGCCGAGTGTCACGTTGACCGCATGATCGAAAGCCAGCGTCTTGATCGGGATCAGCGCCTGGTCGTGATACATCGCGAGCGCCACGTCGTAGCTTGCGCGCGCGGCCTGATGGAACAGCGAGTCCGCGGGCAACGGGCCGCGCGCATCGATGCCCTCGGCCTTGAGACGTTCGACGGCGGGACGTACCAGGGTCAGATCCTCGTCTCCGAGCGCGCCATCTTCGCCCGCATGCGGATTGAGGCCGGCGATGGCAAGGCGCGGACGCGCGATGCCGAAGCGCTCATGCAGGTCGCGGGCGACGATGCGGCCGGTCTCGACCACGAGGTCTGCGGTGAGTTTGGCGACGACGTCCTTGAGCGGAAGGTGGATGGTGACCGGCACCACTGCGAGCTCGGGCGACCACAGCATCATCACCGGCCGGACAGCCGCGCCGGTCGATTCCTCGACCAGCTTACCGAGATATTCGGTGTGTCCGGGCTCGGGAAAGCCCGAGCGATAGAGGACGTTCTTGGCGACCGGATTGGTCACGATCGCGGCCGCCGCCCCGGCGCGGACATCGGCCACCGCGCGGCGAATGGCCGCAAGCGCCGCCGGCGCGCTCGATTGATCCGGATGGCCCGGTTCTGCGCTGACCGCCACGCCGATATCGACGACGGGTAGCGCGGTCTTGAAGGCCGTCCAGGCCGCCGCCGGCTCGACCACTGCGATGGTCAAGTCGGGCGCGATCCGCCGCGCGCGTTGCGCGACAAATGTCGGATCGGCCAGGAAATAGAAGGGCGTGAGGTTGAGCTCGGCGCGCCGGCGCCACGCCGCCAAGGTGATGTCGGGTCCGATCCCGGCCGGCTCGCCCAGCGTCAGCGCCAAAGGCCGTGCCATTACACGCTTAGCCTTACTTGTATTCCAACATCGCGCCGCGACGTAGCTCTTGCAAATATTGCTTGGATCGCTGCTCGTAGCGCTCGGCCATGATGGTGTCACGGGCCTGGCGCCTAACCAAGGTGTTGTCGGCCGCCGACTCTTTCTTGGCGCAGATCGCGAACATCTCGACTCCGAACTTGGTGACTTCGGGCGGCGTCAATCGGCCGACCTCGATGCCGTCGAGCACTTTGCGCAGTTCCGCCGGAATGTCAGCCGAGCTGCGAATGACCTGCTCGCGCACGGCGACATCCTTGAGGGCGCGGGCAAAGGTAATGCCGTCATCGCAACCCTGAAAACGGCTGCGCAGAGCTTCCGCCTCGCGCTTGCGCCCCTCGACCAATGTGTCGGGCGATCCGGCCGGGACGAAGAAGAGGATCGGGCGTAAGGTGTAGTCATAGCTGACGGTATCGTTGGATTTCGATTCCACCGCCGTGAGAATATCCTTGTCGCCGATCTGCAGGCTGGACTGGTATCGCCCGCGCACGAGTTGCGACCAGGTGATGTCGGCCTTGATGCGCGCCTTGAGCGTGGCGGTGTTGACGCCTGACTTGGCGAGCTGCTCGGTCAATTGCTCGGGCGTCATTCGCATGCGGCTCGCCATCGAGGCAAAGGCGGTATCGACTTCGGAACTGGGTATGTCCAGTCCCAATTTCTTGGCCTCGCGCACCTTGAGCTTCTCGTTGATCAGCTCATCGAGGATCTCTTGACGTGCAGGAGGCTTGTGCGTCGATAACTGATTGAGCTTACTGCGCTGCTCGATGTCGAGTGCCGTGATCGGCTCGCCGTTGACGATGACCACCACCTGCTGGGCGCTGGCGGCGGTTGCCAGCATCGACGCGCCGAATACGAGCATTACGGCGGTCACCAGTTTGCGGCAGGTCGTGAACCTCTCGAACATCATGGCTTCGTCCGCTTCCTCGCCCATGAGAGCCGGCACCTTGCTTGTCGCTCGCGCGCCGTGATCCTTCTCCAGTTCAGCCGTTCACCTCAACGCGCGCGTGGCTAATGCGTGCTGCCGAATACCCCGGGGTTGATGGCGGGGGCGCCCTGGGTCTGGGTGCTCGTGGTTCCGCCAAGCGTGCGCAAGCTCAGCTGCATCATGTAGCTGTGGTTGACCGTCACACTGCCGCTATACGCATCATATCCCGCTCCCCCCAGCAACACCCAGTTCGGGTTGAGCTTGAACCGTGCGCTGCCGAGGATGCCCTCGCGGCGGTTCAGGAACCCGATCAGTGGCTGGGCGGCATAATTGCCGTACATCACGGAGGTGGTCCAGCGGCCGAAGCTGGCGACGGTTTCGAGCTCGGTGCGCTGAAGCGTGAAGTCGTCCTCGGCGAAACGGAACCGCGAGGTGAAGGTCAGTAAAGCGTTCGGCTGGTACGACGCGCGCGCCACGTAGTCCGACTGCCTGCTATCAAGACCGCTGTCGAGGCCGGTATTGGTCGTGCCGCCGAGCGTAAAGGAGTTCAGTCCGTAGATCTGGTAGGACTGGCCGAACAGAAGGTTGACGTTTCCGCCCTGATTGAACTGGGCGGTATATTGGATGCCCGCGTTCGCCCGGCCGCCCCCTTCCACGCGGTCCCAACCGGAAAACTTGTTCACCTTGAACAGATTTGAATCGTCGAAAATCAGGCTTTGCGCATCCTCATTGGGGAACGAGCCGACGAAGGTCTCGTTCGGCCGGAAGATAAGCTGGGCGATCGGCTCCACCGTCTGCGTGCCCCAGGACTGCACGTTGATGAGCGGATAGCGGTATTCGAGGCCGGCGACCGGCATGACGCGCCCGACATCGCTCTGGCCGACATTGATGAAATTGGAGACGCCCGACTGATTGGAGACGTCCATGTCGGCAAAATCCGCGCGGACGCCGAAGAAGGGGGTGAACATCTGGCCCCAGGAGTCGATGATGGTGCGCTTCCAATTCCACTCGGTGGACGCTCGGGTGTAGGTGCCGGGGACGCCGCGCAGCAGGCAGTTGTTCGAGTTGATGACCGCTGGATCGGCGGTCCGGGCGCAGAGCGCGCCGTTGAGCGCCGCCTGCGAAATCGCGTCGAAGTTGGCGGTCTCGCGGGAGATGCTGGTCAAATTGTTGTGGAAGCTGAGTTCGCCGCCGAATATCGGGCTGTTGAAGACATAATCATGATCGACGACCGGGTGCACGATCGGGAGCTGGCCCTGGTCGTCCAAGGGTGAGAGGCCATAGAAGTAGAGCGTGCGGGCATCAAAGTAACTGCGGTCGCCGCGACCCGCGAGGTAGAGCTGGGACAAGGCGAAATCCGGGACGTACTTGATCAAATTCGTTATTTGAACGTTTCGGATCAGACCGTAATCGTAGAGATAGTTCTTGTCCGTAAGCACCGTTCCGTCCCAGCCCCACACCCATTTGTCGGAAAGATTGAACTGGCCCGATGTTTCCAGGCTGCCGCGGAAGTCGAGATAACCGGGCGTGTTCAAGAACAGCTCTTTGTCGAGCTGGAAAATACCCGTGGCGCGAATGCTGTAGGCACCGTCAACCAGCCGTTGGCGCCACTCGCCTTGCAGCAAGGGGCCCTGCTTGGTCGTGATCATGGGCGCGAAAGTAAAGTCGTAATCGGGCGCGAGCACCCAATAGTAGGGGACCGTGACCCCGAACCCATAGATCGAGCTGGTGCTGTAGGTTGGCGTGAGCACACCGGTCTTCTTCTTCACCGTCGGATCGGGTGCCGACATGTAGGGCATGTAAGCCAATGGGACGCCGACAAATTCGAGCCGTGCGTCCTCGAAGTACAGCATCTTCTCGTCTTGATCGTGGATGATCCGCGCTGCCTTCACCTGCCATTTCGGCGGTTTCTTGGGATCCTCTATGCACGGCTCGCAGGCGGTATAGACGCCATTATGGAAGATGGTGAAATTGCCCGAACGCTCCGCGCGCGGCGCGGCGAAGCGAGTCTGCTCGGGCGCATCGAGTCTCAGGGAATCCACGAAGCCGTCGCGATAGTCGTCGCTGAGGTCCATGATTTCGCCGCGAGTGACCGTGCCGTCACCTTCGGTCAGCTGCACATTTCCTTCGGCATGCAGGCGCTTAGTTTTCTGGTCATAGATCACCCGGTCGGCCTCGAGCGTGGAACTGCCAAAATAAAGTTGCACGTTACCAACCGCGGAGACGCGCTCGTTGGTGTAGTCGTAATTGATCTCTTCGGCGCGAACGAGCATCTGCTCCTGCGAACGTTCGGGCCTAACGGGTGGCTTCGGCCGCGCCGGAAATGCCAGCTGTGCCAATGCCGGCGACACGCCGGCCGAGCCGGCGACGACCGTGGCGGCGGCCGCAAAAATCACCCCCGCCGCCCACCACGTGCGGCGGCGCGACAGGCGCGAATGGGTAGCAGGCCGCGCCATCACCCGTCCTCCTGGAAGAGGAGCGCAATCAGGCCCGTCACGCTGCCGACGGCGGGAGGCAATCCTGCCGCCGCCAGCGGGCCCATCAGTCCGGCTTTGCTCAAGTCTCCGGTGACCTTCGACAAGATGTAGAGCAGAAAGCCAGCGCCGATGCCGCCCAGCACGATCTTCTGCACGCCCCCGAAGCGGAAGAAACGCAAACTGACCGCCGCGGCCAGAAGCACCATCGCCACGAGATAGAAGGGCTGTGCCAACAGTTGATAATATTGCAGTCGATAACCAGCGGCGGCCAAGCCTGCGCTTTCGGCGTGATCGATATACGACGACAGTTGCCAGAACGGGACGGTCTCGGGCGTGGCGAAGCTTTCTCCAACCTGCACCGGCGTCAGGCTGGTCTGAAGGAGGAAAGTCTCGCGATCCGACGGCGCTGTTCCGCTGGCGTAAAATCTGGCGTCTTCGAGCCGCCAGTATCCCGATTCGAGGGTGGCGCTTTTGGCTTCAATGCGGTCACGGAAGTGGCCGGCGGCGTCGAAGCGGAAAACGCTCACGCCGCCCAATTCGATTCCTTGTTGGCGGCTCGTTTTCGCGTTGATGACCGACTGGCCGTCCTCGCTGCGTTGGCGTAGCCAGAAACCGCGGCCGGTGGTGCGGAAGCCGCTGTCCCGGCCGGACAGATCGGCTTCAAGGCGCGTCGAATGCTCGCGCAAGTTCGCCGAGATCGGATTATAGACCGTCGTCAAGACGAGCCCGATCAAGGCGGCGATGACGAGGGCGGGTGCGATGAATTGCCAAGCTGAAATTCCCGCCGCCCGCGCGACCACGAGCTCCAAGCGACGCGACAAATTCAAATAGCAGAACATCGCGCCGACCAGGACTGCGAAAGGCATCACGCGCTCGGTGATGAAGGGCACGCGAAAGAGCGTGATCTGGGCGATGAGCAAAGCGGAGACGTCCTTGATATCCGCGGAGCGCCGCAACAATTCGAGAAAATCGATCATCGCGGTCAGCACCAACGTCCCCGCGAACACGGCAAGCACCGCCGAGAGGAAGCGCCACCCGAAGTATCGCGAGAGCGTCCCGGTGATCATGGCGCTTGTCCCATCAGGGCGTTGGTGCGCTGAGCAATGCGCTCCATGAGCGCGGTGATTGCATTGGCGACGAAGGCCGGCGGCTCGATGATGACCCCGCGCGAAATGGCGATATAGCCCAGCACGAATGCCGCGGTCAGAGCGAGGTAGGGAAGCGCCAGGACAATCGGCGTGTGCACTCCTGCGATCATGCCGACGAAGCCCAATCCTCGCAGCGCCGCCACCACGCTGATCGCGCCCATGAGCGACATGGTGCGATTCTGCCGCGTCGTGCGCGGCGCGCCGAGATAGGCGTAGGTCATCACCACGAAGGCGAGCGGGTAGAGGGGCGCCGTGACCCGGTCGTGAAATTCGGCACGGATTTGATCCGGCTCGTCGGAAAACGTCATGTTGGTCAGCGCAGGATTATAAAGCTCCCACAGATATCGTTCCCGCACCGAATATTTCAGGCTCTGGTTGCTGTTCGAGAGCCAGGACAGGTCGAACCCGTAACTGTTGAACAGCACCAGCGCGGGATCGCGCTGCCCGGTCTCGTGCCGCTGTACGCTGCCGTTCTCGAGCACGAGAAACAGGCCGCGGTCGTTTTTTACGATGTCGCCCTGCTCGGCCAGGATGCTGGCTCGTTCCTTCGGGTCGCGCTGATCGTCGATGAAGATGCCGAGCAATTGTCCGTTGGGACGCCGCTCGCGAATGTGGAGCGTAAGCCGCTCTTCCAATTTGATGAAACGGCCGGGCTGCACGATATTGGAGACCAGGTCGGCGCGAACTTCGGTCGCCCAGCGCCGCAGCTCGCGCAGTCCCCACGGTGAGACATAGGTGCTGATCGCGGCAACGAGCAGGGAGACGACGATCCCGGCCGCCAGGAAGGGGCGGAATAGAACCCATGGCGGCATTCCGGCCGCATTCATCACGATGAGTTCGGAATCGTTGCCCAACTTGTTGAGCACGTGCGCCACCGCGATCATCAGTGCGATCGGCGCGATGATCAGGACGAGCAGCGGAATGATGAGGCCGGATGACCAGGAACGCACCGAGCGTGGTGCGAAAAATATACCGGCCGATGGACCCCATCCGATTTACGCGTCCCCGCTCGCGGCAAAACGTCGGTGCGCCGGGCCCCCGATGCCCGCAGCGGCGCGCCGATGCTATACCCACCCCTTTTACCCTCTATTTGATCCGGCAACAAAGTGGCTTGGCCAAGGCAAAGCCTTTGAGTATGCACAACAAAACGTTAATCTGGATCGTGTGTCGCAGCGGCCACAGGCGCCGGCGAAGCAAGCCCTTGCGAGCCCTCACCGGGCCGGCCTGCGAGGAGGTGCTTTCGGGGGCGCCCCCGCGACGCCTTCTGCGGCCTTCCACCGACCCGTCTCGACCCCGCTCGGCGGTGCAAGGGGGTGCAAAAAACGCCCCATTTCACGTCTTTGTGCGCGTACTCGCAAATAAGTTCGCGCAATCGGCGCAAGCTTGATTGCGTCCGCAAAAGCGGCTTCCACTTTGCGGCGAGTCGAGAGGAGGGGCCTCATGTCCGGCCGCCTGAAGCTTGAATTTGCTCCCGTTGCCGCGCCCGCCAAGGGTGTTCTTGTCCTGTTCTCTGAGGACGGGGTCAAATTCGGCTCTGCCGCGCGCCGCGCGCTCGGGCCGACCGGCGATCTGGTGGGGCGAGCGGCGGCAGCCGATCGGTTCAAGGGCAAGAGCGGTTCGGCGCTCGATCTCGTCGCGCCGCCCGGGCTCGACCTGTCGCGTCTTGTCATCGTGGGCGTCGGCAAGGCCCGCGACCTCAAGGCTCAGGATTTCGTCAAGCTCGGCGGCATCGCCATGGGCAAGATCCCGGCGGCGGCGAGCGAGGCCACCCTCATCGCCGACCTGCCCGGGGGCGCCGTCAAGCCCGAGCGGGCCGCCGACATGGCGCTCGGCGTGCAACTGCGCGCCTATGCCTTCGAGCGTTACAAGACCAAGCGCAAGGACGACGAGGAGAAAGCGGCCAAGGTCAAGGTCACGATCGCGGTTGCAGGCGTTGCGGCGGTGGAGAAGGCGTTTGCCGCGCGCGCCGCCGTCGCCGACGGCGTGGCGATTGCGCGCGATCTCGTCAATGAACCGGCCAATGTGCTCTACCCGGAAGAATTCGCCCGCCGCGCCGGCAGTTTGAAAAAACTCGGCGCCGTCGTCGACGTACTCGGCGTCAAGGAGATGAAGAAGCTCGGCATGAACGCGCTGCTCGGCGTTGGACAGGGCTCCGAGCACGAGAGCCGCACGGTCATCATGCGCTGGGACGGCGGCAAGCGCGGCGCCGCACCGCTCGCCTTCATCGGCAAAGGCGTCTGTTTCGATACCGGCGGCATTTCGATCAAACCCGCGGCCAGCATGGAGGACATGAAAGGCGATATGGCGGGAGCCGCGTGCGTGGTCGGCCTCATGCATGCGCTCGCCGCGCGCAAAGCGAAAGTCAACGTGGTCGGCGCGATCGGTATCGTGGAGAACATGCCCGACGGCAGGGCGCAACGCCCCGGCGATATCGTCACCACGATGTCGGGGCAGACCATCGAGATCATCAACACCGACGCCGAGGGCCGGCTCGTGCTCTCCGACTTGCTCCATTATGTGAACAAGCATTTCAAACCGAAGTTCATGATCGACCTCGCCACTTTGACCGGCGCGATCATCGTCGCGCTGGGGCAGGAATATGCCGGTTTGTTCGCCAATGACGACAAGCTCGCCGAACGGCTCGTCAAGGTCGGCAACGAAATCGGCGAGCGGGTATGGCGAATGCCGCTTGGGCCGGAATATGACAAGATGATCGATTCGAAATTCGCCGACATGAAGAATACCGGTGGGCGCCATGGCGGCGCCATTACGGCGGCGCAGCTGTTGCAGCGATTCGTCGACAAGACGCCATGGGCGCATCTCGACATCGCCGGCACTGCCATGGGCTCGCCGCAGAGCGAGATCAATCGCAGCTGGGGCTCCGGCTTCGGCGTGCGGCTGTTGGACCGGCTGGTGGCCGAATACTACGAGAAGTGATGCGATGTCCGCTGGCTGGGAAGCGGGGAAGTCGGTGCGCGGGGTACGATGGCACAATGACGGAAATCGTATTTTACCAGTTGCAGCGTCAGCCGCTTGAGCGTGTGCTTCCCACGCTGATCGAAAAATCGCTCGAGCGCGGCTGGCGCGTGGTCGTGCAGGCGGCTTCGGAAGAACGGGTCGAGGCGCTCGACGCGCACCTGTGGACCTTTCGCGACGACAGCTTCCTCCCGCACGGTACCTGGCGCGAGGCCGAGGCGAGCGAGCAACCGATCCTGCTCACGCTTGACGGCGATAACCCGAACGGCGCGGCGGTGCGCTTCCTGATCGATGGCGCGCCGATGCCCACGGATGCCGACGCTTATCAGCGCATCGTGCTCATCGTTGACGGAGAGGATCCCGACGCGGTCGCCGCCGCGCGCGCGCGCTGGAGCGAGGGCAGGGCGAAGGGCCTCGATGTCACCTATTGGCGGCCGGACGAGGAGGGACGCTGGCAGCGGTTGGGATGAGTGGTGTCGAACGCCTCACTGCCGACGCTCTGCTAGCGCCATTGCCGTCATTGCGGAAAAGTGTTGGAATATCGCCGCCGCCAGCCGCTGGGGCGGAGGGGAAGACGCGCATGTCCCTGCTCATCGTCTACGTCGTGTTGATGATCACGGGGGATTTCGTTGCCTATCTTATCGGGCTCGTAATTGAACGAAACGCGCCGGTGGCAAGCCTGCCGGCCTTCCTGGCGATGTATTTTCTGTTTCTATGGGTCGCCTGGGTCATCGCGGTCAGGATCACGCAGCCGAGGGCGCGGCCTCAATAAGCTTGTTCTCAACGTGATGCTCGCGCATCGTTGCCATCGGCGAACCGCGGTCGAACGGCCCGAAAATCGGCACGTTAGGCGGCAAAAACACCTATTGAACGGCGTCACGCTTGTTCCCAAGCCCGAAACTTTGCTGCGCAAGCCGGATTGGACAACTTTTTCGGGTGGCAGGAACGACTTCGAGCTGCGGCCGGTGACCGCGGCGGATCTCGTCGGTGCCGAGGGGCAATGCAACAGTCGAGGCGGGGAAGCCGCAGCCGACCCGACCGCCACGGGGGCGGCGGTTGCCGGCGGCATCGCGCTGCAGATGACAGAATGCGACGTGGTGCGGCGCGCCGGCCCGGTCGAAAAGATCGATATCGGCTCCGATGAGCGCGGCGAGCGCGCCGTGACGCTCACCTATCTCCGCGGGCCTTGGCCGGGCGTTTATCGCTTCGCGGGCGGGCGTCTGGTGTCGATCGAGCGTGCCCCGGGTCCACCGCCCGCGCCGGCGAAGCCGCAGAAAGGGACCGCGAAGAAACCCACCGGCACTTGATCGAGCTTGAGATATCAGAGGTCAAGTGTGAGAACGCGATCGGTGGCTCTGTTGCGGCTTCGTGATCGCTGATTGCTGGTGCCGGGCTCCTGCTTCGAGCGTTGCGCTCGCTTCGAGTCCTCCTTCGCTTTGGTGAGCATCCTCGCAGTGTCAGCGCGCGGTAGCGAAGGCTGCCGCGGACGCGGGTCGGATCTGCCCCGCGTTGCAAGCGACACCGGCCTTCGTTCGCTGCCGGTTGCGCATCGTCGTCGGCAGCGCCAATCTTGCGCCGGGCGGACCGGAGCAGCCGCCAAGATGGAGGTTTGGCATGTGCGTTCCCGGATGTCAGGAAGCGGTGCGGCATGCGCTTTCGCGGCGCGGCTTCTTCAAGGGGGCGCTCGCCGCCTCCTTCGCCGCCACGGCAGTGGCGCCGGAGATGGCGCTCGCGGCGCCCGCGCGCAGGTTCACCTCGGTGGTCGATTTGACCCACACCATGTCGCCCGAGTTCCCGACCTTCTTCGGCATGCCGGGAATTGAGATGGACAAGAAATTCGAACTCAAGAAGGACGGGTTCAATCTCTATTGGTGGCGGATCATCGAACACGCCGGCACGCACTTGGACGCACCGATCCATTTCTCGGAGTCCGGTGCCACGGCTGAAAAAATTTCCGCGGACACGCTGGTCGTGCCGCTCGCGGTGGTCGACGTGGCGGCCAAGGCGGCGCAGAACCCCGACTACTTGCTCACGCGTGAAGATCTCGCCGACTGGGAGAAGAAGCACCGTCGGCTGCCGGACAATTGTTGCGTCGCGATGCAATCCGGTTGGGCGCAGCACGTGGGCAACCCGGCCAAATTCGCCGGCAAAGATGGCGCCGGCGTCTTCCACTTTCCCGGCGTCAGCCCGGAGGCGGCCGAGTGGTTGATGAAGGAGCGCAAGGTCTTGGGTTTAGCGGTCGATACGCTGTCGCTCGATCACGGTCCGTCGAAGGATTTCAAAGTTCACTACGCATGGTTGCCGTCGGGCCGCTGGGGGTTGGAAAACGTCGCCAATCTCGACAAGGTGCCGCCCTCCGGCGCTATGCTGGTGGTGGGACTGGCGAAGGTGAAGGACGCAACTGGGGGTCCGGCGCGTCTCATCGCGCTCGTCTGACGGATGGCGGCGGCGCGATTGCGAGGAGTCGAGCCGCTTGATCGCGATCGAGGCGCCTGTGACATGAGCCGTCACTTTCAACTACAATGAAATCAATCCACGTGGTGAACAGCAAAACGTTCTTTAGTGAAATCGAACATGAAGCCTGGTTCTCGGAGTTCTTGGGTCATGGGCCGAGCGGCCACCACAGCCGCGAAGGTCGCCCGAACTCGCCCTATGTGGGGTAATTCCTGAACGCCGGCCAGTAGCCCGCAGCCGGGGCTGCGGCGGTCATCGAAAACTGCGCGCGCCCAGAACGCGTCGACCCGCAACGAAAACCCCGGCCTCGCGCCACGAGACCGGGGCTTTTGCCTGCATCTTAAGACAGTGCTCGGCGGTCCATTAGTAGCAGACGTACACCCTGCCGAGGCCAGGCACCCAACGCCAGCAGCTCGGTCCGAGCACCACGATGCCGCCGAAGCCGCCGCCCCAGTAGCCATGGCCCCAATGGCCGTGATGGCCGCCACCCATGCCCCCACCCTTGCCGCCGCCGGCGGAAGCTTCGGTCGGGATGAGCGCGGCGGCGCCGATGGCGGCGACGGTGGCGACAGCGAAAATCGTCTTGCGGATCATGGGTCTCTCCTGGTTTTTGATGGATGTGTTCTCACATCCTGCCTGTCAGTCGGGCGAGCGATCCGTCGGGTTCAATGGCGCCTCGATAAAAAAGCGCGCAAAATCGTCGGGCAAAGGAAGGGCCGCGGATAAGTTTGCGCGAGGCGGGCGTTTTTCGTCCGATTGGAGCAGGAGCGTCGCCTCTCGTTGCCGTTTGGCTTGTGCCGCAAGGCTGCGCTTGCATCGCGAGCGCCTTCGTCACGCCTTGCCGCGCTACGGCACGGTCGCTATAAGCCGCCGCGAACGGCTCTCCTGCGTTTTCCTCCTTGAAGACCAATCCAATGGCGATCGAGCGTACCTTTTCGATCATCAAACCCGATGCCACCGCCCGCAATTTGACCGGTGTGATCAACGCTATGATCGAGGGCGCAGGCTTGCGCATCATCGCGCAAAGGCGCACGCGCATCAGCCGCGAGCAGGCGGAAACCTTCTATGCGGTCCATCGCGAACGGCCGTTCTTCCGCGAGCTCGTCGAATTCATGAGCTCCGGACCCGTCGTCGTGCAAGTGCTCGAGGGCGAGAACGCCATCGCGAGGTATCGCGAGATCATGGGCGCGACCGACCCCGCCAAGGCAGCTCCCGGAACGATCCGCAAGATCTATGCAAAATCGCTAGGCGAGAATTCGGTGCACGGCTCGGATGCTCCCGACACGGCGCAACAGGAAATCGCTCAGTTTTTTTCCGGCAACGACATCGTGGGATGAGGCGACGGCTGCGCGTGGCATTTGGCGCGCTGGTCAGGCCATGGGTTTGGCTTGTAGATTAGTCCGGCGTAGGGGGCGGGCCATCGAGACTATCTGCCCGCGCGCGGGGAGAGCGAAAGGGACGTCCAGTGGGTTCGATCGCACAAATGATGGACCCGGCCACGTGGCTCGCCATGGTCACGAGCGGCTGGAGCGAGATCGGCCAGGCCGACTTTTGGGTGCGCCTGCTGCAGATCATGTGGATCAACATCCTGCTGTCCGGCGACAACGCGGTCGTTATCGCGATGGCGTGCCGCGGGCTGCCCCATCGTCAGCGTGTGTGGGGTATGATCCTGGGCGCGGGTGTCGCCGTGCTGCTGCGCATCATCTTCACCGTTTTCGTAGCTACGTTGATGCTGCTGCCATGGCTCAAGATCGTGGGCGGGCTCGCGCTGTTCTACATCGCCGCCAAACTGCTGGTGCCGGATGACGCAGACGAGGACGAAACCGAAGCAACGGAGCACCTCTGGCGCGCGGTGCAGATCGTCGCCATCGCCGACATCATCATGAGCCTCGACAACGTGATCGCAATCGCGGCCGCCGCCAAAGGCAACATGGCGCTGCTGGTGATAGGCCTCGCCATCAGCATCCCGTTGATCGTGGCCGGCGCAGCGCTGATCATGGCGCTGCTCGACCGCTTTCCGATCCTGGTGTGGGCTGGCGCCGCGCTGCTCGGCTGGATCGTCGGCGAGGTCATCGCTACTGATCCGGTCATCCAAGGCTACCTCGAGCCCCGGTTCGGCGCCGAAGGGTTCCACTACATCGTGCTGTTTGCGGCCCTGCTCGGCGCGATCCTAGTTCTGGTCGTGGGCGGCTTGTGGCGCCGCTCGAAACTGGCCGCGCACGCCGAGAAGGTGGGGGTGGCGGAGTAGCGCTCGATCGGCGATTGGCGGCCAGTGGTCAGCGGGCGGAATAGAACATGTCTCCGATCACTGACGCTGATGACCGTCGCCTCGACCAGCTACAGCTCCCAACCGAGCTTGCGGTCGAGTGAATAGGGGCCGCCGCCGCGCAAGGCGATGGCAAAAAGGATGAGGCCCCAGAACAGCGGGTATTCCCATCCGCCCCTCGACCACGCGAAGCCTTGCGGCCAGTGCGCGACGAACGTGATGACCGCGAACTCGATGGCCGCCGCCGCCGCGATGAAGCGCGTGAACAACCCGAGCATGATCAGCACCGCGCCGACCGTCTCGAGAAAGAAGATCGCATAGGCGGCATAGATCGCAGGCTCGATCCCGCGGCGCGCCATGCTGCCCACGGCGAAGGCATCGATGGTGGCGGCAAAGCCCTTCTCCGCCATCGGCATCATCTTCATGATCCCATGGACAAGCAGCATTCCACCCGCCGTGAGGCGCACGACCAACCACGAGAGGTCACGGGTATGCGAATAGAACGAAGCGAGCGGTGGGATGATCGGCTTCGGCTCGCCTGCCGACACAACGCGTGAATCTGTTATCGTGCTCATGGTTTCCCCCTTGTTGGCATTGAGGCTGGTAATCGATCATAACACCAAACAGGGCGCGGAATTTCCGCGCTTTTTGCACCACGACCGCGCCTGGATCCGTCGGAAACCGCCCGATCGATCAAGCGCCTCCCAATCCATGCGGCGAATCGATGCAAGCGACGCATTCTAGAACCACGGCGGAACGAATTGTCGGGAATTCCGAGCAGTTGCAAGTCGAGGTGTTTGGCGACTTTTTCGGGCATCGCAGGGGTGCCGGCGGTCGCCCGCGCATACGCATGCCGCGTCACAAGCCTTGCTAAGGTCGCATTTTTCGTATTTCTTGTGCCACAATTCGGATTTTGGCCGCTCCGGCCGCTGCGTGCCGAGAGGCCGCATTCGTTTCGGATCTTCCCAAAACCCGGGTTGTGGCGCGGTCCGCAGCGATGCGGTTGCGCGTCGCTCACTTCGAGACTTCACTGACTAGGAGACAGACGATGCAAAAGGGCACCGTCAAATGGTTCAATCCAACTAAAGGCTACGGGTTCATTCGGCCTTCAAGCGGCGAGAAGGACGTGTTCGTCCACATCTCGGCGGTCGAGCGCGCTGGTCTCAGCACGCTCAACGAGGGTCAGACTGTCGAGTACGAGCTCGTGACCAATCGCGGCAAGACATCGGCGGAGAATCTCAAGGTGTCCTGACGCGGCGGGAAGTCCGGTCACTCGGCCAGCGAGTTTTCCCGTAGCCCCCGGCCTTGCGCCGGGGGTTTTGTTTTGAGGCGGACCGGCGGAGAACCGAAAGAAATTTCTTATTCGCTTCCATCCTGCGCCACGGGAACGATCAACGCCCCTTCGGCCCAACGCGTCCCTTCGATCAGGCAGCGGCCGCCGATCATCTTGACTCGCCCCTCGGCCAGGAGCCGGAGCGCCAGCGGGTATATTCGATGCTCGACCTCAAGAACGCGGGCAGCGAGCGTCTCGGTGGTATCGTCGTCGCGCACGGGCACCGCCGCCTGCGCAATGATCGGGCCGGCGTCGGCCTCCGGGACGACGAAGTGAACCGTCGCCACGCGATGTTCGTCGAGCACGGCTTGGAGCGCGCGCTCGAAGGCGGCGCGATCTTTCCCGTGTGGCCGGTGGTCGACCACCGCCGTTGGAATCGCTTGCGCCTCGGCGCGCGCGAGCCCCGCCGCCTCCGGCCGGTTCGAGACCACCAGCGCGATCTCGGCGGGGTAGGAGCGTTCCTTCGCGGCCTCGATCAGCGCTGCCATATTGGATCCGCGACCGGAGATCAGGACGGCGACCCGCTTTTTGGCCATGCGCTCACCGGTCGAGATCGAGGCGTCCGCGATCGGCGGCGGCACCCGCCCGCGCGGTCGAGCCGAGCAACGGCTTGATCGGCTTCACCACGCGCTTGCCGGCATCGACGTCGACGCCGGCCTCGACATAGGTGAGGCCTGTCTCTGCCATGGCGCGTCCTTCGTTTGCTCGCGCGCTTCGGTACTTGGGAATCCGCGACTGTGCAATGGCTTGATCGCGGCTATACTGATCCTCGCATGGCCACATGTGCGCCGACCAATGGTGACGGCGAGGCGCGCGGGCCGAGCCGGGGCGCAGACTTGAGCATTCCGAACCTCATTACGCTCGGCCGCATCCTGTTGGTGCCGGTCGTGGTCTGGGCGATCACGGCGGGCGAGATGCGGGTCGCATTCGTCCTGTTCCTCGCTGCCGGCATCAGCGATGCCGTCGACGGTTTTCTTGCCAAGCGGTTCGGCATGGCGACCGAGCTCGGCGCCTACCTCGACCCGCTCGCCGATAAGGCCATGCTGGTTTCGATCTATGTCGCGCTCGGCATCGCGGATGCCATTCCAGGCTGGCTCGTCATCCTCGTCGTCTCGCGCGACATCATGATCGTGAGCGCGGTGATCTTGTCGTGGCTGGTGGACAAGCCCATCGCGCTTAAGCCGCTTCTCGTCTCCAAGCTCAACACCGTTGCCCAGATTGCGCTCGCTTGCGTGATCATGGCCGCGCGTGGATTCGAATTCGATGCGGGCATCGCCGTGATGATGCTCACCGCGCTGGTCGCAGCCTTGACCTTGCTTTCCGTTGCCTTCTATGTCGCCGAGTGGGTGCGCCACATGAACGCGGCAGAAATGGGCCCCTGACCCCCGGGTTCCAGTCGGTCAAGGGTGCGTGAGGGGAGATTCGATGGTCTACGGCCGCCAGGTCACGTTCTGGCTCGTGACGTTTGTCGTGCTCGCGGCGGCGCTGTGGTTGCTCCACGACATTCTGCTCCCGTTCGTGGCAGGCATCGCGCTCGCTTACGTGCTCGCGCCGCTTGCGGACCGCGTGGAACGGCTTGGCATCAACCGCACCGTCGCGGCACTGCTGGTTGTCAGCGTCTTGGTGGTGGCCTTGATCGCGCTGATGCTGCTGCTCGTTCCGCTGTTGCTGCAGCAGGGCTCGGCATTGATCTCCAACATTCCTGGCTATTTCAAGCGCGTTAAGGAACTCATTGTCGATGCGAACTTGCCTTGGTTGAACTGGCTGGGCGCCGCCGAAACGGGCAAGACAGCGTCCGACCTCGTCGGACAAGTGGCCACGTGGCTCTTGAGTTTTTCGTATTCGTTGTGGACCGGCGGAAAGGCGCTGGTCTCATTCGCGTCGGTGTTGATCGTGATGCCGGTCGTGACATTTTACCTGATCCGCGACTGGCATGCGATGATCGACAGGGTGGACAGCTGGGTACCGGTGCGCCAACGCGACACCGTGCGTCAGCTCGGCCGCGAGATCGACGCGGCGATCGGCGGTTTTTTGCGCGGACAGTTCGGCGTCTGCCTCGTGCTCGGCTGTTACTACGCGATTGGACTGATGTTGGTGGGGCTGGATTTCGCGCTGCTCATCGGTCTCATCGCCGGCGTGATCACGTTCGTTCCCTATATCGGCTCGATGACCGGGTTGATGATCGCGGTCAGCGTGGCGATCGCGCAATTCTGGCCGGACTGGAAGCGGATCACGCTCGTCGTCGCCATTTTCCTGGTCGGTCAATTCATCGAGGGCAACATTGTCTCGCCTAAATTCGTGGGCGAGCGCGTGGGATTGCACCCGGTTTGGCTGATCTTCGCCATGTTCGCGTTCGGTTATCTCTTCGGCTTCGTCGGCCTTTTGATCGCCGTGCCGCTTGGTGCTGCGATCGCGGTGTTGTTGCGCTTCGGGCTGCGTCAATATTTCGCGAGCCCCCTCTATACTGGGGACAAGCCGAGCTGATGTCCGTCGCTCCGCGTCAACTCGCACTTGCCCTCGACCACGCGGAAAGTTTTGCGCGCGAGGATTTCCTGAGCGGGCCGTCGAACGGGATGGCGCTTGCGCTTATCGACGCGTGGCCCGCTTGGCCGCATCGCACGGTAATGCTTACGGGCCCGGAAGGCTCCGGCAAGAGCCACCTCGCCGCCGTCTGGGCGCAGGCGGCAGGCGCGCGGCTCATCGCCGCGCGCGCGCTCGAGGAAGCAAGCGTGCCGTCGGCGCTCGCCACCGGCGCGCTGGTGGTCGAGGATGTCACCGCCGGCGCATTCGACGAACGGGCGCTGTTTCACCTTCTCAACCTCGCCCGCGAGGATGAGGCCTTCGTGCTGCTCACGGCGCGCGTCGCCCCGGTGACGTTTGCCATCCGCGATCTCGGCTCTCGCCTCAACGCGATCCCGGTCGTTGCCATGGCGCCGCCCGACGACGCACTCTTGCGCGCTGTGCTGGTCAAGCTCTTCGCCGACCGCCAGCTCGCCGTCGACGAAAGCCTGATCGGCTACGTGGCCACGCGGATCGAACGCTCGTTTGCGGCGGCGCGCGCGGCGGTGGCGCGGCTCGACGAGGAGGCCATGCGGCGCAAGCGACCGTTAACCAGGACGTTTGCCGCCGAAATCCTGCGCGTGGCTGAGCCTTGACGGCTCCCCGGTGGCGGGGCCTTATGGCATGAGTCGCCACCGATGACGGCGATGTTGCGCTCCTCATCAGCACCATTCTGCCATGGCTGACCGCGGCCAAGTCATTGTCATGAAAGAGGAAGCTGGGGCGGCCCCGATTGCGGCCGCGGCCGCGGCTGCGCCTCCCTTCGAGCTAACCGCGAGCCCGGAACGATTTATCAATCGTGAGTTGTCGTGGCTGCAGTTCAACCGCCGGGTCCTCGAGGAATCAGCAAAGGACGCCCATCCCTTGCTCGAGCGTGTTCGGTTTCTGTCGATTTCCGCCAACAATCTCGATGAGTTCTTCATGGTGCGCGTTGCCGGCCTCAAGGGCCAGCTGCGCGCCGGCATTGCGATCAAGAGCCCGGACGGGCTCACCCCGGCGGAACAGCTTGCCCGCATTGGAGAGGCCGTCGGCGTGCTGGCAAGCGATCAGCAGAAGCGCTGGCGCGAGCTTCGCCAGATGCTGGCCGAGCAGGGCATCGTGCTGGTCGAAGGGCCGGATGTGACGAAAAAAGAAAAGACGTGGCTCGAAGACCATTTCCTTCGGCAGATTTTCCCCTTGCTGACCCCGCTCGCCATCGATCCGGCGCATCCGTTCCCGTTCATTCCCAATCTCGGCTTCACCATCGCGCTGCATCTCGCGCGCGCGAGCGACGGCAAGGCGATGAATGCGCTCATCCGCATGCCGAACAAGATCGATCGCTTCATCCGCCTGCCGAGTGCCGAGGGAGCGTCCGCCGCCCGGGTGATCACGCTCGAACAGGTGATCGGTCTTTTCACTGCTCGCCTTTTCCCGGGTTACGTCGTCAAGGGGCAGGGCGCCTTCCGCGTCATTCGCGATTCCGAGATCGAGATCGAGGAGGAGGCAGAAGATCTGGTGCGCGAGTTCGAGACGGTCCTCAAGCGCAGACGGCGCGGATCGGTCATCCGCCTCGAGCTCGAAGCGGCTATGCCGGTGGAGCTGCGTCGATTCGTGCAGCGGGCACTGGGATGCGCCGACGACGAGGTTTTCCTGGTTGACGGTGTGCTGGCGCTCACCGAACTGTCGCAGCTCATGAGTCTGGATCGGCCGGATCTCGAATTCGTGCCTTACAATCCGCGCTATCCCGAACGCATCCGCGATCACGCCGGCGACTGTTTCGCCGCCATTCGTCAGAAAGACCTCGTCGTCCACCATCCCTACGAGTCCTTTGACGTCGTGGTGCAATTCCTGCAGCAGGCTGCGCGCGATCCCGACGTCGTCGCTATCAAGCAGACGCTCTATCGGACGTCGGCCGAATCTCCCATCGTGCGGGCGCTGGTCGAGGCCGCGGAAGCGGGAAAATCGGTCACTGCGCTGATCGAGCTCAAGGCGCGTTTCGACGAGGAAGCCAACATCCGTTGGTCGCGCGCGCTCGAGCGCGCCGGCGCGCAGGTCGTGTATGGCTTCATCGAGCTCAAGACCCACGCCAAGCTGTCGATGGTGGTGCGACGGGAAGGTGGAGCGCTTGCCTCGTATATCCACGTCGGGACGGGCAACTATCATCCGGTTACGGCCCGCATCTACACCGATCTCTCGTTCTTCACCTCCGATCCGGTCATCGCGCGCGACGTCGCGCACATTTTCAACTATGTGACCGGTTACGCGGAGCCCGCGGGGCTCGAACGGATGGCGGTTTCGCCGCTCACGCTGCGGGACCGGATCTGCGAGCATATCGAGCAGGAAATCGCCCACGCTCGCGGCGGCCGCCCGGCCGCGATTTGGATGAAGGATAATGCGCTGGTCGATCCCATCCGGGTGAAATCGATCGTCGGCCGTTTCCTCGAGCACAGCCGCATCTATTGCTTCGGCGCGGGCTACGGCCTGCCGCACCCCAAGGCCGCGGTCTACATCTCTTCCGCCGACATGATGCCGCGCAATCTCGATCGCCGCGTCGAGGTGTTGTGCCCGATTCTCAATCCCACCGTGCACGAGCAGGTGCTCGATCAAATCATGGTGGCCAATCTCAAGGACAATGAACAAAGTTGGAAATTGCTACCCGACGGTACCTCGAATCGCTTAAAAGCGGCCGAGGGAGAGGAGCCCTTCAACGCTCATAAGTACTTCATGACCAATCCGAGTCTGTCGGGCCGTGGCAAATCACTCAAGGAATCATCCCCGCGTAGCCTTATACGCCGTCTCGACCGCTCGTAAGCGGCGTCGCCCCGCCATGAATGTCGCGCAAGGTCGTCTCGATTACGGGCCGCCGGTCGCGGTAATCGATATCGGCTCGAACTCGGTGCGGCTCGTGGCCTATGAAGGCCTCACTCGCAGCCCAACCCCGATCTTCAACGAGAAGGTGCTCGCCGGGCTTGGACGCGAGGTGCAGACGACCGGCCTCCTGGCTGCCGACGCGGTCGAGAAGGCGCTCGCGGCGCTGCGGCGCTTTCGCGCCTTGTGCGACCGTATGGCCGTCGCACAGCTCTGGGTGATCGCGACCGCGGCATGCCGAGACGCCAAGAACGGCAGGGCCTTTGTCGCCGAGGCCGAAGGCATCTGCGGCACCAAGGTCGATGTGCTCTCCGGCAAGCGCGAGGCGGAATTGTCCGCCCTCGGCGTGGTGTCGGGCTTCCACAAGCCCGATGGCATCGTCGGCGACCTCGGCGGCGGTTCGCTCGAACTGACCGAAGTCCAAGGGCAACGCATCAAGGCCGGTTTGACGCTCCCGCTGGGCGGGCTCGCGCTGCAGGATGTTTCGTCGAAGTCGATCAAGAAGGCGGAAAAGATCGTCCGGACCGCGCTCGAGGACGCCCGCCTGCTCGAAGGCGGCAAAGGCCGCACCTTTTACGCCATCGGCGGCACTTGGCGCGCGTTGGCACGGCTGCACATGTGGCAGATCGGTTACCCGCTCCACGTCATGCACGGCTATGTGATGCCGGCACGGGAAGCGTTCGAGTTCTCCGGCCTCGTGCACCGGGTCGATCCCGAGATGCTTTCGCGGATCGAGGTGGTCACCGATGCCCGCCGGCCGCTGCTGGCCTACGCCGCGCTGGTGCTCGAAAACCTGGTGCGGATCGCGCGGCCGAAGGACATCGTTGTCTCGGCGCTCGGCGTGCGCGAAGGCCTGCTCTATTCGATGCTCGACGCCGAGGAGCGCGCGAAGGATCCGCTGATCGCGGCCGCGAGCGAGCTCAACGTGCTGCGCTCGCGCTCACCCGCCCACGGCGAAGAGTTGATCGCCTGGACCGACCGCTTCATGGCGTCCTCCGGGCTCGACGAGACCGCAGAAGAGCGGCGGCTGCGCCATGTGGCGTGCCTTCTCGCCGACATCGGCTGGCGGGCACATCCCGACTATCGCGGCGAGCAATCGCTCAACATCATCGCTAACGCCGCCTTCGTCGCCGTCGATCACCCCGGCCGCACCTTCATCTCGCTCGCCGTCTTCTTCCGCCATGTCGGCCTGGTTGACGAGGAACTCTCGCCCAGGCTGCGCGAACTCGTCTCGACCCGCGTGCTCGACCGCGCGCGCGTGCTCGGCGCGGCGCTGCGCGTCGCCTATCTCGTCTCGGCCTCCACCACCGGCGTGCTGCCGAAGACGCCGATGGTGGTCGAGCGCGGCCGATTGCTGTTGCGCTTCGATAACGGCTTCAAGGCGCTCGCGGGGGAGCGCGTATTCGTGCGGCTGCGCCAGCTCGCGCGGCTTATCGGCCGCGAGCCGGTGATGGAGACGGCGTGATGCGTAGCTCTGCCGCTAACATCCTGTCGCGTTAGCGCGCGGGCCTCGGGTCGAATGCGAGACCGCGGCTCGCCACCGCGCCTTCATCCGTTTGGGGAGGGAAAAACGCAAAAATGACGAGCCCTGATGGAAGGCTCCGAGGAGGCGTGCCATGCCCGTATGGCAGAGAGTGCTGATCACGCTCGCCATCATGCTGCTGACGAGCTATCTCGTCGGGCTCCTCTGGCACTGGCTGTTCAACTCGGACATCCCGAGTTACCTCAGCGGCGCCGTCGGCGGACTTAGCGCCGTTCCGACGTGGGAGTTCCTGCGGAGGATCCGTCCAAAGCAGTAAGGCGGCTTGCGAGCCGAATTGCACCGCCGGATGGCCCACCGGCGAGAGTCGGCACCGCTATCCGCAAGCAACAGGCGGGTCCGCGTCTGCGGCCAGAGCGCGCTCATGCCGTGGCGTCTGCACCGCGGACGGGCGCGCGTTGCGGTGACGGTTTGACGGCCAGCGCGGCCGCCTGCGCCTCCGCTTCGAGCTTGCGCTTGATGATCCGCCGCGCGGCGAGGCCAGCGCGGTCGAAGGCGAGACTCACCAGCGGCGTGCCGGAGGGGTCGCTATCGATCAGCCGCTGTTGCGCTTCGACGATGCGGGCGTCCTCGGCAAATGCGAGATCGGTCATGTCCTTGTAGGTTTTCGAAACGTTGGCATCGTCGAGCCCCCAGGAGCGCACCGTCGACCAGAAATAATGCGTGGTGCGCTCGGTCTCCGGCGTGAAGCTGTTGAGCACGACGTGGGTCGGGGTCCCGAATGGAAGATCGCTGCCCGCCTCGCGTGCGCCGAGCGTGATCCGCGCATAGATCGGAGGCTGGAACTCGAGGAACTGCCAGCGGTCGATCTTGCCGTGGAGATTTCTCGCCGCCTTGTAGATCGGAGCGGTATCGACGTTGTGCATCAGCCGCTGCGCGCGCACCACCTCGCCATCGATCTCCACGTGGAGCGGCGTCTCGGCGACGCCGCCGCCGGCGAGCGTCGTTTTGTGGACGAACACGACGTGAGTGAGGTCGAGAATGTTGTCGATCAGCAGCTGATAGTTGGCCTTGACGTAAAGCATCCCGTGAACGCCGGTCCAGCCAGGTTTGACGTTCTCGCCAAAGTCGGGGATCAGCGCCGGATCGGCAAGCGCAGGCTCGCCGAGCCAGACGAAGATGAGGCCATGGACTTCGCGCGCGGGAAAACATCTTGCGCGGAAATCGCGACCGATAGAGACATCGCCCGGCACGTGGGTGCAAGTGCCGTCGGCGGCGAAGCGAATGCCGTGATAGCCGCACTGGATGTCGTTGCCGACGACCTCGCCGGCGGAGAGCGGCGCCTTGCGATGGGGGCAACGGTCGGTGAGCACGGCGACGGTCCCGTCCTGCCCGCGGAAAATCACCAGCGGTTCGTCGCAGATCGTGCGCGCCAGCGGCTTTGCGCAGACTTCGGTGGAGGTCGCGGCGGTGTACCACTGATTGCGGAGGAATG
>WNGR01001360.1_pt1 | contig 27278 bp, 37 predicted proteins | sample 5407581 | NCBI WGS metagenome assembly WNGR01 (sample SAMN13153383, study PRJNA577476) | soil metagenome | isolation source: 80 cm soil or saprolite under Garry oak tree replicate 2 | place: USA:California | collected 2016-06-15
TTTACCTTTTGTTTTTACACCCACACATATGCTGCACATAATACCAATAAAGTAGATTTGTTCGTTTATACCCCAAAAAGCATTACACATGTCTTTTGTGGTACACAACATGGTGACTCTGCAAGTTTGGCTTGATTACGTAAGCAGGAACCCGGTGTAACCCCTCGGTTCAGTGTTTGGGGCCTCCCCAAACCCGAACTGGACCATGTGAACCCTGAACCAAGGTTCTGGTTTGGGGTTCAGCCAAATCCCTGAACCGGACTGATGGTCCGGTTTTCAGTTCAGCCAAAAGAGGTAAAGAACCGAACTGAACCGAACTTTCCCATCACTAGTGATAATTCTTGAATGGAGATAAAATTTAATTATGATAAATTTCTAATTATGGATTGTGAAAAATTCTTAAGTATTAGTCACTGCTTTTTCCCGGTTTCTTTGTTGAATCATGTTGTCAGTGAGTAGTGAGTGATGACACGGTAACGGTCTAGATCGGCCCGGATAAATGACTTACGCGTCTTTTGGTTCCGCAACTCGAAGCAACTCGAAGAAGGCTGCGACGCGTCACCTAGGAGTCGTCATCGTATCCGAGAGCGTATAAGTGCACCAACAGCTTAGTGGTTCGCCTCCTTTCCTTCCTGTAACTGTCATTCCGATTTTTAGTCTGCGCAATGGATGCCATCCATGGCATACCACAGTCATCTGGTATACTCTCACAAGCATATAATCACGCCTTGGGTACCTTCGCTATGGAGGAAGAAGACATCTCTACGGCACCAGAGTCACCCTCCATAGAAGGCGCGGACCTGTCCCGCGAGGAGGCAGTCATTGAGAAGCAGCGTGCCTCTCTCCAAACTTACCTCGCTTCACTGCCATATGATGCGGAGCCAGAGGATGAAATGCGAACTCGACTGGAGTTTATTCTAGGAAGAATAACAATTTGCGCTGAAGCAAAGAACTGGCTTGTACTTGCCACTTGGGATGGCGTGTTGCAATGGTGCGCGTGTACAGTCCGGCCTATGCTGCTCCTTGTTGAGTACTGGCCCCCGTAGCTGGTTACTTATGCGCTATCCTATACCCGTCCGTATTCGTGCCAAGCTCGTGCGACTGTATTACGAACTTTGCATCCTCCCTGGTATCGAACCGCGCTTGATTCGTAGTTGGGCGGGTGTGATCTCGAGGTTGCTCGCAGGCAAATCGGATTCGCGCCGGAAACTCGACCCGGAAGACTTGCAGCTTCCATGGCGGCCACTTTGGCGAGTTCTCCAGAAGGAGCTCTGGGTTAAAACAAGGTTTCAGGACCCATCGTAAGTACGTGTTCGCCAAGACGGTCCACAGTCCTGATGTGGTTCCAGGCGGAACGTTGTGAATATATTCCTCTACGTGGCAGAAAGGTCTAGGTATTATTACCCTGCAAGTGACATTCCGGAGATGCTTGAAACTTTCGTCCCTCTCATTACTCAGGAGGTGCGTCGATGAACATACATGCCAATTGAACGCACCATGTTTATTTCCTACAGAGCTATTTGACGATGATTCCAGTAATGACGTCGTTTCTGCCACCGACCCACACTCATTTGTATCTCCCTGCAATTTTCAAAATCTGGGAGGCCTTCAATTCCGTGCTACTCGATGAGCGATTGATAGAATTTGTCGGAGAATTAGCCGAAGAGCACGTTGCTGGAGTTGCCGGAAACGCTGGACTGGAAGGTGGTGCGCAATGGAAAGATGTCGGTATGTGGAATGAGACGGAATGGACCGTTCTCATGAGTAAAGCTTTGGGGTCGATGAGTACGTATGATGGATCTTCAGCATGGAGATGTCCGTGACTTATATCTTGTTGTCTAGATGTGCCAGTAGGAGCGACTCGGGTATGTGAGATAAGTACGTGGCTCACAGTTGAGGCTGAGTGTTTCCGCGATCAGGGTGCTAGTACTACGGGTGCATATGCAGATGCGAAGGCCAGTCCCTCGTCTCTTAGGATCAGAAAAACCGTCAATCGCTATTGTGAGTTATCGTAGGTTGCTGGTGAGACGAGGCTGATCCCGCTCAGCTTCCCTTGCAAAAACGATGGTATATTCGATGGCCGTCGATGGACCTGTCCGTACTGAACTCACACCTTCACAAGGGAGGGGCAAACTTCCCTCCCATCAAGCTGGATACCTTGCGGGTTCAAAAGCCATGGAGTCATTAGATAAGTTCACCACGAGCACCGAGTCTTTCTTCCACCCGTCGAATTCGGGGATATGGTCCCTGAGCGTGCGCCAGCCACTGTATCCCCCTGTGTGCTTACTCATTTGTCTGAATCTAGTTGACCCAGTTCCTCCGTTCTTTGACATCTGAGTTCTGCAAGCGCTGGCACGAAGAACAATTGTCGAGTTGTAAAACGCCCCCTGTCTGCTTCCGGTTTCTCATTGTCGTGGAGGTTCATTAATCTCTTAGTTCTCAGACACATCGATTGACCACTGGCATTCGAAGAGCCTTTGTCTTGTCCTTGCGGACACCAGCCCTCCTGGCTATGTTCTCAAAGGACCCTATATCTATGGGGCTTGCTCAAGGTGCCTTGCGCTCTCTGGCTTTCTTAGAGCCTACTCTCGTCATGCCCGAACTCCTCGAGCGCGCATATGGTGGACTTGAGGTTGTTAACGAGACTCATCGCACCACTGCTGTCTTGAGTATGCTCGCAGGTGTATCGCTTCCTCTGTCTTCGGAGAAGATTTGGTTAGGCGGACAGAAACACATTCTACCTCTTTTGGAAATGTGCATTCCCGGCATTGACCTCGTAAGTCGGTTATAGTGATGTCAATAGCATCAATAGCCTTCACTCTGATTGTCTCTACCCCGAAGAATGATCCAGCCAAGACCATCTGTGCGACCTCGTTCATAATTGCCGTTATTCAGAACATCAAGATCGGGGACCTCTCGTCCACCCAGTCAGGGTTATCGTTCTCAAGCGATGCACCAGGTGAAAGCATGGATGTTGACGAGGTGACGCACCTCCCGGATGGAACCGAGCTTGGTACTTCCCCAACATTGAGCAGGGCTGAAGAACGAATATTAGTTCGCGAGAGTACGGCAGGGTTCGCCGGTACGTATCATTTGATTAGCCAATCGATCTACTCAGTAATGTTGCAGATTGGGTTACCTCTCTCTTCCGCCGCGTTTTGTCTTTATACGAGAATCTTCCCGAGGAAGGAGGCAAGAAGAACACAACTGGGGGCAAGCAGGAAGAAAGTGTAATTAAGTCGATCAAAAGCATGCTGGACCTCATCTGCCTTCATCTCTCGGACCCGCTTTTTGATCTCGTTCTCAAGCTTGTGTATGACTACGTTACAACGAATGCAAAGTCGAATGCGGTGAAGGCAATCGGGCAGCTTATTTCGAGTCTCGCTTTGGCGCGTCCCGTTAAGACAATCGACAAGTTTCTGCCTTTCTGCCTATCGCAAATCAAAGAAGAGCTGAAACACGGCGCTTCGAGCGTGCGAACAACGTCGAGCAATGTCGCCATACCTTCTGACACAACGCTGCACTGGAGTACGGCCTCTCCGATGTCAGACTATTGCCTCATTGATAATTTTTGTTGTAGACATGTCCATTCTTCGTGGCTGTTTTGGCCATGACGGCACCGTGGTGTGTACAAGCCTGGGATCTAGCCGTGCTTCTGACGTTGAGCTTTATCTCATCAGCTTCTGAAGCATAAAGACGATATCATAGAACTCCTGTCTTTACTGGCGGACAAGACGCTCAATGAGAGAGGATATAGTGGTACTGGTCGTCTGATTAATCGTGTTCTCAGCACACTTGTTGGAGTCTACCCTCTCAACGCGCGTTTTGTAAACACTGATGAGTGGAACAGCGAAGGTATGTCCCATGACTGATCGCAACTCCTGGTTCGCTTACAGAATCGACCAGATTTCGACAGGGATCATAATTCGCATTGGGGAAGAGTTCACAAGGCCGAGGATGTCAAGATTGAATGGCATGGTGGGTCAGGAACCTGTGTGACGAACGATAGGAGGCTGAGTCTACCGCAGTCCCATCAAACGACGAGATTTCCTTTGTCCTCGAGATTCTCAATCACATTATTTCCCCTGCATTGGATAAGATCGAGGCTCTTCTACCATCTGCCGGTTCTTGGGGTGGAGTTGCTCGTAATGATTTTTGCAGGCATGCCCTTATTTATTTTCCTTTTGTAAGTTCCAAGAGAGTTGACGACTTGCAATATGGCAGATACCTGCATATTGCCAGATCTGCATGGCAGGGCCTGCCTACGCTTTACAAGGAACCCCCCAAGAATGTGGTCGAGACCGGATTAAATTCGGACTCAGAGGTCGAACGTCTTGTTGTACAAACGATTGATGTTCGAGCCGGTTTTACGTTGACGGATCCCACAGACTGGCGATACCAAATGGCGCATAGTCAACGCCAACGACTTGGTCGGATAGCACACAATGCAGCGTCAGCTCTGAAGCAGGGGTACGAAGGCGAGGACCACATCGACGCGGTTCTTTCTGTGGTCAAAGCCGTCGATGCATACTTGCTGGATTATGCGTTGGGCAGAGGTGACTTCGATAACTTGCAAAGAAGTTATGGTGCTGCTCGGGAGTCAGTAACCATTGTTCACGCACGAGATTTCTCTGACATGTCACCCTCAGAATAAATCGGGCATGGCCCCGCCAGAAAGAGAACTCACGTCTAGTTCATCTCAAGCGTGCACTTGTCTACCACAGTGGACGAGTATACATGCATGCGTTGTACAGACGTCGATCTGAGCTCGATGATCACCTCATCAAAGATCTCACAGACTTGTCTCTCTCTCCATACATGAGGGTTCGAAGGTACGGGTGTCTGGTGAATTGAATGCAACTACTCTATTGAGATAATGCAGACATGCACAAGCTGTTCTAGGAAGCGTGTGCGGTGTGAGCTATGCATCATGTCGTGTCGTTGTTGGCCCCCCTTACTCATTCTTTACAGTACTACGTTAGGTCAACAAAGTTGATCCTCCCTTCCGTCTACGATGCACTGGCGAAAGGATCCGACCCGGACCGTATGAAGGGAGCCCTGTATATCCTGTGGAGTAAAGGGATAGGTCAGATATCGAGATACTTTGTCGAGCGCTATTGCTGATGTAGATGCAGCTGTATACGCCATTGCTGGTAGGTTATTCTTGTTGCATTCGTCAAGTTTGCCCTCATGACCAAGTCCCGAAGATCCGAAAGACCCAGACTTATACGGTCGATATTTGTTGGCGTTGCTTGAGTGCCAGCATCAAGAGAAGGTATGAGCCACGTACCGCCCATTGAAGCAGATGGCTGATAGAACATTATGTCGCCCTACCAGCCTTCCATTCAGAAACTAGTGAGCTCTGTTGCGAACGATGCAATTGCCAATCTAGCAGAAGAGACGACGCGGACGGATGCTTACACTGACAGCGTCCCAGCGGTTAAGTTGACTGTGGACGCACTCAGAGTAGAGTTTTCCCCGAATCTGATCGACCACGATCTCCTCGGCGAAGCGCTGCAGAAGTCAAGCATACGTGCCCTGGCCAGGGAGAGCAAGTATAGCGAGACGGTTAGCCACTTATCAGTCTGGGGTATTCCGTGTAGTAATAGACGGTGTACCCAGGTCACTGCGATCACAGAGATTGCACTCAGACCGACCACCCACGTGAGTCGCTCGGTGTTCAAGTTGTCGAAGTGCCACGTCCGCTGATGCCGCAACAGTGGCGATATACACATCTAGCCCTTCAGTTTTTGAGTGGGCTTCTCCGACGGGATATTGCTCCTTCGCCCGACGTAGCCAGACTCTTCATCAATCACACTTTGAGCCCACATCCTCCACTCCGAGCGACTGCCCAAAAGTCCGTGCACGTTTTTCTCATCAGGTGACAGATATTTCAAACAACACAACTCTGGCAGGGGAGTCGTAAAGTTGTTAGGTATTATCAAGATGCGCACGTACTCCCACACGTCAATCGACCTTTGGCTGGATGAGTGGAGAAGTCCCGTCGCGAAATACGTGCCAATCATAAATGATACGCAGTTCCACGATTATATCAGTAAGGTGCCCTCGATCGAGGATGAGTAAGCAAACCCTGAAGCCCCGGACAATGGTACTGACAATGAAATGCAGGACATTCTACGTTGATAAGCCATACTCTGGTTTTCTTACGTGGGCACCTCAAACCAAGGCATATATACCTGTTCCATCCGGGGACCCTCCAATTTCATGGGAATCCGAATCCAAAGAGGCTCTTGACGCTATTGGAGAAGTGATCGCAGAGGCGGACTACTTCGAAAAATTAATGGTGCTTTGGGGTCAAGAATCCAGTCGAAACATGACTTCTCCCGAGCTGAGAACAGACAATGTTGCATTCATTAAATCCATTGGTAATAATCTCGGGCTTTGAGGGTCGTTCTTGACGCTCATTACAACACAGCCAAGATGTCACAAGGCGTAGGGTTCGAGAAGATTCTAAACGCTACAGAACTGCTGTTGTGGGACACAGATCGGTTCAAGCAACGGGCCGGAGCTGAGATGCTCGCAGGAATCACGCGGGGTAGGTTAATAACCGCTCTAAATAACGTGGAATATGGCTAAGCTATTGACAATATAGGTGCGAAGAACTGGCCAAAGCAACACTCTGACCAGCTATGGTCTTGGGTATTGTCGCGGTTAGATCGCATGTACACGAACATAAAACCAGATACTATTGGTTTCTGGGAAGCCACTTTTACTGTGAGTATTCCCCAAGCTGTTAAGTCAATAGCTGTAAAATCACTCTGCCACTACGTCTATGAAGGCGCTCTTGGAAGGCCGAGACCCACGTCGTGCCCCCGGTTTATCGGATTGGGTCCTTGCGCTGCCACTCGATTTCCTTGGCGATTCTGCATTTGCGAGTATGTTAAAGCCACCTCAGCCGCCTACGGTACCTCACGGCCCTATTAGTGACAAAGACGCTCACAATCTTGGGGTGCTTCTTGGACAACGTTGGATACCGGGACATCCCCCTACTAGACCGATATTTCGCCCTCCTCCTCGAGGGTGCCGATGTTAGCTTCGCAGAGGTAATTCCGTGCAAGCCCGCCTGTTCGTACCCTTACTAGTCTCGTTTCTATAGGTCAGGGTTTCTATTTCTGCGAGTCTATACATGATTGCGACCAGACGCTGGAGGCCGTCCTATCCATCAGCCGCAACATTCCTACACTCTACGGCAACGACTGATGACCCGCTTTTCATACGGCATGTCTTTCCCTACCCAATCGCGGGCATGGGACTCACTTCCTCATTCAGACATGTTGCCTATCTGGAGCATATTTCGGCGCTCGCTAGCAAACTTCCCGACTGGAAGGAGCAACGTCTTCCTCCCCCGCGGGTCAGCCAGTCTACGGTACGTCTTTTGTGCCCCCCTGAGACCGATACTGAAGTCAAAGGTATAGTATGACAAAGTCAGCCTATCGTGTGAGTGATCCATGTACTGTGCCCCACAGATTTGAACGTTTAAACTTCTGCTAGTGCTGCGGTGGTTATGGGTCTCGTTCTACAGCCCCCAAGGACCCCTAATATTCCCATACCTGCACCCCCTCCTGTATGTATTGGGTTATTTACATGAATCCGCATTCATTCAACAACCGATATCTTTCTCCAGGCCCGAGATTTTCCGCATGTCCGAGCTTAGCGATAACCCAGAACTGCAATCCCATAGTCAGGCAGTTCTATACATCCTCTCCGCCGTTGCACCCCCGCAGGAGTCCATCGAGGCCATAAGTGTCAACTTCGTCAATGCCATCAGCTCTTCCACGGTATGAGCGCTATCTTCCTAATCAAATTAATGACCTACTGAGTATGAATTAAGTCCTGGCGTATCCGCCTGAATTCGTTGCCAATTCTTGTTGTGTTCTTCTATCGTAATCTCATGGGCATATCGAATGCGAGCGCCTCTAGGATTATGGATCTGATGCTCAACTGCCTTTCAGACGACAACGTGGAGGTACGAGAAATGGCATCGAGCTCGCTTTCTGGAATCGTGAGGGTATCCCAGCGGCAGAGTATCCTACCTTTGAAGGTAATTCCAAACCGATTGAATGCCGTTCTTCAACCTCATGTCGATGCCTTGCCAGGACCACTTTGTAAGCCTTGTACGCAAAGTGAGACTTACGACCAGAAGCGACCCTGGTTATCCTGAGTCGCTGCGAACATTGCATTCTGCGATTCTCGGCATTTGTGCACTCATAGAGAGTTTCCCGTATTCTGTCGAAAAATGGATGCCGCCTCTAACAGATAGTTAGTCGTCATCACTTCCCCCTGTCCCACTACGTTCTGATTGACATCGTCTCCCAAATAGTTCTTGCTCTACACGCAACGGACCCTCCACCTATATCCACTACTATCCGTAAGACGGCTTCAGAGTTTAAAAAAACCCATCAGGCACGTTCCCAAATCAGTAATCCTGTCTACGTCCCCTGACGCTCTTGACCACCAGGACACATGGCACCGTGACCAGCTCGCCTTTGACGAGGATCAGCTGCAAAATTTGTCAACGATGCTCGTTGGCACGTCGTATTGTACGTTTTTTTTTTGGTTCGCTGCTTGCTCCTGTAATTTCATTCTGATCCATACAACAACCAGATGCATGAGTTCTTGCGTTCGACGTCCTTCCAGTGTCGCCTATGAATGGACACTGTGCCATATATTGTACTTGTAGCCGTCGTTGATGCCAGCCAGAGTAGTCGTGTACACGCCTATGTCATTACTCCGTTGCAAAGGGCCTTTTCATTCCGCTACGCTTTTCCCGCGTTCCTGTATTTATGTTCGACATGTGGTCAATAAAATGCGGCTAATGCCTCCGCGTCTGTGTGACATTGTTAGGCTGATCGATAGGCACAGGTGGGCGCAGCATGACCTACACGTTGCATCGACGGATACTAGCGGGCTCACCATCTCGTCAAGTCGTGACGCTTCTCAGTTCTATGGCCAGTCACAGACGTGCAGCAATCGATAGCCGTCTGTGGCTTCAAATGGACCTAGGCGGAGAATTCTCAGCTCGAAACGTGAACTAGAGGGTGCTCAAGACTGCGAGCGCCCGTTGATAGTCTCCGCGTGAGCTTCGCTATCATGGGACCAGCCCAGTCAAAGTCATGATGGCCGCGGTTGAAAGATGTGCTTCTGACTTGACGCGAACACATCGATGTAATGTGGGCATACCTTCGTTGACGTACTCTGCCATGAGGACGTTGCGCCCTCGCCACACTGGCAACGACACCTATCCGCGCTACCTTCGCTTACATTACAACAAGAATAACGTAGTCTCATTGCCACCCCTGTCAATTTTCATGTACATCCCAAGGTACTATCGGGGAACTTCAATGCACCCCAAGATGGTCGGGCCAATCCCAGGTAAGCCCATCCTAGAACTCCGCCGCGCTGATGCCGGGTTTTGCAGGTGCGTGTCCAAATGAGGCAGGTGGGGGTCTACGAAGGTCACAAACTTGACTACAAGTTAGCGTCTTTTTCTAAGGTACACTCAAAAATATGCGCAGTATGCGAGATAATTGTTACAGGGAATTGAGTATCCTATGAAGTACAACTGTGCGTAAAAGATGGTAGTTGCCATGGAGGTGGGAGTATTTCAACGGGCTGAAAGGGTACCAAGAGACCAAAGCCGTCCACGATAAATCGCTGACCAAGAACAAGCGGTTGAAATATGATCCAACCTGCCCAAAAGGGTACACAGTCAGCCATACACGAGAATGATGAATTACGTTTAGATTGATTAACACCTGGAAATTAATGGCACTTGGACAAATAAGTGCGTCAGTCTTGCGACATGGGAACCAAAAGTAACAACCCTGAGAAACCTGGATTTTGTGACGTGTGCTTGGACGAGTGAGGAAGTTGTACACAGTGGAATGTCACGGGCGACACTTGGAATTCCGAGGGAGAGTCATCTATTCGTCTCTGGAAGCACTAGATACAAGAAAATAGGTCCACGAAACCCCCGGCGTCATGGGAGGTTGGAATTCCGTCGTTGGAGTCAAAGACCGGGGTTGCGTAGTAAGGTCCTAAGCGCTGATGCAGGCGGACATGAGGCAGCCTCACCACACCGATGGGGGACGTGATGCGGAAAATGTGGGATAGGGGGAAAGCCGATGTCACAGGAGTGCGGCTCAGGAATTCCAATAGAACGGCGCTCAATCCAGATGTGGAGCAAGTGCCAAGCATCCCGCACCCGCAAGATTGCGAGATTGTACAGAGAATTTACGAGCACTGTAGATAGAGAGGTATAGGGCCTTTTTCTCAACCGAGAGAGGAGGGCGTGGGGGGGGGACGGGTGGAGCGAGTAGTAGACTCGGTGTTCGCTGGATTCCATTATTGTCGGAGAAGAGAGCAAGGGAACACTTGGGAATGTCAATACGGATACGTTTTTGCCGAGAAGTCAAGAAAGCCGGATCAAGGGAAGCCTGGGCCGTCGAACAGGCATGAAACTACAACGAGGCAATGGCCATGAAAAGGGGTGCGGAGAAGGTCTGAATGACGAGGGTACGAGGGCAAAGCCAACCACGGCTGTGACAGCGACAAAGACTGGCCCTAGGGCCCAACTGTTGCTATGACCTCTAGAATGTAAAGAAACTGCGTGCGGATAATAAAGAGGGACTGATCGCTGATAGACCGCATAGGATTACACGTGTACAGACGAATTTATTCAAGCACGTTGTATCTGACGTTAATAAAAGTAGGAGGAAGATAAAATAGGCCGGTGGGATTAAAGGCCGTAGAAGGATAAGTAGATCTAAGGAGTAAAGAGGTGTAAGTGTAGGTGTAGCAGTAAGTGTAGGGCACGATGAAGGGGCGTGTTGGGGATGTTGAGGAAGGGATGGGGCACACGTTGTGATGATCTCAAATCAAATCGCATCAAATCAAATAAATTAAAGAAACCGGAATAAAATAAAATAAATAAAATATAAGGAATATGCGTGCCCGTGAGCCAAGGTTGGAGGCTAAACGCGCCTTCGAAGCCCTTTCCTTTCCTTTACCTTTACCTTTACCCCGCCACCCCATAGTACACGCCCTTGCCTCGCATCGTGTTCTCGTCTTATTATATATCTTCAACCCTCTCCGTTCCTCTTATCCTTCCCTTTCTCTCCTTCTCTCACCCTCTTCACGAGTCTCCCTTCCCGCACCTTCGGGACCCTCTTGTCCGTTTAGTGCCATAATCTATTCGTCACATATACTCTTCGCAAGCGGCTCCCAGCATCATAGCATCACTATTCCTTCCCGCAAATTGATTATTGACTCGTCCATTCAAGCACCTTTTTATCACTCAAGTTGCATCGGATTCTTTATCCTTAACTCGTTCGTTCGGTCTTTCCAAACCATTCTTCTTACTCGCTTACAGTTCTCTTCGATCACCATCACAGTTTCTATGCCCATTGAGGTTACAACCTCTCCTTCAATCACCGATACCTTGCACTCGTATCGCGACTTTTCGTACCAGCCTTCTTTCTTTGCAAAGATCTCAACGGCCACCAATTGGATAACACAAGAACAAGCTATTGCGATGGAAGACCCTGCCACAGACGTGAGTGTTCTTCATCGATGTCACCAAGGGGCACCTTTCCTTTTCCCGTTTGGTTTCGTATTTTTTTTTTTGGACAAAGACTCATGTCATTCCCCCTCATTATTGGTTCCGCATTAGCGCCGTAATCACCAAATCAACACCATGTACAGCAATCAACCGGTGCCTCAAGGCTTGTCCTCTTTCCAACCCCCACCCTTTCTCCCTCGTTCGTCCCCACTGGACAAAAACGCGTCGCCCGACCATTCCATGTCATCGGATTCGTCTATTTCTACTGGTATGCGACATCTTCTCTCCCAAGAGATACTTGCTCACAACGTCCCAGGAAACGCATCTTGGGATCTTGCCGAGGGGATCGCTCGTCTGAACCTTAACAACGGATTTGATACAGAAGGTATACGTGGTTCAATTCGCACACCTCCAAAAACAAAAAAGGCCACGGATACTGTTGTACAACTTCACGATTCCAGTCCACTCGAGTCCTCCGATACTAGTTTGGATTCAAGGCCTTCCCCACCTGCCTCCGATGAACTTAATATTCTCGCCAATCATTCACGTGTCTCTTCTGCCGATACGACTGCCTCGACTCAACTCTCCGGTTCCAGTCACACGCTCGCTTCCTCTGCACTTGGTTTGAAGGTCGGCTCCGAGCAAAGGGATAGACCTCATTCTTATAGCGGTGGCTTGTCGACCGCTGATCTCCAGCGCCTGCGTGGTGTTGGCGCTAGTCCGCCTGATGGCGAGCGGGCTCCTCAATGGAGCGCTGCCGTCGATCGACAAGGCCAGTACGACCAGCCTTTGTACCCATCTTTGTCCGGCTATCCACGTCAGTCAGTCCCCGTAGCGGAGGACCTCCAGGTAGACTATACCGTGCAACAGCGCCAGTTCCAACCCCTTGACGGGCCTATACCCAACGCACCAGCTTTTAATGTGCGCGTCGGCGGCGCTCTCAACGGGGCGCCCACTTACCGTTCACGGCCAACGCGTGGCTACAACCCAGGATTAGTTACGAATGGCGCATATCCCGGCCCTCCTAGCCACACGGCACACCTCTCCCTCGGGAATGCCCAGCAAGTCTATGACATTATGATGCCTTCACATGAAAATCCCGCTGTTGCTCGTGTTCAGCAACAGCACAACGTTTTCCGCGCTACCCACCAGCATTCGTCGTCGGATCCACTTCACCTTCGTGAGGCCGCTGCTCTACTCAGCAGTGGCTTACCGCCATTCCAGCCCGGACTTTACCCACCCGCGCTCGGCCCACCTACCATGGGCATTTATCCCAACCAGTTCTACCCTCCGCCTGATGCATACGCAACTGCAGGTGTCACCGCGCAGGTCATGGCTGCGGCCCGTTTGCAGTCGCAATACCCCGGATACAATGTCGGTCTCCCAGGGCAGAGTATTTCCCCGGGACTTGGTGATGGCAGTCAAGGCAGTTCGCCCAGCGTCGACCCCAGTGGCAATGGACCCTCAGCAAACAATCGAAAGCTGGGGTTGTACAAGACAGAACTATGCCGGAGCTGGGAGGAGAAGGGCACTTGTCGATACGGGCCAAAGTGTCAATTCGCTCATGGAGAGGACGAAGTTCGTAAGGTGGCACGGCACCCCAAGGTCATTCTCCTTTATTCTACAAGTTCAGGTTTCATACTAACATCGTAATCTATTGCAGTACAAGACGGAGATATGCAGAGTGAGCGATACTGTTTCTTGTTCTCGTGACGCTCCCATAACCTATACTTTCAGACCTTCTGGGTATCCGGTTCCTGCCCATACGGAAAGCGTTGCTGCTTCATACACACTGAGTTACCAGCAAATGGTGCGGCCCCAGGAGCGGAAGGCGTTCCTCCGCCCAAGGTCAATCAAACACGTGGCCGCTCGGACAGTGACCCGAACGACGCACCGGTTTCTCTCCTACAGCGCATCTCAGCGAAGCGTAACCAAGAAGCTGTGTCGACTAATGTGGAAACTAGTTACCAGCCTCCATCGCGCCCGCGAACTGGTTCACTTAGAGTTGATACCTCTTCGCTCGACCAACCCTCTATCAAGCAGCAGCAGAACAAGTCAGCGTATCCCTCGTTCACTGCTAAAGGTGTTCTGTTCTCTCAAGCTAACGAGTCGTCTGGTGGGCTGTCCCCTGGTCCTGTGACCGCCGGGCCAGATCTTGGAAGTCGTCAACTTATCAATTTTGGCCAGGTCCGTTACATTGTCTTTCAACGGTGATCTATTACTGAATCTTTTTTATTTTTAAAGACACCTAAGCAGAGAACTTCGGGTTCAAACGTTCGACACTCTTTCAACGGCACTGAGATCAACCTCGACCTCACTCCGTCATCTGTGGCTACGCCTTTCGCTGCACCACAACCCGAGGCGGCTATATCCCGTGCTAACGGGCACTCGCGCTCTGGCAGCGTGGGTAACTGGGTTAGCCTTTCGCGTCATCTTGCAGCTCCTTCGCCTCTGCATGGCCCGCAGAGCGCGAGTCCTGGCAATGAAGGCAAACTCAACACACCGTGGCTGACAGCCGAGCAGAGTACGCGCTATGCCGAGAAGGCATCTGCCTGGGCTTGAACGGGTCCTTCTACTTGTCAGACCGAGCACGGATTAATAGTAAACCGAGATGGAGTTCCTTCACCTTTGTACTACTTGCGTTTTCCCGTTCCCTTTTTTGGTCCCTGCGCCACGTTATGCTTTCAAGATTCCTGATTTCCAATTCTCTCTGTGCTTTAATGATGTTTTGACGATTGCTTGATGATCACAACGCTCCCCTTTCCTCTCCTGCTCAAATTCTGCCTACATCCTGACGTCAAAACCACAGAACAATTCCCATCCTACAAGCTTTTTTACCATCAATTCTTTCGCTGTACAATTTACCCCTTGTCTCGTATCTCGCTCTTCCATCTCACTGTCCCTGCCCTTTTAGTAGCCAACCCGCCTGCAGCTTGATTTATTGTCTTGTTCGTCCGTATCAGCGAGGGAGCCCATCCCATTCTCCTGACCCATATTGTTACGCCGCATCACACACTGCGTTGCTGTCCATCATCATGTCCTTATATTATCTGAATGAATTTCACGCCTGTTGACCCTCTAGCTGGTGCGAAAGGAAGCAACGTGAGAGACAAGACATTGGCTCGGTCCCACGATTGATATCGATTGATATCTTATGGTCGTAGAGAGATAAGAAATGGCATAGTTCGTAAACAAATAGACGTCATGTTAATATACATAATTAACTGTATCAGATTCAATTTGCCCAAGGAGTCATCTACAGCATTACTCTAGCGGTTTAGAAAACAAACCCCAAGAAAAAAACATGACGATCATAGACCCAGCGCAGCAAGCTCGTGATAGAACGCGGCCATGCGGCAGCGAGCATAATTGACATAGTCAAATTCGGGTTGAGCGATGCGGGCTTGGACATCCTCGCGCGCCTGGACAAGCCCCCACACTGCCCACATGGCGTGTGACGAGGGGCTCCACGCTCGCACGGTCTTCTCGAGTTCGGCGAGCTCACGCTCGCGCGCCGTGGGGGACAGGTCCGCAAAGGCAGGAACATCGGGAGTGGCGCGATTCGCGAGGTAAGCGGTGAGGAACGTGCGCCGCTCTGTGCGGCTCGGGTAGCGCGCTAGGTCTAGCACGTGGGGCGTCGGGCCGTGGTAGTTGGCTGTCCACTCGTGGAAATGATTCGCGATGTCGAAAGCGGCTGGGTTTGGGGAGGCGTACTCAAAGTCGACAACGATAATCTGTTTATGGCGCACACGTAAAAAAGATGATCAAAAATCACAAAGTCACTGCGAAAAAGTGGGCGAGAAGAGCGAACCTGGTGGTGGTCAGGCACTCCCTCAATTGCCTTGTTTAAGCGAAGTATGTTGCCGTACTGGGCATCGTTGTGACAAAAGACGGGGCGTGCATCAACTCGGGTATCTTTGAGCCACCTCATGTAGCTCTCCCATTTGCTTTGGAACACGTCCAGGTCGAGCTCTTTGCGAATAGCCGGGGTTATTCCTGGGAGCGCAAGCACACCCCGTGCGGGAGGCAGCCACGACTGCACATTCTTCCGCACACCAATTTCTACACTACTGCCACGTGACAGGCGTTCAACAGTAGCGACATCGACACTGTGAAACTCAGCCATGCGCGCCCCAATGTGTCCACTCATTCGTGGCTCTCGGATATCAGTGGGCTTGAGCGTGACCGAGTCAAAATATTCTTCGACGCGTCCATTTGTGAAGGTCCCGTAAATACGTGGTCCGAGCTTATATCTTGAGGAGAGAACGTGTAGGACATGCAACTCGCGTGGGCGTGATATGAGGGAACCAGAAGAAGGACCGTATACCCGCAAGAGCAGCGTACGAGACGAAGGGGAGGACACGAAATATACGGCATTAGTGAGGGAGCCGGAAACCTTCTTTATAGACGGGACGGGGTGGGGGCCAGTCGCCTGAGACCATGAGGGCACTCGAAGGATTCTGAGGATGTCTAACAACTGCTGGGCAAAACCACTCGACTTGTATTGCCTGTCAAGGAGAAGTAGCCATAAGCATGAGAACTGCGGATGACTATTGGGGACACCAGACCGCTATCAACTCCGCCCTGAGAGGGTGCTGCTAGCTGACTCAGAGTGACTCGAGGCACTGTGAGTTGTGTGTACATTGAAGGAAAGGGGCTTACCTAGCATCTAGTTTAGCACGTGCGTGAGGTATCCCTTCCAAGAGGCTACCGTGTACAGCAGAATCGTCGAGACGAAGTGATGGGGGAGGGCGAGTGTGGCTCCCCAAAGAATGCAACAGGGGCTGGGAAGTTATTGAGGCAATAGAAGACATGGAGGAGATAGACATGGACTTGTGAAGGTCGATGTTGACGGAGGCTACGACGTCTGGAACAGCGGACATGGTAGTGGAATGGAGTCAAAGATAAGGGAGGGACAGAGAGGGACGGCTTGTGCACTGCGGACTGATAAAGGGTGTCGTGTGACCTAAAATTACTGTCAAATGCTACCTTGTTTGCTCCGCCCGCTCGATAACTGATTTGCATTAGTCCAAAATTCGGCTATGTACTTCGGAATAGAACGTCTTCCGTTGCCTTGCGCGCCCCGGCTGTGTTCGGTCCCCGAGAATGAAGCCAAAATGGAGAGCTTGGAGCGTCCCACCACTCCGAGTCAGGACACGACACGGAAGTGTATTAAAGTCCTCGGACCCGATTGGCCTGCCTCTTCCGAGTCGCGCAGAGAGCGCTTAGTTTCTAGAGCTCTAGAACCACCAGTGCTTTGCTTCGCTTTGGTCCTCGACTTAGTCGTCTAGTCACCCCATCACCTCTCTCAGTGCGCAGCCGAACAAGACAGATGGTGTGGGCAAATTAATAAGGAACAAGCTCTGGCCCCGACCATTCCATATACACGCGGGCGCAAATCAAACATGGCATGGTCGACGCACTTTATCGGTTTTCTCACACGGTTGCGCTTCTCGGCTCAGTCATGCTTCCTCGTTGGACTGCCACTCGGCATAAGAATCGTCTCTATATTACTGCCGTCTGATGTTAACTTACAAGCGTTGCCACTTCGAATGTCCTTCGAAGGCCCTCTATCGTCGCATGACCCACCTTATCCAATCTTCGTGATTCCCCCGACCGTATCGCCTTAGAGAGGGCCGACCCTCGTTGTCCGCAGTCCACTCTTCTATCTCTCTGTACCGTTCTATCGCACCGTGCTAGAACACTCCGCCTTCCTCGTTTTCCAACGAACGAGGCGCCGTTGCCACCGTGACTGTGCGACCGTCGACCGTCTTCGGCTGCGAAGTATTTCTCCCCTTGTTTCTGTATCTCAAGCACTGCACAGGGCTGCCCCGCTGGCAGCTACCTGCCTGCTGCTGTTTGCACACACCAATACCCGATGTCCACGAAGCATGTTTGATAATTGTCGTCGATCCCTCGTGTCTGACGATCGTTTTTTTTTGAAACCCGGCTGACGATCTTCGGCTTTCCGTGCGCTAAGTTTCCTGTCTTCCTCGTTGCCTCGGTTGGCTCCCCTCTAGCTACCGCTACCGACTTCGCCCCCTAACCTTCCCCTTCCCCCACTCCTTGTATGGTCGCATCACACGACACGGTAACCCCGACCATCATCACGTGACCTAGCTCCCTTCTTTGGGGTAATACTTCGGAATTCATTTTCTAGAACAACTCAGGCATTTCGAATTGGACTGTCGCGATAAGAGGTGGTGCTGGGCACTCTCGTACCTATGATAGTAGTGACCACCCTGTTCTTCCAGATGTGTGTACCCATGCTTGTCTCTCATGTACAACAGATAATTTCATCACGCCGTACTCAACCTGTGCCTGGGCGAAACAAGTTGCTCAGCCACTGCTCCGATAGCCTGCATTAGTAGTGCCAACACCAACAGACCGTATCGTCGCCGCAGTGGTGACTGTTTGTCAGTCAATCGGTACAGCTGATGGTTCGAAAACCATAATGCTTCTCCGTTCGCGGAATCTTTGACAGCCCTTGCCCTGATGATGCCCACAACGAATTACCTATCACTTACGTTCCTATCCACAGGGTCATCCCCCCAAAACGCATGGCGAAAAAATTGTTAGCCCGGTCCCACCCTCGTTCTGCACATGGTCCTGGTTCTTCCGAGTGTGATGACAGAAGGCGATCTACAGCGCAAGAAATCCCCATCGGTCCTCGCCAGATCGTTGCTAGTGCTGTCTTGCGACCCCCTCTCCCCCTTGTTGGCACAATGTGTTAATATCCGCCATGGAGCCATTCTGTTAGCCGACTTTTTGCGCTCGGAATTTTCTGTGTTCGTATCTTCCATGTGCGGACGTACTTGCTCACTTAGTCGTGTTAGTCACGACGATGACTTGGCGCAGGATTCCGTGGGAAGATGGCCCAGATCTTTCAAAGGTTTTCGTCCGATGCTGTCTCGTTGTGGTTGGGTCGGTGTCTTAGTCCTTACTGCCTTTACTGTACATTTGCGTATGCGAACTTTCCACCCAATATAAAGTTGCGATGCGACGACGATCTAATGATGGCGATAGCGCACTACCGCCAATCATATGATCAACGTTATAAGTGCCTTATCTAGGAGTATGATAGGAGAATCGCCCATACAGTACGTTAGTCTCCTGAGAGAAAAATCGCCTTGCCATGGAATTATCTTCCTCAGATTGGGTATGTTATTTCAACATGGGCAGCTCGGCGCTGATTAACCGCGTGCTCCTGTCACCTGTGAGTCCATCGCCGCGTTGCGCCAACCAACGCCAGGTGCTTCCATACAGTTCACAACCCGAACCTCGCCGCCTAGACCCTCCTAGCGCTTGCCGTTTACAGTAGGGCCCATGTCGCATGTTGATGCTACGGTAGCGCTGGCAGGCCGCCCGAAATTACGCGTCCTGGTACTAGGCGTGGTCATGCACGGTGACCTACTAAGCCTGGCGGAGCACAGGTCGTAAAGTCCGTCTCACATCCCAGTAACATCCCGATCGGTGAAGAGACGAGCGTCCCGCTTCCTATCTGACGACCTTTACGAAAAACACAGGTATTACGAACCAAGAAGGGATATTTCTCTCTCGTCCAAGACAAATAGCTCCCCTCTATGTCTAACTTGGTATATTTGATAACTATACACATTGTTCCTAGGTAGTAGTACCCTTCTATAGATGTGAATCACGCCGACTCTTTAACATTTGCATCCGCTCTGGGTGTATCTGGGCCTGCAGATGCTGCGGATACTGGCAAAGGGGTAGGGCGCGAGAGCAGAGACAGCTGTGAACGAGAACATGACGTCAGGGTCTACCAGTCGAGTATCACGAGAATGTAACGTACAAGCAAAGCGCTTCCTAAACAAGGCGCGCACATGGTCCAAACGTCCTGTGTGTGGGAAGTGGAGTTAAGAATGGCTAAGAACCGTGCGATGAACACCACAGACCCGAATAGCGCCCACAGCGATGGCAACACGGTGAAAATCTGATGAGGCCGATTGCGATGCCAGGTCCGCCCCCTGCAGGAGATTACGGGACACACTGCCTTCGTAGATCGCACCTGCGATGGACTAAGCACAAAAGGACGTGTCAACTGAAAGGAGATGCATAGAAATGATTTGATACATACCAAGCCGACCGTCGCACCCGTGAATCGGACGAGGAAAAATGCACTAGTTCCTGCTGCTAGTTCTTTTGGAGATAGAGCACCCGTAAAGGCTTGATACGGTGCGTGGAACAGCATGCCCACGCCGATGCCCGCTAACAGTGGGAGAAACGATTGCATCGTCGTTGGAGTGCCCACACCAAGGAGGCACAGGAGTGCTGTAGAAAGTTCTAGCCAATCCCAATGGGAAAGCGCAAATGAACACCACACGCACCAAACCCTGTCGTGGCAATGAGCAAACCTGTGGAAATGACCCATTTTTGGCCAACGGTGTTGTGCGTACGCCTCTGAATGGCACCTAGAAGCCAAGCAACAGGCATGGAGGCCAGAGACGACCCCAAAGAGTATGGGAGGACCATGACTCCGGCACGAAGCTTCGAGATTGACGCGTTGACAGTCTGAGGTATGTGTGAATCCCGATGTTCTGGAGAGCTGACAGGGGTTACGCACCTGGAAGTATAGAGCTAGATAGAAGGTTCCGGTGTTGAATGCGACGCTGTGAAGGAGACTGACAATGAGGAGAATAACTAGGAATCCATCAGACGGAAGAGGAAAGCACCGAATAAGGCAACTGTGGACATACTGATATTAAAATTGTTAAAGATTGCGTGAGGAAATAATGCGTCGCGCGTTGTCCAAACCTCGTGGACTCCAGCTGCTATCAACAAGCAAGAGCCAACAATGATCAACGTAAGCGTCGAGGCAGCTGTCCCTGAATGGCGGTATTATAAGATTCCCAGTAGCGCGAGAGGTGTCGAGACTCACAGCCGTGAGCACTGGCGAAGCTAAATCCTACAATTATGCAGGAGGTGCTACCCATGAATAGGAGTCTGTTTCCTTTATGAGTTGATACGAACGAGGAACGGAAGTGCGTTCTGCCACTTACAAGCCAACGAAATCGAACTTCCGAAGGAAGTCTTTCCAAGAAGCGCCGTCAGGAACTGCCAGTTTGATCCCGTGTAATGACAACACAAGCACAACAGCACCCACGCAGCAGATGGGGATGTTGAGATAAACTGAGATGGGAGTTAGATGGTCGATATTGCCGGTCTAGAAGGTTGACATAACGTACAGGCCCATCGCCAGCTCAATGCGGAAGAACCATGACCTGACAATCCGGATGAGAACGGAGGCCAGATTTAAGTGTTTGACGCTTACTACTAAATAAGCCGCCGAGCAGTGGGCCCGCTATAGCCGAACAACTCCAGGTGACGCTGAGGGCTTGAGACCACTTTGCTCTATTTTGAACCTCCACAATCTCCGAAGTAATGACCCAGACAGAGCATACTATTCCTCCTCCACCCACGCCAGATAACGCGCGTGCGGCAATTAGCCATTTTATGTCCTGGGAAAATATTACCACGAGAGAGCGATCGTCAGGGAATTACACACTCGAGCAGCGCCACACAGTAAGGAACCGAGAGCGAACACGAGGATGCTTGAGAAAAGGACACACTGAAGCTAGATCAGTTGCTATCGGGTCCTGAAGTCAAATTTACTCACCTTCCTCCCGGTAAGGTCAGAAATCCTGCCGTAAAGTGGCTGACATGCAGTCTGGGTAAGCAGATAGGCAACGCCGATCCAGGTGTAATCAGATTGTGAACCATCGAATTCTTGTATGATGGTTGGCAAGCATGTGGACACGATTGTCTGTTTTTTTTCGGTAAGGAAGAGCATCGATCCAGAAGTCTCAGGCTGTCACATACTGCGTCGGTCGTTGCGAGGAACAATGTTAGGGCCGCGCTGTAGGAGAGTGAGATTGAACGAAGGCAGCCTTATTTTATTTGGGAAGACGCATTACCCAATGTGCGCCAACAGAATCCGCACAGTGGACAGAGGTTGAGAATGGGGTGGGTCATCAAGATTTCTTTTGGTGTCCTTCTCCCCAACAAAGTAAGGAAGAGTCTGACTTTTGTTTGCGGCTTCGGGAAGATGGGTAGCGGAAGACGCCGCGCTAGATGTAGCAGGAGACAGAGATCCAGCCTTACACCCCCCGTCCGACAAAGTGGATCCTTGATGAGACCTATCATCGCTCGATACCGAACGAGATGGCCAACGGAGAAAGTGGAGCATGGATATCAGAGACGGGAGTTTTAGATGGAGAGGTATTCCTGGGAAGTGGTCTTAAGACTGTGGAGAAAACACTTGTCGTGTGGGGCATTTTATAGGTTCAGGAGGGTGGGGGGTATACCTCTGAGATATCGTCTCGCTGGAATTAAAATCTCGACCTGAAGGGAAAAGAGGGAATCGGAGAATATAGCTGCATGGCAGAACTCGTCCGGAGGGTCACCATGTCCAAATCGGTGCAGGATATGTGTTAAGCTCACTGACACCAATGAGTATAACTTCGTATGGTGCGTACATAGTTTCTTTGGACGCTGGCGGACAGAAAAAGAATGCCGAGCGAGGCTAAACAAACAGGTACGATCCCCAATATAAAAAAAATTGACGGCGAGGTGGCATTATTGGACTTCTGGCCGAGACCTAGAAAGGAAGAAGCTTTCTTTTGACCAGAGATTCCCACAAGACATTCATGACGGCGGGAGCTATCGTGGTTATGTGGAGAAGGGTAAACAGAGAGGGAAGCACCGGTGGCGGGGCGGGAGCCGAGTCACCAGCTGAGATCGTCGAATGCTTCGATAGATGCTATGGACGTAAAGAAACACGCTGCAGGGCAGACCCTGCTCCCAGAGGAGAGATCGGGAAAGTCGACAGTCGGTGTGGGTACAGTTTTCCGATAACCGCAACCATGATCCAAACGGTCGTCAGAGTACAAGTCCAATAATTAATTGTGGAAATATGCTCTTATTTTCACTAGAAAGAAATGAAAATGAAAATTAAATGCTCTAATGTTGGCTTCCTCATTTCTACCACCCGGTTGCTCTCCTCTTTTCCCGTGTGTCCGATTCAGTGTCGTTGTTCCTATTCTCTTCGTCACCTGCGAGCGCCAATTCGTAAATGAAAATGAAAAACCAAACCAAGAATTGCGTGTAATAATCAAGACCCCGTAAGGTCTCGGATTTTCCTCCCCATGCGGGACAACCAACTGTCGCCCGTCCGGTGTGAGGTTGTAGAAGAAAAATCTGCCGTACCATTGTCATGATCGAGCGACGCATTGGGATTGGAACTCGTCGAGAATGTCGACCCGTTCACGTCAACGTTACTTGAGGGTTCCTGGGTTTCTTTCGGGGACTTCTGAGCACTTCGGCCTTCCACGTCATCAGCGTACTCCTGAAGAATTTCTCGTTGACGATCCGTCAGCGATCTGACAGGTTCGTCAATACATTCGGACATAGTCCACCCCCTACTCTCCGGCACACTTGCCTTGGAATTTGCACCGTGAAGGTTACGAACAGGTCACCCTTTTCTCCGCCGAACACAGCTTGAATCCCACGATTTTTGAGGACCATTTCTTGGCCTTGTTGGGTACCACCAGGTACGCGAACGTCCACATCGCCGTCCAATGTAGGTACCCGAACTCTTCCGCCCAGCAACGCGGTGTGAAGAGGTATACGAGCATCATGATAGATATTGGAACTTTGCCGCCTGAATATTTTTGAGGTCGCGACATTGACGCGCACGAGAAGGTCGCCAGTGGGACCCTTGCCATGGTCTGGTGCATCGCCGCCGTTTGGGACCCGAATGGTCATGCCGTCCTCAATCCCTGCAAGCATCCACGGTAACCATAGGGAACAGGCAATAAGCGCTCGAGATAAAGATACTGACCTGCAGGAATATCGACTTTGACGCTCTTGCGACCCCTTACCTTGCCGATGCCATCACACTCCCTGCAGTGGTGTCCGCGGGGTATAACGGTTCCCACACCCTGGCAAGTCGGACATGTACTTGCCATCTGGAATCCGCTGTCGATGATGAACGTCCTAGTGCCCGAACCGTTACATGTAGGGCATTTCGAGCGTTGAGATCCTGATCTGAGACCGGTACCGGTACATGTACTGCAATCGACGACTGGGTTCACTTTGATAGTCCGTGATGTGCCCTTGGCTGCTTCCATGAAGCTCACTCCAACGGTAGCTTCGATGTCTGCACCCCTGACGTTCTGAGTAAACGCAGAAGCACCTGAACGACCTCTCCCTCCAAGTGCACCAAAGAGTTGGTCAAAGAGGTCAGATTGCCCGCCGCCACGTCCGAACGGTGACCCAAAACCGCTTCCGAAAGGATTGCGTGCAAATGCTTCTGGGTCAAAGCCGGGCTGCTGTGAAGCCGCACCATATTGATCGAAAGCGGCCTTCTTCTTTTCATCTTTCAGAATCTAGGGGTCCTAGTCAGGACGTATGCAGCAACAGCCAGGACCACTGACACACATCATAAGCCTCTTGGATTTCGACAAATTTCTCCTGCGCGTTCTTGTCGGGGTTTGTGTCCGGGTGATATTTCCGGGCCAGCTGAGTCAAGGTGTTAATTGGAAACGCATGGCGAGAGAACAATAGCGCCACGCACAGAAAAATAGACCTTCTTGATTTCAGCAGGAGATGCATCTCTGCTTACGCCGAGAACTTGATAAGGGTCTTTCGGAGCATATGACGGCCTAGATGCATGAAAACGCCGCTGCAACAGCACGCGATCAAGATGGTGTCACGAGTGACCAAGAGGGTAGTTACCCTGAACTGGTTCTGGGGACTACTTGGCGATATTGGGTGCGGTGTGTGATTGAGGGCGTACGATAAGCGCCTCGCAGAGCGAGCGCATGAGTAATATGAGATAAAAGAATTAACCCTTTGAGAAGGCAAACGGAGGAACATCGCACAATGAACGAGGATGAGGACCAAACCGCGTTGGGTCGCGTTTGTGTGTCTCTGTTTGGCGTTGGGTTCTCAGTGGCACGTGCAACCCCCCAAAAGCTTCCGACTTGCCACTCCGGTGCTTTTTGCTAGAGGAATGAAAAAAAAAATTCATTTATTTCATCTTCATCATGTCGTTCTCTCAATATCCGACAATCTAATCTCTGATTACTTGGCATTTGCCACTTCCGGCGGTTTTTCTCTACATACCCATAACCATAAGCCCCCCACCGCACATTACAGAACGCCGTTTCATCAACGTCGTTTGCGCTCAGCCGGTGTGAGAAAACAGTCGTCTTATGACACACTCTCTTTCCGTAAATTGTCGATCGCTCAGCTCCCCGCGTTACAACCCCGGAATGTTGAGGCGACTACTCCTTCCTTCGTTTATGACGGCCACCCGAAAGAAAAGCCTAGAACTCGTTGTATCGCCACCGCGAATATTGAATAGCTTGATTCGTTGGGCGCGCCAGGTTAAAGTTACAAGGTCTATCGTTTAATTTAAGTTTACGACTGTAATGCAATACCTCTAGAGGTAAAGGTAAATGTGCTCAAGAATGCGGCGAATGTTCTGATGCACCAGTCGCCAGGAAAAGCGTCCGTGGAGCCATTCCAGTCAAGATAGAGACCGAGCTGTCCACCAACCCTTTCCGTATGATACCACAATTTCGTCACCCTTCCTTATTCCCTCGGCCAAACTCCAGATCCCCATTCTGAGGTCCCCACCGGTCGTCCGCCGGTCTGCAAACTCAGCATTAGGTTTTGGTCGGATACCGCGGTAGTCATTCACGAATCGGGCCTCGTTTCCCATGCTACTTGCGTCCACCCCAATGCTTTCACCGTTACCTGCAAAACGATAGAGCGAAACGTCATAGTCGGACGTCGGCCGCTCATCGGAGTGTACTTCGCCAATATACTCGACAATAAGTGTCCGTGGAGGGATTTTCCTCGCCGCGAATAATCCGTGCTGTCCGTGGGCAGGATGTGATCGATCCGTGATTGGACGAATCACACCAAGCGGGTGTGGGGCAGGAGGTAGTGGGGTTCGCTTCGAGCTACTTCCTCTCAGAAACAACAACGCATCGTCCGATATCGAGGGGTGAAAATAGGGAATGGTCAAGTACTGAACATCAGTTGGCCAGTTTTTCGGAGGATTCATCCAGAGGATGGCACTGGTACTGGCACATCGAACAGGCGAAAGGAAAGGAAGGGAATCGGCATCGGAACGGGAAGCCGAGGCCGATGAGCGTGGGAGATATTTTCCCAAATAGTTCGCAGTGAAGCGTGATAGGCACGATGCAGCTCTGACCTCCTTCCACGTTCCTCTCTGTGGGCTCTCGATGGGTCGCGCGGCAGCCACTTCAGTAGCTCGGATCTACGCGGATGTGAATGCGAAATTGGGCCCATCATGGCACGAGTACGGTGCGCTCACAGCGGCTTATTCCAGCATCCTCCACGATTCATCTCTCCCAGACAATCTTCAGGTCCAATGGGGGTCCCAGGACCACTATGAGATCGTCCGGAAGGTTGGACGGGGAAAGTACTCCGAGGTCCGTTTCTTTTCATCCTTTACGCCATTTGCGACCTCGAACCCCCTTCAGGTCTTCGAAGGAATAAACATAGCAAACGACGAAAAATGCATTATCAAGGTGCTGAAGCCAGTGAAGAAGAAGAAAATCAAGCGCGAAATAAAAATTTTGCAAAATCTCGCCGGCGGTCCGAACGTCGTTGCTTTGCTCGATGTCGTGCGGGATCCGTTGTCCAAGATTCCTAGCCTCATTACCGAATACGTTAACAACATCGACTTTAAGGTCCTGTATCCTCGTTTCAGTGATATGGACGTTAGATACTACATGCTGGAGCTCTTAAAGGTATCATCAATCCTTTTCACGTATTGCATCTTATCTCAGATCTTGGCAGGCGTTGGATTTCTGCCATTCCAAGGGTATCATGCATCGCGACGTGAAGCCACACAACGTTATGATCGATCACGAGCGACGCAAGGTGTGACCCTCCCCATTGTGCTTAACTTCTTCTGTATAACCTTACGGGCCGCAGCTGCGACTTATAGATTGGGGTTTGGCAGAGTTCTATCATCCAAGGACTCAGTACAATGTTCGGGTTGCATCGCGTTACTTCAAAGGGCCAGAGTTACTCGTAGACTTTCAAGAGTATGACTACAGCTTGGACATGTGGAGCTTTGGCTGCATGTTCGCGTCAATGGTGCGATAACCCCTGTCTAGCCCGATGGTTTCACCCATATTTGGATTTCAGATTTTCAGAAAAGAGCCCTTCTTTCACGGTCATGACAACTATGACCAACTCGTAAAAATTACCAAGGTTCTAGGAACGGACGAGCTATACGCATACCTCGAAAAGTATGATATTGAGCTCGATGCACAATATGACGACATCCTGGGAAGGTGAGTAGAGAAGGGGAAGGATTGTGTCTCTTTTCAACTTATCCGGTCGCGCAGGTATCCAAGGAAACCGTGGACTCGATTCATCACTTCCGAGAACCAGCGGTACATCACGAACGAAGCCATTGATTTCCTGGACAAACTCCTTCGCTACGACCATCAAGACCGTCTGACCGCTCGAGAAGCACAAGCTCATCCCTACTTTGGTATCCTCTCATTCTTTTACTTGCCTGCTGACAAGACGTTGAATTCATCATCCAGATCCTGTGAGAAGCTCTTCGACGGTCGATGAGAATGAAGGATCTCTGGTGTAGATTCTTCCAAAGTCTTATGTATAGACC
>WNGR01003016.1_pt1 | contig 27277 bp, 29 predicted proteins | sample 5407581 | NCBI WGS metagenome assembly WNGR01 (sample SAMN13153383, study PRJNA577476) | soil metagenome | isolation source: 80 cm soil or saprolite under Garry oak tree replicate 2 | place: USA:California | collected 2016-06-15
TTTGGTTTGGCGCAAATTCACCAGCTACGCGGCCGGGTCGGGCGTAGCCATCACCAAGGCTATTGCTACTTGATGATGAGCGACTCATCGGCACCGCCTAAGCGACTGCGAGCACTGGAAGCCACACAAGACGGTTTTCGTTTGGCCGAGCTCGACCTAGAGTTGCGCGGCCCCGGCGCCATTTACGGCACGAGCCAGCACGGCGCACTTGATCTGCGCATCGCCAAACTGAGCGACACCAAACTCATTGCTGAGGCTCGTGCGGCCGCCCAGCAAGCTATCGACCGCGGCGAAAATCTGCTACAATATCCAGTATTGTCGGCACGTGTCACACTGTTACGAGCCGTCACTAATTTAAACTAATATATGTTTTCTGGTTTTATTCTAACGCCGCGTTCCGGCCGCATTGTCGGGGCGCACCAAAAGATCGACCGCCTGGCCCGCAGGTCGTTGCGGCCTTTGCTCAAAACGCCGCAACGTTTTCCGGGCATCAAAACCATTCTGAATTTTGAAGGCCTCGACGGGCCAGACGGCATCAAGCGTAAAAGCCCGGCCGTGGACGAACCCTGGCACTATTTCAATCCTTTTGATGAAACCGACAGTCAGCTTATTTCGCTCATCACTGCTCACCACAAAAAACTGGTTCTAGCGCTGAAAGACAAAGACGAAGTACGTGCCGGTTTCGAGGCTGCTTGGTTGGCACATGCCGTGGTGGACGGCCTGACTCCGGCCCATCACTATCCCTACGAAGAAAAATTGATTGAGCTGCGGGGCGGCGAAGGCCTGGAAAGTCGCACGACGCTCAAAGAAAAGATGTTCATGCCAGGCCAAACGCGCCGCGAACGTATGAACAAAAACTGGCAAATGTGGGGGGCGAAAGGCCTGTTCTCGACGCACTTTTTGTTTGAGTGGGGTGTGGCAGCAGTGATTGCGCCGCTGACGCTCAAAAATTCACAGCTCAATCAGGACGACATTGCCGAAACGTTGGCGCAAGACATTCCAACATGGTTCACACAAAAGGCGCGCGAAGTAGCCGGCATGGGTATGTACGATGCTTATTATAAGCACGGCTGGACAATTCCGTTGGCGCGGCAAGTCCGCAATCAGCTGGCGCCGTTGCTCGTGCAAACCGTCAGTTTAGCTTGGTACCGCGCTGCAGCCGAGGCTGGGCTGGCAGAAAGTTTGTGATGAGAATTATTGCCGGCGCACTTGGCGGACGTATGTTCGATTCGCCGAAAGGACGGCGCACACATCCAATGAGCGATAAAGTCCGCGGCGCACTCTTCAGCATATTGGGAGAGCTTGATGACCTGACCGTACTAGATGCTTTTGGTGGGAGCGGCGCGCTCGGTTTCGAAGCGGCAAGCCGCGGCGCGGGCGAAGTTACCATCCTAGAACAAGACCGCCAGGCGCAAGACACTATTGCCGAAAATATCAAGCAGCTTGGCTTGTCGGGGCGCGTCAGGCTTATTAAGGCTACGGCGCAGGGCTGGTCGCGGACCCAGCCGGCTACCGTCTTCGATATCGTATTGTGCGACCCGCCATACGATGATTTGCAGCTGCCAGTTATTGTGCGGCTCGTCGAACATCTCAAAACTGATGGCATTTTGGCGCTTTCGTGGCCAGGTAATGAATCCCCGCCGAGCCTCGAGGGTCTAGTCCTGATCGTTCAACGCTCCTACGGCGACGCGCAGCTAGTATTCTACCAAAAGATTTTGTAAAATATTGGGGCCACCGGGCGACCTTCGTCGGTATAGCGTCTGTGAGTAACCCATATCGGGGATGTGGTGAAATGGTAGACACGCTAGCCTTAGGAGCTAGTGCCGCGAGGCGTGAAGGTTCAAGTCCTTTCATCCCCACCATAGTGGCCTTACTTGAACCAGAGGTCGTCAAAGCACTGGCAAGCGAGGCCAGCGAATGCTTGTCGGAGCAGGTTCGTTAAAAACAGACTCATACACTGCTTTTGTGTAGACCTTTAAAAATAGGCGAAGAGCTGCCGTTTCCCGGCCATTAAATTCTGGGCGCCTACGGCTCGTCGCTTCGGGCGCATATTTCTCAACTCCTACCACGATCCGGTCAGACGCCTTAACATCGTGATTATGCAGATACGGAGTTCCGAACGCAAGGTAACTGGCATGCACCCCATGCGCCGAAAAAGCATTTTGAAGACGGTCTACTGATGTACCAGATACTACAACATCTGTTATGACGAGTACGTTCTTCGCATTAATCGCATCTACTATTCGTCGGGCATGCAGCGCGAGGCTTTCTTTCCACATAGAATTTATATTGAAAGGCTCTTCGCGTAGGTGAGACATGCCTGATGCCATAAAATAAGTGTGTGGAGTTGTCTCGATGCGTCCTGCCGTCTGGGCTAGCTGAAGGAATCCATGAGTAATTAGTGTAGGCACACGCCCAGATACGTCATCACCAATAAGTGCATCTATAGGCTCGACTTCATGCCGCCCAAGAACTTCTCGTTCGAAAGATGCTAAGTCATCCAACTGCCCAATAAGGTTAGTGGGGTAAATAAGGTCAGGCTGAGTGATATATGGATGCTGCCTGATTGCTTGTAAATTATCCAGCAAGCGTTCTGTCACAATATCTATATTATATCATTTAGTTGCAGAAATTAAAAGGCCACCTGTTGGATTTTATGAAGAATTGGTGAACTACTTGCAGAAGTCAAGCGTGAACTCGGAGACCCCCAACCCTATCCGGGCGCCAGGGATGCTGTTGCCCTTCTGGGAAGAGATAGACGTAGTGAAATAATCAGTTACGTGCCCGAATAACTGTAGAGCCGTCCAAGCAGAGCATGACGACTAGCCTATCTATGCACGGAATGCTATAATCTGCTGTCTATGCGATCACCCTCTGCGGAAGTTGTAGCCTATACACGGCCAGCACAATTCAGCTGGTTTACGTCCGCGACCTGTCCATATGACCGAGTGGTGGCGCTCCGGCACGATAACGGATATTTGGGTGATTACCTTGACGAGAGAGAAACACCCGGAATGGAAGAACGGCCACTGACACTAGCAAGAGAGGCGAGCAAACGTCTCATTACAGCTTTTCAGGCCATTCAAGCCGGGCAAGAGGTCAACTGTCACAAATTTACTCGTTACATGCTTGGCCTGCCGTTATCTTCCGATGAACCCTTAACCGACGTCAGCGCGCTGTCGCCAGTAGACAATCTGCCACTGGGTGCGGCCGGCTTGATTAGTCTTAGAATGGTAGGCGTAGCGCATAGTATTGGGTATGGCATGGGAGATGAAAGCCTGCAAGTTATGTCAGAGAATGGCGAGCTAGGCTTTGTCGCCAACCAGCATGTTATAGAGTTCTATTCGGATTTATTTGAAGGCAGGGAAACCAGGATGTATCAGCTGCCTGTGTAGGGTATAGAAACTCTGGTTTCATACTCGTTAGTTTGTGTATGGATTTCGCGTTGTATTTCGCGTTACGCTTCTGGCGTTGCTAGCGTATGCAACTGATCGTAGATGAGCTCTAGGCGAGCTGGCACATCGGGATCAAGCGGCTGCAGTTGGCTCGCCGGTATATACAATTCCGACCTCGTCGCGTATAGGTTTGCGCGTGAAGGAATAGCGTAGCGGCCGTCATCAAGTAGCAGCAATGTGCCTCGTTCTTTAGATACAGAGATTTGAGAAGAATCTACAACGCCTTTTAGAAACCAGCCAGTGACGGACTCCGGCTGGTCCAGCCACCGGCGACAGGTTTGACCAACAACTTCTTGAACAAATGCTTGTCGATCGAGCCAGCTTGCAGGGTGGAGTACGTGCACCTCACGGCTAGAGCGACATAGGTCCTCAGAAGCTGCGTCCAGCATGGCAAGGACTTTGCAAAAATAACGCTCTTGGCGCTCGCGTGAGAAGTCGGCCGGCAGCACAAATGGCGGCAGCATGCTATGAGACATAGGCTGTCTTTCACCACCCAAAGCAACGTTCCCCAACATTTCCAGTAAGTATAGGATTGTTTTTGAAGTTATGCAACTTTATTGTTTGATTAGCTCACTGGGTGGCGGATCTCTCGCCAAACCTGCTACAATAACTTAAAAGGAATATCGAAATGAGCTTATCTACCCAGCCGTACAAAGGGGCACGCGACTTCTACCCCGAAGACAAGCGTTTGCAAAAATACATGTTTCGGATCATGCGCGAAAGCGTGGAGCGCATGGGCTACGAAGAATACGACGCGCCGATTCTGGAATCGCTCGACCTATACCTGGCCAAGACCGGCGAAGAAATTGTGAACGAGCAAACATACGCGTTTGAAGATCGCGGCGGCCGCCAGGTGGCGCTTCGCCCGGAAATGACGCCGACCGTCAGCCGCATGGTCGCGGCCCGGCGGCAAGAGCTGGCATATCCGCTCCGCTGGTACAGCATTCCAAACCTGTGGCGCTACGAACGGCCGCAACGCGGCCGCTTGCGCGAGCATTGGCAGTTGAACGTCGACCTGTTTGGACTTGAGGACTTGCGCGCCGACACCGAAATCATCCAAGTCGCGGACAGCATTTTAAAAAAATTCGGCGCCACGCACGACATGTACCAGGTAAAGCTCAACAGTCGCAAGCTCATGGATTACATTTTGAACGATTACCTTGGACTGAACGAGACGCAGGCACACACCCTCGCCAAGCTCATCGACCGCATGCACAAAATGCCGGTCGAAGAATTCGAAGCTGAAGCCGCCAGTATTTTTTCGCATGGCCAACGCGAAGAAGGCGCGCATCACAAACTGCAAGGGCTGCTCAAAATAAAAACTTTGGAGCACTTGCCGGAACGCCTGCGCGAGCACGCCTCTGCCAAAAAATTGCAACAACTGCTGGCGAGCCTGCGCGATGCCGGCATCACCAACGTCGTGTTCGATGTTTCGCTGATGCGCGGATTTGATTATTACACTGACATCGTTTTCGAAGTGTTCGACAAGCATCCGGACAACAATCGATCGATGTTTGGGGGTGGCCGCTACGACGGATTGGTCGGATTGTTCGGCGTTGAGCCGGTGCCGACTGTTGGCTTTGGCATGGGCGACGTTACGTTGCAGAACTTTCTGGAAGTGCACGATTTAGTGCCGGCCCTGCGCTCCGAGACCGACGTGTACGTTATTTTGATCGGCGATGTTTACGACAAAGCGCAGCGCGTGGTTCGCGAGCTGCGCACCATGGGCCTCAACGTAGCCATTGACTTGACCGACCGCAAACCGGACAAACAAATCAAGACAGCCAGCAAAAAAAACGTTCATTACGTCGTGTTCATCGGCGAAAAAGAACTTGAAGAAGAATTGTACACATTGCGCAATTTACACACTGGCGTCGAGGAAAAACACAGCGCGTCGCGCATCGTCAGCATTGCCACCGATTACCGCGGCCAAGACGACGATTTGTAGGTCACGCCAATTACAACGAGTCACTTTCTACAAGCTGCGGATTGCTGGCTAAAAATTTATCAACCTGACCGCGCGTTGGCAGGGTATCGCGCGATATTTTGAGCGCAGCCACCGCGCAGCCAAACTCCAGGCTTTTGCGTAAATTCAAGCCGCTGGACTGTGCGGCAATCAGCCCTGCGTTAAAGCTATCACCGGCGCCCACAGTGTTGCGGGGCGCAACTTGGAAGGCAAACATGTGGATAATCTCATCGTCGTCAATGCTGTAGGCGCCAAGTTCAGCACATTTTACGGCAACGATTGCGTCGGCTTTGGTCGTTAGGCTGCGCAGTCCGGCCTCGATACTCGAGACATGCCATAGCTCTAGGAATTCATCGCGGCTCGGCAAATAATAGTCCGCTTTTTCGGCTAACGCGCGTACCCGCGCTCGATCCTCGGCGGTGGCATCTAGCGGTACGCGGCCGTGATCGACAATCAACTTGACTCCGGATTGCTGCACTCGCGCAGTCAGTTGCTCGCATGCAGGCAGCAGCCGCTTGAGTTTAAAGCAACCGCCTAAATATAAGTAATCGAGCTTGCCCAAAAGCGGCGTGATCTTGCCAACCACTTCTTGAGGCGTCAGCGCCTGATTGGCATTGCCGGCAACTAGCATGATTGTCTGCCCGACCTCATTGATAAGATTGAAGCTAATATTGGTAGAGACACTGTTGTCCGCAATAAGACCGGGCCGGATATTTTCACTGATGAGCCGCTGTGCTAGCAGCTCGCCATTCGTGTCGCCGCCAATTTTGCCTACGAATGTTGTATCAAATCCCAAACGAGTGCACACTCGCGCAAAAGTCACGGCCGAACCACCTGCCGCCGTGTCATAGTCACCGCCGATGACTTCAGTTTCGGGCGCGATGCCATGTGACTCAAATGGAAATCCGGGTACATTAAAATCGACGTAAGCCGCGCCAAGTGTCAAAATACGCTTGCCTTCCATGCTGCAATTGTAGCATCCGAGAGCAATCAGTTGCCGTAGCCAAACTCGAGCCGGTCTGTTACAGTAAAAAACTATGCAAGCATCAAAAAAGAATCTATCCGATACTAACGTCCAACTTATCATTTCGGCGGACGCCGCGCTGCTCGATCACGCTAAGACAGAAGCTCTGCAACATTTAGCCAGCTCGGTCAAAGTACAAGGCTTTCGTGATGGCAAAGCACCGCTGAACCTGGTTGAAAAGCAACTGCATCCTGAAAGCCTGCAAACTGAATTTCTGGAGCGCGCTATCAACCAGCTGTACATGCAGGCCGCCACGCAGGAAAACCTCCGCCCAGTTGCACAGCCCCAGATAAAAATCACTAAGTTTGTGCCTTTCGAGACGCTTGAGATCGAAGCTGAGGTCGAGGTGCTCGGGGACATCAAATTGCCCGACTACAAAAAGCTCAAGCTTGCCAAAAAAGAAGTAAAAGTTACGGTCAAAGATATTGATGAAGTCATTGCACAGCTCAAAAAGCGCGAAGCCGCGAAAAAAGAGGTCGCGCGCGCTGCGAAAACGAACGACGAACTTTGGATTGACTTCGTCGGTGTTGACGCTAAGACCGGCGACCCCGTAAGCGGCGCCGATGGCAAAGACTATCCGCTGTTACTGGGCAGCAACACGTTCATTCCGGGCTTCGAAGACAACCTCATGGGCATGCAAGCCGGTCAAGAAAAAACCTTCACCCTGGCATTTCCTAAGGACTACGGCGTAAAAGCCCTCCAGGGCAAAGAGGTCGCTTTCACGGTCACCGCCAAAAAAGTCGAAGAAGTGGTTGAGCCAAAACTCGACGACGCTTTGGCCGCCAAAATCGGACCCTTTAAAACGGTTGCCGAGTTAAAAGCCGACATCAAAAAACAACTTGTCGCCGAACAGTCAAACCAAGCCGAGCGCGAGCTAGCCGATGCGATTGTTCTTGAGATCGCCAAGCGTACAAAAGTTGCCATTCCGGAAGTGCTGATCGCCGAGCAGCTGGACCGCATGGAGGCCGACGAAAAGCAAAATCTGCTGTACCGCGGCCAGACATGGCAGGAGCACCTCAAGGCAGAAGGCGTCACCGAAGCCGAGCACCGCAGTCGCAACAAAGCCGACGCCGAGCTGCGCGTCAAAGCCGGCATTGTGCTGACTGAGGTTGCTGACCGCGAAAAAATCACAGTCACACCGGAAGAACTCGAGGTTCGCGTGCAACTGCTGAAAGGAGAGTACCGTGATCCGCAAATGCAGGCCGAACTCAGCAAACCCGAAGGGCGCCGCGAAATTGCCTCGCGTCTGATGAGCGAAAAAACGCTCGACAAACTCAAAAGTTACGTCGCCGCCTGAACGACCGCTACGACTCGTGGACGCAAAACCTTACTGCGGCTGGCACTCTTGACTTGTGAGTGCTAATCTCGCTATGATAAAGCTACGTAAAGAGGATTTTGACGATGAAACCAACCAACCAAGTACTTGTGCCAACTGTTATTGAAAACGAGGGTCGCTACGAGCGCGCCTATGACATTTACTCGCGCCTGCTTAAAGACCGCATTATTTTTTTGGGACAGGATGTGAACGAGCTCACGGCCAATGTCATCGTCGCCCAACTGCTGTTTTTGCAGGCCGAAGACCCTAAAAAAGACATTTTCTTTTACATCAATAGCCCCGGCGGCAGCGTGTACGACGCCTTGGCCATTTACGACACGATGCAGTACGTCACCAACGACATCCAGACTGTCGGTATCGGCATGCAGGCGTCGGCAGCCGCCTTTTTGCTAAGTTCCGGCACCAAAGGCAAGCGCTTTGTGTTACCCACCTCGACCGTCATGATTCACCAGCCGTCGAGAGGCACCCAGGGCAAGGCCACCGACATGGAAATCTCATTGAAGGAACTCCTGCGCGTCAAACGGCAACTCAACGAAATTATGGCCACGAACACCGGCCAAAAGATTGACAAAATCCAGACTGACATGGAGCGTGACAACTGGATGACAGCCCCGGAAGCCAAAAAGTACGGCCTCGTCGACGACGTCATTACTACGCCACCAAAAACAAAATAAGCGGCATACTGACGGGACAATCACTGGCAACCTCGCAACCGAGCGCGGAAGTGACGTCGCTTATTTGGCGCTGCCAGAAACGCCTACCGCGTTTTACATGCCCGTCGCAGCCTAAATCCGAGTTCATAAAATTTTAAATGCGATTATTATGGTATCGTACAGTAGTAATTGGAGATAAAGGTCATGGCAAGCCCCGAATTTAATCTAGAAGGCATACGCTTTGACGTTGTACGGCCAGAACAAATGACCGGCGAAGACTGGGGAAACGCCGCAGCACTTCTGACTAACGCATTCGCGAGCGGGCTTCAGAGGCAACTTGGCCCCGACCGTCACGATGAAGCCGTAGCAGTTGCCAACACCATGACTAGAGCGGACGACTTTGAGGGATTCAGGCAAAGCAGAATCGACCCAGCAAGTGGACCCACGATTTAAGGACCAATCTTTTGCCAAACCCCGAATTGTGCGCGCCGTTGACGAGCAGAACGAATCGCTTGCTGGCTATTTGTATAGTGCCGACGGGGTGTCGGGAAGTCCGACTAAGCGCCTCGCTAAAATGTACGCACCGCATTTCATGCCGATCGTAGGCGGCAAGCGATATGCATGGCAGCGTGAGATCGCTGTGCACCCCGACTATACGGACCGCGGCATCGGCCTCGTGCTTGGCGCGCTTTCGCTTTTGGAGCGCAAGCCAAACCAGATTGCAACAGCCTACGTCTATTCAGATTATCTGCCACAAGCTGGTCTAGCAATGAAGGCGCTTGGTTTCAAAGTAACAGGCAATCAGTATGTAGTACTCGGCCACGATGGGCCGATGGCCTGGCGAGATCGCCTCGCAGCTCCTGTCGGTCGGACGCTCAGACATATTCGCATGATTCCCGGAGCGTCTCAAGCCATTACCCAAGTCCGCTCCCAAGTTCGAAATAATAAAGCTTGACATTTGCCCCAAACTTCTGCAAACTCCTATATTAAGAAGTAGTGTAAGCTGGGCTGTGCTATGGTTGGCCAAGAAACCGTTGCACCAAAAACACCAACTTAGGATCTTCGCGCGAACAATCCAAAACTCAAAAATCATCAGCCTAAATAAGGGGAAGTGCTGCATATATGGCGAAAAGCACCATTACCGACAGTAAACAAGCCGGCAAGCGGACCTATTTCACCAAGCACGACGATGCCATCGATCTGCCAAATTTGGTAGACCACCAGAACAAATCATTCCAATGGTTTGTTGAGGAGGGTTTGGGCGAGTTGCTTGCCGAGATTAGTCCAATTGACGATTACACGGGCACAAAGTTGTCTTTGCGATTCAAAGATTACCACTTTGAAAACCCGAAGATGAGCGAGTTTGACGCTCGTGAAAACAATATTTCGTACGATGCGCCGCTCAAGGCGATGGTCGAACTGACTAACAAAGTCACCGGCGAAGTCAAAGAGCAGGAAATCTACCTGGGTGACTTCCCGTGGATGACGCAGCGCGGCACCTTCGTGATCAACGGCGCCGAACGCGTCGTTGTATCGCAGCTGATTCGCTCAGCCGGCGTCTTCTTTACTGCCGACCAGCATGGGGCAAACAGCTTGTATGGTGCCAAGGTTATTCCGGGCCGCGGTGCCTGGCTCGAGTTCGAGACCGCCGCCTCTGGCGCGCTGTATGTCAAGATTGACCGCAAACGCAAAATTGCCGTCACCACTTTATTGCGCGCGCTTGGCATGACCGAAGCCGCCATGAAAGAGACCTTCAAACACGTTGATCAAGGCAAGCACAGCTACCTGCAGGCAACTCTCGACAAAGACCCGACCCGTGGCACGAACGACGCCCTGATCGAAGTCTATCGCCGCCTGCGTCCCGGCGATCTGGCAACAGTCGAAAACGCCCGCAGCTTGATTGAGAACATGTTCTACAACTTCAAGCGCTTCGATTTCAGTCGCGTTGGCCGCTACAAAATCAACAAGCGGTTGAATTTGGATGTGCCGAACACGACCGAAAACCGTGTGATGCGCCTTGAAGATTTGGTAGCGATCGTCGCTGAATTGATCCGCCTGAACAACACGGGCGAGCCGGTCGATGACATCGACAGCCTTGCTAACCGCCGCGTGAAGCTGGTTGGCGAGCTCGTCCAGCGCCAATTCCGCATCGGCTTGCTGCGCATGGAGCGTAACACCAAAGACCGCATGAGCATGAGCGAAATCGAAGTCGTTACGCCAGGCCAACTCATTAACGCTCGCCCAGTTGTGGCAGCTGTGCGCGAATTTTTTGCCAGCTCACAATTGTCGCAATTCATGGACCAAATCAACCCCTTAAGCGAGCTTGCCCACAAGCGGCGTCTGAGTTCGATGGGGCCCGGCGGTCTCTCGCGCGAACGCGCTGGTTTTGAAGTCCGCGACGCGCACGCCACGCACTACGGCCGCATCTGTGCCGTCGAAACACCGGAAGGCGCCAACATTGGGCTCGTGCTAAACTTGGCCAATTATGCCCGCATTAACGACTTTGGCTTTATCGAAACCCCGTATCGTAAAGTCGTAAACGCCGTTCCCGCCAAAAATGCCGCTGGCCACATCGCCAACCTCAACCTGGAAGACCAAAGCGGCAAAGTACTCGTGAAAGCCGGTGCAAAAATCACCGAAGCCGACGCCAGCAAATTGGCAGCTGTGAAAGAACGGGCAACGTGGCCCGTCAAAGCAAAAGTTTCAAGCGAGATCGTTTGGCTTGACGCTTCGGGCGAAGAATCGGCCGTCATTGCCGGCGCAGGTAACGAGCTCGACGACAGCGGCTACTTTGTGGCCGAGCGCGTCAGTGCCCGCATGAATCTGAAATCCGGCGAAGTGGATGCCGACGAAGTCACCTACATGGACGCCGCCCGCAACCAAATTATCGGCTCATCCGCCGGCCTCATTCCGTTTATCGAAAAGAACTACGTGTACCGGTCGCTCATGGGCAGCAACCAGCAGCGCCAAGCCGTGCCGCTGATTCAGCCAAAGGCGCCCACGGTCGGTACTGGTCTCGAAGCTTCTGCCGCCCGCAACACCGGCCAGGTCATCTTGGCCGATGACGACGGTGAAATCGTGAAGGCCGAAGCCAGCGAGGTATTGGTCAAATACAAAGACGGCGAAGCTGTCAAATACGAGCCGCAGCATTTCGTCCGTAGCAACGAAGGCACGTCGATCAACCAAAAGGTAGTCGTCAGCTCCGGCGACAAAATTAAGAAGGGCGATGTGCTGATCGAAGGCATGTCCATTCAAAACGGCGAGCTAGCACTAGGCAAAGACCTGGTCGTGGCGTTCATGCCATGGAGCGGCTACAACTTCGAAGACGCCATCATCATCAGCCGCAAACTCGTCGAGAACGACACACTGACCAGCATTCACATCGTTGACTTCATGATCGAAGTCCGCGAAACCAAGCTAGGGCCAGAAATCGTCACCCGCGACATTCCAAACGTCTCTGAAGACGCCTTGCGTCACCTCGACGACGACGGCATCGTGCGCATCGGCGCCGAAGTCCATCCCGGCGACATCCTGGTTGGCAAAATTACACCAAAAGGCGAACAAGAACTCAGTTCCGAAGAGCGTTTACTGCGCGCCATTTTTGGCGAAAAGGCCAAAGAAGTCCGCGACACTTCGCAGCGCATGAGCAACGGCAAGCACGGCAAAGTGGTCGGCGTGAAAATCTTTAGCCGCGAAAACGGCCACGAACTGAAAGCCGGCGTACTCATGCAAATTCAAGTCTTTGTGGCACAAATGCGCAAGATTGCGGTCGGCGACAAACTCGGTGGCCGGCATGGTAACAAAGGCGTTATCGCCCGCATTCTGCCCGAAGAAGACATGCCATTTATGGAAGACGGCTCGCCCGTTGACATCGTGCTGAACCCGCTTGGCGTGGCTGCCCGCATGAACATCGGCCAGTTGTTCGAAACCCACCTCGGCATGGCCGCACGGGCGCTTGGTCTGAAAGTCGCCAGTCCGTCATTCAACGGCGTGCCTGGTGAAACAATTAAAGAACTTCTGAAGCAAACTGGCTTGCCCGAAGACGGCAAGCAGCAATTGTTCGACGGCCGCACTGGTGGCGCGTTTAAAGAGCGCACCACAGTTGGACTCATGCACATGATCAAGCTCAACCACATGGTCGCCGACAAAATCCACGCCCGCTCCACTGGGCCATACACCATGGTTACCCAGCAGCCGCTCGGCGGTAAAGCTCAAAACGGCGGCCAGCGCTTTGGTGAAATGGAAGTATGGGCGCTCGAGGCATATGGCGCCGCCGCAACCTTGCAAGAAATGCTCACCATCAAGTCCGACGACGTGTACGGGCGCTCGAAAGCCTACGAGTCAATCATCAAGCGCACCGAAATTGTTGGGCCAAAGGTCCCGGAAAGTTTCAACGTGCTCGTAAAAGAGTTGCAAGGGCTTGGCCTGAAAGTCGACCTGGTGCACTCCGACAAAGTTGTTGACGCCGAGCACGTCTTGGCCAGCCAAATCCGTGACGAGGCAAGCCATCCATCAGAGATCGAAGTTCCGGCGCCATTGGCCTCAGACGTTGATGTAACCGAAGAAAGCGCCGTTCCCGAATTCATGGTGATGGACGATGTCAGCGATGATATCACCGGAACCGTACCGACTGACGACGATAGCGACGATGCGAGCACCACGCCCGCCAATGAAGACGAAACTGAAGAGGAGGTAGCGTAATGCGTCGATATTCTTACGGCACCAACATTGCCGATTTTGACGCGGTGCGTTTGGCAGTAGCCAGCGCCGCCGACATCCTGGACTGGAGTTACGGCGAAGTAACCAAGCCAGAGACCATCAACTACCGCACTCAGAAGCCGGAACGCGACGGCTTGTTCTGTGAGCGCATCTTTGGCCCGGCCAAAGACATCAACCCGCACGACGCCAAATATAAAGGTGTCCGCTCGCGCGAAGCCGCCGTTGACAAACACGGCGAGCTTGTTACCAAAAGTATCGTCCGCCGCGAACGCATGGGCCACATCAGCCTGGCAGTGCCGGTTGCGCACATTTGGTTCTTGCGCGGCACACCATCCGCAATGGGATTATTGCTCGGAACCACTGTTAAGAATCTGGAGCGCATCGCCTATTTTGCCAGCTACATCGTCAAGGACGTGAACGCCGAAAAGCGCGACAAACTGCGCGCCGACAAAGAAGCTGAGTTTGCTGCCGCCAAAGAAGCCATCAAGCTACGCTACGAAAAAGAAGCGCAGGCAGAAGACGCGAACGTGAAAGCCTTGGCAGAAATGCAAAGCAAAGAGCTTGACGAAGTTAATAAAGAGTGGGAACAGCTCAAAGCCCAGCTCGACAGCCTCGAAAAGATGCGCATGATGGGCGAAGTCGAGTATCGCAACTTGCCGCCAGAACTCCGCGGACTCATTCAGGTTGGCATGGGCGGCGGCGCTTTGAAAGAACTGCTCGACAACATTGACCTCAAGCAGCTGATCGCCGACTTGACTGCCGAAGCCGAAGAAGCCAAGGGCCAGCGCAAGAAGAAGCTCATGAAGCGGCTGCGCCTGCTGGAGAGCATGGATCGAGCCGGCATCCAGCCAAGTTCAACCTGCCTCAGCGTATTGCCGGTTATCCCGCCAGACCTCCGACCGATGGTTCAGCTGACGGGCGGACGTTTTGCGACATCGGATTTGAACGACCTATACCGGCGCGTCATCAATCGCAACAATCGTTTGAAAAAACTCATTGAGCTGAACGCACCAGAAGTCATCCGCCGTAACGAGCAGCGCATGCTGCAAGAAGCAGTTGACGCCCTGATCGACAACAATAGCGCCCGATCGGGTCGCGCCGTGGCCGCCACCGGCCAGCGCCGCCGCCTGAAATCTTTGAGCGACATGCTGAAAGGCAAGCAAGGGCGTTTCCGCCAAAACTTGCTCGGCAAGCGCGTGGACTACTCCGGTCGTTCGGTCATTGTGGCCGGCCCGGAACTCAAGATCCACCAGTGCGGCCTACCAAAGATGATGGCGCTTGAGCTATTCAAGCCGTTCGTCATTGGCGAACTCATCGCCCGTGAACAAGCGCACAACATCCGCAGCGCCACCCGCATGATCGAAACCGGTGAAACTACCGTATGGGATGCGCTTGACGAGGTGATTAAAGGCAAGTACGTGCTGCTGAACCGCGCACCGTCGTTGCACCGCTTGAGCATTCAGGCTTTCCAGCCAGTACTGATCGAGGGTCGCGCCATCCAACTGCACCCGCTCGTTTGTAAAGGCTTTAATGCCGACTTCGACGGTGACCAGATGGCTGTGCATTTACCGCTGTCCGACGAAGCACAGGAAGAAGCTCGCACCATCATGGCTGCGAACATGAACTTGCTAAAGCCAGCCGACGGTACGCCGATCTTGTACATCGAGCAGGATATGGTGCTGGGCTGCTACTACCTAACATACGACCGCCCGAGCATCAGCAAGACGATCATGCCCTTTTCAAGTTTCGACGAAGCTTTGATGGCCTTTGACGGTGGCGTCATCAAACTGCAGGCTAACGTCCGCGTGCCGTTCCGCGGCGAAGTCCGCGAAACCACGCTGGGCCGAGTGCTCTTTAACGAAGTGTTTCCCGAAGACTTCGCCTACCAAAACGAGCCGATGACCAAAAAGAAGCTGCAAAAAGTCATGGCCGCCGTCTACAAGCAGTACGGCCAGACCAGGACGGCTGAAATCGCTGACGACCTCAAGGACCTTGGCTTCCAGTACGCTACTCTTTCCGGCCTTTCGATGGGCATGGGCGACTTCCCGAGCATCGATGGCATGGACGACAAGTTGCAAGAGGGCGAGACGCGAGCCGCCGCTATCTCCGACCAATACGAGCAGGGCTTCATTACCGAAGACGAACGCTACCGACTGACGGTCGAAAACTGGACCAAGATTGACACCCGAGTACAGGAACTTCTGGCCGAACAAATGGTCGGCCAAGAAAGCTCGGTGGCGATCGCTATCACCTCCGGCGCCCGCGGTAACATTTCGCAGATGAAAATGTGTGTGGGCATGCTCGGCGTGTTCTCGGATGCTTCCGGCAACGCCATCGAGCTACCGATCAAGTCAGGCTACATTGCCGGGCTGAATCCGCTCGAGTATTTCACCGGCACCCGCGGCACCCGCAAAGCGCTGATCGACATCGCCCTCAAGACAGCCGACGCTGGCTACCTGACGCGCCGCTTGGTCGACGTCGCCCAAGATGTCTTTACCATCACCGATGAAGACGATGCGCAAGACCCTGGCTTTGCGATGCTGCGCGCCGATGCCGAAGAGATTGGCGTAAGTTACGCGTCGCGGCTCGAAGGCCGCTTTGCCACCGAAGACGTCAAGAGCCACGTTAAGCGCGGTGAACTCATCACCAAAGAAATCGCCGCTGCAATCGAAGCTGACGAAAAGCTTGACGGCGTTAAGATCATGTCCGTGCTCAGCTGTACGCCGGTGCGCGGCGTACCCCAGAAATCCTACGGCGTTGATCCGGCAACTGGCCTGCTCGTTGTCGACCATCAACCGATCGGGGTCATTGCCGCACAGTCTATCGGTGAGCCGGGCACGCAGCTGAGTCTCGACTCTAAGCACCGCTCCGGCGCCGTTGTGGCGGACGATACCGCTCAAGGACTGAGCCGCGTAGAAGAATTGTTTGAAATCCGCACGCCGAAAGGTCAAGCCTACCTGACCGACATTGCCGGCCAGGCAAAAGTTTGGGAAGAGGGCGACCGCTATATCGTGCAAGTCACCGCCAAAGACAAAGAAAGCGTCACTTTTGAACTGGGTGACCGCACCGCGCAAGTAGCCAGCGGCTCCGACGTTGCAATCGGTGACGTTCTCGCTGCCCTCGAAGACAGCAAAGAACCCATCGTCGCGCCAATGGCTGGCAAAGTGGAAGTTTCCGAAACGGAAATCTTCATTCACCCGGCAGCCCAAAGCGTAGTGCGCTACGAAATCCCTGGCTTCAAACAGATCACCGTCAAGGACAACGACCAAGTTGTTGCTGGCCAGCGCCTCACCAATGGTTCGATTAACTTGCCGGAGCTGATGCGCTTGCAAGGCGTCGAACCTACGCAGCGCTACATCATGAACGAAATTCTCAAGATTTTCGCAAGCCAAGGCCAAAACATCGCCGACAAGCACCTCGAGATTATCGTACACCAGATGTTCAGCCGCGTTCAGATCGAAGACGCTGGCGACAGCGAATTCGTAACTGGCGACGTCGTCAGCAAGCTGGCGGTCGTCGAAGCCAACGAAGCGCTCGTCGCCGAGGGCAAGCAACCGATCAAGTACAATCAGCTGATTCTCGGCATCACCAAAGCCAGCCTCAGCACCGACTCATTCCTGAGTGCCGCTTCGTTCCAAGACACCACCCGCGTCTTGATCGCAGCCGCCACCAGCGGCCGCGTCGACAAACTGTACGGTCTGAAAGAAAACGTGATTCTGGGACGCAAAATTCCGGTCGGCACAGGTTATGGTAGGGGCAATGGCAATGACGCCTTCGGCGCAGATGCAGATGAAGTGAAAAACAGCGAAGTTGCAGTCGCAGTCTAAATCTGTTAAAGTTAGTTCATTACAATGATTCGAGCCGGGAAAAACGGGTATCGCGGCGTTTGGCAAAGCGAGCGATACCCGCCCATGGCGGAAGATAAGGAGAATGCATGCCGACAATCAATCAATTGGTGCGCAAGCCGCGCACCAAGGTGACAACCAAGTCGAAGTCACCGGCGCTGCTTAAGGTTGTGAACAACCTTAAGAACCGAAACTACGAGAAGCCTTCGCCGTTTAAGCGCGGCGTTTGCGTGAAGGTTACGACCAAGACACCGAAAAAGCCGAACTCGGCGCTGCGTAAAGTCGCCCGCGTTCGGCTCGGCAACGGCAACGAAGTGTGGGCGTACATCGGCGGTGAAGGACACAACTTGCAAGAGCACGCCGTGGTCCTCATTCGTGGCGGCCGCGTGCCTGACCTTCCGGGTGTGCGATATCACATCGTTCGTGGTGCACTTGACCTCCAAGGCGTTCAAAACCGCAAACAAGGCCGTTCCAAATACGGCGCCAAAAAGGAGAGCAAGTAATGGGATTCTCTTTCTCTGAATTTATACCACAACAGGCCTGCTTTGAGACTGACTGCCCCAAGTTGCCGGAACACGTTGCGAATGGCGGGGGGGATTTCGAATCGTCTGACGATCGCGCCAAAGTTATAGTCAGCTGCAATGAGATGATCGGACCCTGTGGCACACCCGGCCAAGTCGGTTTTCAATGTGGCGTTCTTGCTGTCGCGGGACTTTACACCCAAGAGCTTCCAGGCGATGAAATGCCTTTAGAAGGAGACGAACGATAATGCCACGCAAAGTTACCAAAGCACTAGTCCGCGACGTACCACCCGACCGTTTGTACAGCAGCGTGCAAGTCCAGCGCCTGATTAACCGCGTCATGCGCGACGGCAAAAAACAACTTGCCGAGCGCCTCGTGTACGACGGCATGCAAAAAGCCGCGACAAAACTCAAAGTCGAAAACCCGCTCGAAGTCTTTGAGCAGGCTCTCAAAAATGTCCAACCACACCTCGAGACGCGCTCCCGCCGTGTCGGTGGCGCCAACTATCAAATTCCGTTCGAGGTCAAAGGCCAGCGCCAAAACCACCTGACCACCATGTGGTTCGTGGCAGCGGCCCGCGCCCGCAAAGGTATGAGCATGGCCGATCGCATCGCGCTCGAGCTCGTCGATGCCTACAACAGCCAGGGCTCAGCCGTCAAGAAAAAAGAAGACACCCATAAAATGGCCGAAGCCAACCGCGCCTTCGCGCACTTCGCCAGGGGCTAGTCGATGCCGCGCATCAACCTCGAAAACCGGGAACCAGAGTTTCGTCCAGTAGCACCCGTCGATCAGTATGACGACTCCAGCCAGGCAACATCTCTGACTCTCTACGAGCCTTATACGGACGGCGCCAGTGGCGATGAGTTTCCAGCTTTTGAGGTGACTATTTTGACATTGCCGAGTTCAGACCCTACCGACGAGCGATTCGATATATTGCCCGATGTCGTGAACGATCCACTCGCCACAACGACCGTACAGGTAACTGGCCCGATGCGGCTCGGGCTCGAGGACGACGGCATCGTAGTGTGGCCGCTACCGGACTCGGACGTAGTTCCGAGCTTGGGGCTCCGGCTACCGGGCCGTGAAGGCATAGAGATAGAGCAGACCAAAATTGAAGCAGCAGCAACGATACTGGCCAATGCCTTACGTGACAGCATTCGGGCAGGACTATTTGAGTAACTTGAGGGCAGGAAACAACCATGGCAGGAACTAAATACACACTACAAGATCTGAGAAACATCGGCATTATTGCACATATTGACGCTGGCAAAACCACCACAACCGAAGGCATTTTATACCGCACGGGTTTGAAGCACAAAATCGGCGCCGTGCATGATGGCGGCACTACGACCGACTGGATGGCGCAAGAGCGCGAGCGCGGCATCACTATTGTGTCCGCGGCCGTGACTTGCTACTGGAAAGGCAAACAGATCAACATCATCGACACGCCGGGGCATATCGACTTTACGGTCGAAGTGGAGCGCTCTTTGCGTGTCCTCGATGGTGCTGTGGTTGTATTCGACGGCAAGATGGGCGTGGAATCGCAGTCCGAAACCGTCTGGCGCCAAGCCGACAAATACGGCGTCCCGCGCATCTGCTTTATCAACAAAATCAACCAAACCGGCGGCGATTTTTACAAATCACTCGACAGCATTCACGCCCGCCTGAACAAACGTGCCTTCCCGATTCACCTGCCAATCGGCTTCGAGCAAAGCGTAAACGGCGTCGTGGACCTAGTAAGCATGAAAGCCTACACCTACAAAGACTTCACCGACCATGAGCTAGTCGAGGGCGAGATTCCTGCCGACATGCTTGAAAAAGCCAAAAAATACCGCTCGCTCTTGATCGAAAACGCGGTGGCCGAAGACGAGGCCTTGCTCGAGAAATTCTTTGAGGTTGGCGAAGACGGACTCACCGAAGCCGAGATCACACAGGCCATTCGCAGCGCGATCCTCAGCGGCAGTTTCTTTGCAGTGAGTGGCGGCGACGGACGCGGCGTGATCGTCGAAAAACTGCTCGACTTGGTTGTCGAGCTACTGCCCAGCCCGCAAGACCGCGGCTCGGCCTGGGGCACGCACCCCAAAACCGGCGACGAAATCGAACGTAAGAGCAGCGAAAACGAGCCGTTTGCGGCGCTGGCCTTCAAAATAGCCACCGACCCGTTTGTGGGCAAGCTTGCCTACTTCCGCGTTTACTCCGGTAAGCTGCAAGCTGGCTCGTACGTGCTCAACAGTTCGGCTGGCGAAAAAGAGCGCGTGGGGCGCATCGTGCGCATGCAAGCCGACAAGCGCGAAGACGTCACTGAAGTTTCGGCTGGTGACATCGCCGCCATCGTTGGACTGAAGGGTACCACTACTGGCAACACGCTCTGCGACCCGAACAACCCGATCGTGCTGGAAAGCATCACGTTCCCCGATCCGCCCGTGGCCATCGCCATCGAACCAAAGACCAAAGCCGACCAAGAAAAAATGAGCCTTGCGCTTCAGCGCCTTGCCGAAGAAGACCCGACTTTCCGGGTCAAAGTCGACGACGAAACCGCCCAAACCATCATCAGCGGCATGGGCGAGTTGCATCTCGAAATTCTGGTTGACCGCATGAAACGCGAATTCAACGTCGAAGCCAACATCGGCCAACCGCAAGTCGCTTACCGCGAGACCATTCGCAAAGACGCCGTTGAAGTCCAAGGCAAATTCATCCGCCAAAGCGGCGGCCGCGGCCAGTACGGCGATGTCTGGCTCCGCCTCAGCCAAAACGAAAAGGGTGCCGGTTTCGAGTTCATCAACTCCATCAAGGGCGGTGTCGTTCCGGGCGAGTACATCAAGCCGGTTCAGCAAGGCATTGAAGAAGCAATGAGCAACGGCGTGATCGCTGGCTACCCGGTCGTTGACATGAAAGTCGAACTGTACGACGGCAGCTACCACGAAGTTGACTCCAGCGAGATGGCCTTCAAAATCGCTGGCTCGATGGCGTTGCAGGAAGGTGTCAAGAAAGCTAGCCCCGTCTTGCTCGAGCCGATCATGAAAGTTGTGGTCGTCACCCCCGAAGCATTTATGGGCGACGTCATCGGCGACCTTAACAGCAAGCGCGGCCGTATCGAGTCAATCGAAGACCTGCCAGCTGGTATCAAAGAAATCACCGCTTTTGTCCCCTTGGGTGAGATGTTTGGCTACACAACCAACTTGCGGAGCGCAACCCAAGGTCGTGCCAGTTCAAGCATGGAGCTCGACCACTACGCCGACGTGCCGTCGCATGTGACCGAAGCAATCATCGCCAAGCACGCCAAATAACAGTCAGCAACGTACGTGAAGGAGACGAGCCATGTCCAAAAGCTACAGTTTTACCACCAGCGAAACGACTGCCAGTGATATGGCTCGTGCTTTTTTCAAATTCCAGCTGCGACTGCCAAGCATCCTTATCATCTACCTTTCGGCATTTTGTGTTGGGATTTACATAGCCGTGGCGTTGAGAAGTGTTGTGTACGCCATTATATATGAAGCGGTGACGCTGCTTGGACTGCCGTATCTCACTTACCGCAAGCTAAAAAAGCGCCTCCAGACTACGTTTGTGCCGGGCGCAAAATTGTCGGCCAGCTTTACGGATACGACGTTGCATTTGTCAACACCGTTCGCGACGTCCGATACGGCGTACAGTCTTTTTCGGAAGATCATCGTGCAAAAAGAGTTTGTAATTCTTCGGCCAAAGGCAAGTGGCATATATATTATTTTGCCGCGCGCGCTCTTTCCGGATGACGAACTCGCCGCCTTGCGAGCGCGCATTACTTCCGAGGCCGCCGAACCGCAGTCGCCCGGCAAGGCATAGCCCATACGAAAGCAGGTATGTACCGCTTGCGCCTCCATTGCAAATTTTGCTTTACACCTCGGGAACTTTTCGATACAATACCCTGGTCACTGGTGTGAGTTCTCTAGGATCATCCGCCAAACAATACTAATTAAAAGGAGTCATCTTTAATGGCAGACACATTTGACCGTAGCAAGCCGCACGTGAACGTCGGCACCATTGGCCACGTTGACCACGGTAAAACCACTTTGACCGCAGCAATTACCGCTGTGCTCGCTAAGCGCCTCCCAAGCCCAGTTAACAAACCAAAAAAGTACGATGAGATTGACAATGCGCCCGAAGAGCGCACTCGTGGTATTACTATTGCCACCGCCCATGTTGAGTACGAGTCCGAAAAGCGCCACTACGCGCATGTCGACATGGCCCCATGCCGCAAACCCGCGAGCACGTTTTGCTTGCCAAGCAAGTGGGCGTACCAAAAATTCTTGTCTTCCTCAACAAGATGGATCTGGCTGACGCCGACTTGGTTGAACTCGTCGAAGAAGAGATTCGCGACTTGCTCGAAAAGAACGGCTTTGACCGCGACTGCCCAATTATTCGTGGTTCCGCCACCAAAGCATTAGCTGGTGACGCCGCAAACGAAGACGCCATTATGGAACTCGTCAAAGCCATGGACGATTACATTCCAGAGCCAAAGCGAGACCTCGACAAGCCGTTCTTGATGCCGATCGAAGATGTCTTCTCAATCAAAGGCCGCGGTACTGTTGCCACTGGCCGTATTGAACAAGGTATCGTTAAGATCAACGACGAAGTTGAAATCGTTGGCGTCCGTGATACCAGGAAATCGGTTGTAACGGGTATCGAAGCCTTCAAAAAGCAACTTGACCAAGGGCAAGCCGGTGACAACGCCGGTGTGCTGCTTCGCGGTATCGAGCGCGACGACATCGAGCGCGGGCAAGTGCTTGCTAAGCCAGGCACGGTTACACCGCACACCGAATTCGAATCGGAAGTGTACATTCTCAACAAAGATGAAGGTGGTCGCCACACGCCATTCTTCAAAGGTTACAAGCCGCAGTTCTACTTCCGCACCACGGACGTAACTGGCGAAGTCGAACTGCCGGCCGACAAAGAGATGGTCATGCCAGGCGACACTGTAACCTTCAAGGTGAAGCTGCTCGCACCGATCGCTATGGATGAAGGTCTCCGCTTCGCTATCCGCGAAGGCGGGCGCACCGTTGGTGCCGGTGTGGTTACGAAGATCGTTAAATAAACGACCTTCTTACAAGCCTACATAAAATACCCCTTGTTTAGGAGGGGTATTTTATGCGTAGGGGCAGAGTGCGTCAGGCATCGGCAATTGAGCCACGAAAGAGCGTGCTGTTAGACATACAAGCGTAAATATTCTCACAATATCATGGGCTTTTGATCTTAGCCAATTAAGTATTAGCCCTTATAGCGTCCCGCGTTCGTTTATGGTAAAATAATTACGTAATTAGCTAAATTACGCTGAATAAAAGTCATCATACTGTCACTCTGCGAGAATATGAAGATGTTACAGCGTCGCGCCGAGTAACGTCGGTAGGAGATTTTAAATGGTAGCAGAACCCAAAAAAGACACCAAACAGCGTATCCGCATTCGGCTGAAGGCCTACGATCACAAAGTGATCGACCAGGCCGCAAAGCAAATCGTTGACACCGCGCTCCGCACTGGCGCCACCATTGCCGGGCCAATTCCACTGCCTACCGATCGCAGTGTATTTACGGTCGTAAAAAGCCCGCACGTCTTCAAGAAAGGCCGCGAGCAGTTTGAAATGCGCGTGCACAAACGCTTAATCGATGTCACTGATCCGACACCAAAAACCATCGACAGCCTCACCAACCTGAGTCTTCCGGCCGGTTGCGACGTCGAAATCAAAATGTAGTCGAGCGATGCTTCGGCTGGTTCATGCCGGCCAAGCATATCAGATCTTGTCAGTAGTTTATGACGCTACGGTGTGCTATAGTCAGTAAATGAAGCCCGGAATGGCAGCACGTGACCCCAATTCAGCCGGATCTCGCCGGTTGCCAGTTGATGCCGTTACAGGAGAAATCTACACATTTGACGCTGGCGACCCCATTGACCGTGACAACCTCGCGTGGCTTATAGGCGGCGACCCTGCCAACATCTACAAGCTCGGCGCAATTCTTATCGAGGTTGCAACCCAACAAGGCATCGAGGCGATTCCGCCGCACACCGCAATATATAGGCCGCCTTTTGAGCAAGCATCGTAGGGTATAATGAATAGGCATGAAAAAACAAAAAACTTCCAACGCACGCATCAAATCTATCGCATCAACGCCATACGATAGCGTTTTTTTATTGAAGATCGCGCTTTATCTAATCCTTGGTTCGATGTGGCTGAAAATATCCCACGGCGCCAGGGTAGTATTCCCACTGCCAGTCGGACTGATTGTCGGCGTCAGTTTTGCTTTTCACGACCACTTTCAGATTGACCGTAAAATTGAATACGCTGTGCTGCTTGTCGCGATGCTCATTGGTTTCTTCGCACCCTTTGGTCTCTACATCTCCACGTCGTAGAATAGACAACATATTGACAGGAGTAGACGTATCCTGCTACACTAATTTCGGTATCACAAAATTCTGTACTTGGTGATTTGGGAAGGTCTGATCTTTAACAGATCAGAAACCGCTCGGAGCCGAGCCTTTTTATGTCAGTCGACAGACTAGGGCGCCGGCAACAGGTTAAGACACTGCAGCGGCCAAGCGCTTGCACGGAGACACTATGAAAGCACTGATCACCCGAAAGGTTGGCATGACCAGTACCATCGCCGAAGACGGTACCGTGCAGGCTATTACCTTGCTTTCCGCTAGTCCTTGCGTCATCACGCAAGTCAAAACCGACGAAATCGACGGCTACACGGCTGTCCAGATCGGCTTTGAGGAGGCAAAACAAACAAACGTCGCGAAAGCACAGCAAGGCCACTTCAAGGCAGCCGGCATGCTCCCTGGCATTATTCGCGAGTTCCGCGTTCCCGAAATCACTGAAGACCTCAAGGTTGGAGAAAAAATCAGCCCCGAGGTCTTTTCAATTGGCGACGAAATCGACGCTACCGGCACGAGCAAAGGTAAGGGTTGGGCCGGCACCATCAAGCGCCACAACTTCCATCGTGGTCGCAAAACACACGGTGGCCGCTCATACCGTCGCCCCGGTTCCATCGGTTCGATGTACCCGCAGCACATTTTCAAAGGCAAAAAAATGGCCGGACAAATGGGCTACGAGCAAGTGACCGTCAAGAATCTGAAGGTTGCCCTTGTCGATACCGAACTTGGTGTCATCGGCGTCACTGGCGCAGTGCCAGGACCGCGCAAAGGTATCGTCATTATCAAGGAGGCAAAATAATGGCTGTTTCGACCTACACAAAGAGCGGCACAAAAGCAACCACAACCGCCAAGCTCGACAAGCAAGTATTCGGCATTATGCCTGAAAATCATGATCTACTGAAATTGGCATATGTCGCCTACCTGGCGAACGGCCGCGAGAATCTAGCTGTTACGAAAACCCGCGGCCTGGTAAGTGGTGGTGGTCGCAAGCCTTGGAAGCAAAAAGGCACCGGCCGGGCCCGCTTCGGTTCAACCCGTAACCCGATTTGGCGGGGCGGTGGCATCGTCTTCGGTCCAACTGGCGAAGAAAACTATACCAAGAAAATTCACGTCGGCGCCAAACGCCAGGCAATCCGCCAAGCTTTGAGCCTGGCTGTTAGTGAAGACCGCCTAAAAATTGTCGAAGCTTTTGAAAGCAAAGATGGCAAAGTCGCCGCCGCAGTGGCACTGCTCAAGAAGCTTGACGCCAAGGGCTCAGTTCTGCTAGCGCTCGACCACAAAGACGAGAAAGTGATGCGCGCCACAAACAACCTGCCAAAGGTCAAGCTTGTGCAAGCCACCTACCTGAATGTCTACGACATTTTAAACGCCGACACTATTATTATGAGCGAAAAAGCTCTAACGATGGTTCATGATTGGCTTGGAGGTACAAAATAATGGATGCAAAAACGCTCGTCCTCAAACCGCGCTTGAGCGAAAAGACTTACGGCCTGAGCGAAGTTCGCAACGTCTACGTCTTCGTCGTCCCTGGCGACGCCACCAAACACACCGTTGCCTGGGCCGTTACCGCACAGTTTGAAGTAACTGTCGAAACGGTTAATATTATGAATGTTAAAGGCAAGGTCAAGCGTAGCGTCAGAAAAGGCGGCCGCGCCATGAAAGGCACTCGCTCCGACATTAAAAAGGCGTACGTAACACTCAAGGCTGGCGACAAATTGCCGTTCTTCGAAAGCATCAAAGACGAAGAGCAAAAGGCCGAAGAGACTGATAAAAAGCTCACGAAAGCTGCTGAAAAAGCCGCCGCCAAGGCCGCCAAAAAGGAGAAAAAATAATGTCAAGGGAAAAGAGCAGCCCGAGCTGGCGGATTTACTCCGCAGCCCGGCGCGATGAGAAAGCCGGGGCCCCCGGAAAATGTGAAGCATTTTTTGGGGTGGAGTACCGCCAGGTTTGTCTTATTACCTGGAGGGTAAAATAATGGCGATTAAAGCACATAAGCCGACTACTCCCGGCCGGCGCGGCATGACCAGCCAGGACTTTGACGGCATCACCACCAAAAAACCGTTGCGCTCCTTGCTCGTCACCAAGCGTCGCACCAATGGCCGCAACAACCAGGGCCGTATTACGACCCGACACCGCGGTGGCGGCGCGCGCAAATTCTACCGGCTCGTGAACTTTAATTTCGCCAGCGGCACAACTGGCGTGGTCGAGCACATTGAATACGACCCGAACCGCTCGGCGCGCATTGCTCGTATCAAAGATGACAAAGGCGTGTATCACTACATTTTGGCAGCAAGCGGCATGAAAGTTGGCCAGACCATCCACAGCGGCGAAGAGGTAGCGATCGAAGCCGGCAACCGTTTGCCGCTCAAGAACATTCCGGTCGGCAGCACAATCCATGCCGTCGAACTGCAGCCCGGCCGCGGCGCACAACTTGTCCGCACGGCTGGCAATAGCGCGCAGCTGATGGCCAAAGAAGGCGAGTATGGCCAGGTGCGTTTGCCTTCGGGCGAGGTTCGCCTCATTCACCTGGAATGCACGGCCAGCCTTGGCACTATTGGCAACGAACAGCATCAAAATGTCAAAATCGGCAAAGCTGGCCGCAACCGTCATTTGGGCAAGCGTCCTGGTGTGCGCGGCGTCGTTATGAATGCCGTTGACCACCCGCACGGCGGTGGTGACGGTGGTCGTCATGGTGCAGCCAAGGATCCGCGCACGCCGTGGGGCCAGAAGACATTAGGTTTCAAGACCCGCCGCCGCAAATCCACCAGCCAGTTTATCGTAAGAAGCCGCCACGCGGCCAAGAGGAAATAAGGTTATGAGTCGTTCACTGAAAAAAGGACCATTTATTGACCCTAAGCTTGCCAAAAAAGCGGCCGCTTTGGGGCCAGAGGACCGTACTATCATAAAAACCTGGGCGCGAGCAAGCGTGATCGCACCGGAATTCGTGGGCCGCACCTTTGCGGTACACAACGGCAAAGTGCATGTCCCAGTTTTCGTCACCGAGAATATGGTCGGCCACAAGTTGGGTGAATTTTCGCCAACCCGCAAATTCCGCAGTCACGGCGGCAAGCTAGCAAAGGGCAAGAAGTAGGTTTATTATGGCAGTTACAGCAATCGCAAAAGGTGTCAGCATGAGCCCGCGCAAAGTTGGCGTGGTCGTCGCTTTGGTTCGCGGCCGCACAGTCGCGGATGCGCTCACTATTTTGAGGCACACGCCGCGCCGTTCAGCACTCCCGGTTAAAAAAGTCATTGAGAGCGCTCGCGCCAACGCTGACCACAACCACAACCTCAAGCCCGACACACTGACGATCACCGAAATCAGCGTGTCGCCCGGTGCTCGTCCCAAGCGTTACCGCC
>WNGR01001362.1_pt1 | contig 27275 bp, 21 predicted proteins | sample 5407581 | NCBI WGS metagenome assembly WNGR01 (sample SAMN13153383, study PRJNA577476) | soil metagenome | isolation source: 80 cm soil or saprolite under Garry oak tree replicate 2 | place: USA:California | collected 2016-06-15
CGCCGGCACCTGGAAGGATCTGACCGACAGCGTCAACTCGATGGCGTCGAACCTCACTGGTCAGGTCCGCAACATCGCCGAAGTCGCGACCGCGGTCGCGCAGGGCGACCTCTCCAAGAAGATCACGGTGAATGTGAGCGGCGAAATCCTGCAGCTCAAGGAAACGTTGAACACGATGGTCGATCAGCTCAATGCCTTCGCGGCCGAAGTGACGCGCGTGGCGCGCGAGGTCGGCACCGAGGGCAAGCTCGGCGGCCAGGCCGAAGTCCCGGGAGTGGCGGGAACCTGGAAGGATCTGACCGACAGCGTGAACTCGATGGCGGGCAATCTGACCGCCCAGGTGCGCAACATCGCCGAGGTCGCGACCGCCATCGCCGGCGGCGACCTTTCACGCAAGATTACGGTCGACGTGCGCGGCGAAATTCTTCAGCTCAAGGAAACGCTGAACACGATGGTCGACCAGCTCAACCGCTTCGCCGGCGAGGTGACGCGGGTGGCGCGCGAAGTCGGCACCGAAGGTCGCCTCGCTGGTCAGGCCAATGTGCCGGGTGTCGCCGGCACCTGGAAGGACTTGACCGACAGCGTCAACTCGATGGCGGGCAACCTGACCGCGCAGGTCCGCAACATCGCCGAGGTGACGACCGCGGTGGCGCGTGGCGATCTTTCACGCAAGATTACCGTCGACGTGAAGGGCGAAATTCTCGAGCTCAAGAACACCATCAATACGATGGTGGACCAGCTCAATGCTTTCGCCTCGGAGGTGACGCGCGTGGCGCGCGAGGTCGGCACCGAAGGCAAGCTCGGCGGCCAGGCGCAGGTGCCGGGCGTCGCCGGCACCTGGAAGGATCTCACCGACAACGTCAACTTCATGGCGTCGAACCTGACCGCACAGGTCCGCAACATCGCCGAGGTCGCGACCGCCATCGCCAGCGGCGACCTGTCGAAAAAAATCACCGTCGACGTGCGCGGCGAAATCCTGCTGCTGAAGGAGACCCTCAACACGATGGTCGAGCAGCTCCGCTCCTTCGCCGCCGAGGTGACGCGCGTGGCGCGCGAGGTCGGCACCGACGGGCGGCTGGGCGGCCAGGCCGTGGTGCCCGGCGTCGCCGGAACCTGGAAGGACCTGACCGACAACGTCAACCTGCTGGCGGCCAATCTGACCACGCAAGTCCGCAACATCGCCGAGGTGACGACCGCGGTCGCGCGCGGCGATCTTTCACGCAAGATTACCGTCGATGTGAAGGGCGAAATTCTGGAGCTCAAGAACACCATCAATACGATGGTGGACCAGCTCAACGCCTTCGCTTCGGAGGTGACGCGCGTGGCGCGCGAGGTCGGCACCGAGGGCAAGCTCGGCGGTCAGGCCGCCGTGCCTGGTGTCGCGGGGACCTGGAAGGACCTCACCGATACCGTCAACGTCATGGCCGCCAACCTCACCGAGCAGGTGCGTGGCATCGTCAAGGTCGTGACCGCGGTCGCCGACGGCGACCTGAAGCAGAATCTGACCGTGAAGTCGAAGGGCGAGGTGGCGGCGCTCGCCGAAACCATCAACAACATGACGGATACGCTCGCGACCTTCGCCGACCAGGTCACCACGGTGGCGCGCGAGGTCGGTGTCGAAGGCCGCCTCGGCGGCCAGGCCAACGTGCCCGGCGCGGCCGGCACCTGGAAAGACCTGACCGGCAACGTCAACCTGCTGGCGGCCAATCTGACCAGCCAGGTGCGCGCGATCGCCGAGGTCGCCACCGCGGTGACCAAGGGCGATCTCACGCGCTCCATTCAGGTCGAGGCGCGCGGGGAGGTGGCCGAACTCAAAGACAACATCAATACGATGATCGGCAATCTGCGGCTCACGACCGACCGCAACACCGAGCAGGACTGGCTCAAGACCAATCTCGCCAAGTTCACCAACATGCTCCAGGGCCAGCGCGATCTCGGCACCGTCGGCCGGTTGCTGCTCACCGAGCTGACCCCGCTGGTCAATGCCCAGCAGGGCGTGATCTACCAGGTGGAGAGCGAAGAAGCACCGGGTCTGAAGCTCCTCTCTGCCTATGCCGACGACGGCCCCAATGGTCACACCAGGACGCTTCGGCTTGGCGAGGGTCTCATCGGCCAGTGCGCCGCCGATCGGCGACGCCTGCTGATCACGGAAATGCCGGGGAACGCCGTCCCGATCGGCTCGGCGCTGTTCAAGGTCATTCCCCAGAACGTCATCGTCCTGCCGGTTCTGTTCGAGAATCAGGTCAAGGCGGTGATCGAGCTCGCGTCCATCAGTGCGTTCACGACCTTGCAGACGACGTTCCTGGAACAGCTCACCGCAAGTATCGGCATCGTGCTCAACAGCATCGAAGCGACGATGCAGACCGAGGGCCTGCTCAAGCAATCCCAGCAGCTCGCCGGCGAATTGCAGGCGCAGCAGAAGGAGCTGCAACAGACCAACGAGCAGCTCGAGCAGAAGGCGCAGCAGCTCGCCGAGAGAAACGTCGAGGTGGAACGAAAGAATCAGGAGATCGAGCAGGCCCGCCGCGCGCTGGAGGAGAAGGCGACTGAGCTTGCGCTCACATCGAAATACAAATCCGAATTCTTGGCGAACATGTCGCACGAGCTGCGCACGCCGCTCAACAGCATCCTGATCCTGGGCCAGCAGTTGTCCGACAATCCCGATGGCAACTTGGCGCCGAAGCAAGTCGAGTTTGCCCGCACCATCCACGGCGCCGGCACCGACCTGTTGAACCTCATCAGCGATATTCTCGACCTGTCGAAGATCGAGTCGGGCACCGTGACGGTGGACGCGGAGGAGATCTTCTTCTCGAACCTCCTCGACATGATTGGGCGTCCGTTCCGCCACGAGGCGGACACGCGGCAGCTCTCGTTCGAGGTCCAGGTCGATGCGAAGCTGCCGCGAAGCGTTACGACCGACTCCAAGCGTCTGCAGCAGGTGCTGAAGAACCTGTTGTCGAACGCATTCAAGTTCACCACGCAGGGCGGGGTGCGGCTCAATGTCTCGGCCGCGACCGCTGGCTGGAGCGGCGAGCATCCGGTGCTCAACCAGGCGCCCGCGGTGGTGGCCTTCGAAGTCTCGGATACCGGCATCGGGATTGCACCGGAGAAGCAGAAGATCATCTTCGAGGCGTTCCAGCAGGCCGACGCCAGCACGAGCCGCAAATACGGGGGCACCGGACTGGGCCTCGCGATCAGCCGCGAGCTCGCCAACCTCCTGGGCGGCGAGATTCATCTGCGCAGCTCGCCCGGAGTGGGAAGCACGTTCACCCTTTATCTGCCGTTGAAATATGTGGGTCCGTCCTCGGCCATCCGGCCGGCGACGGGAATACCCGGGCCGGTTGCCCAACCTGCCTTGGCCCATGTCGTGGGTGCGCCGGAACGCCCGATCGAGCAGATTCCCGACGACCGCCTCGAGGTTCAGCCGGGCGATGCGATCCTGCTGATCGTCGAGGACGACCCGCACTATGCGCGGATCATGATCGATCTGGCGCGCGACAAGGGATTCAAGGCGCTGCTCGCCATGCGGGGCGACGACGCGCTCGATCTCGCCAAGCAGTACCAGCCGACTGCGGTGTCGCTCGACGTTTTCCTGCCCGACATGCTGGGCTGGAACGTGCTCAGTCAGCTCAAGCAGAATCCCTTGACCCGCCACATCCCGGTGCAGATCATCACGCTTGACGAGGATCGCCAGCACGGCTTGGCGCGCGGCGCCTTCTCCTTCATCGTCAAGCCCACGACCCCGCAGGGTCTTTCCGACGCCTTGGGCAAGATCAAGGAATTCGCGCAGCCGCGACGCAAGCGCCTCCTGGTGGTCGAGGACAACAGGGCCGAGCAGATGAGCATCGGCGAATTGCTCGGCCATGACGACATCGAGATCTTGAATGTCGCCACCGGCTCGGAGGCGCTGTCCACGCTGCATGAGACGCCGTGCGACTGCGTCGTGCTCGACCTGCGCCTGCCCGACATGTCCGGATTCGATGTCCTCGAAGCGATGCGGGAGGATGCGGCCCTTGCCGACGTGCCGGTGGTCGTTTTCACCGGCAGGGAGCTGTCGGCGGAGGAAGACGCGCAGCTTCACACCATGGCGCGCAGCATCGTCGTCAAGGGCGTCGAGTCGCCGGAGCGGCTCTTGGACGAGACCGCATTGTTCCTGCATCGGGTGGTCACCGAGCTGCCGCCCGAGAAACAACGCATGCTGGATCGGCTCAACAGCTCCGACGAGGATCTGGTCGGCCGCACCGTCCTGTTGGTCGACGATGACGCGCGCAACATCTTTGCGCTCTCGAGCGTGCTCGAGCGGCGCGGCATGAACGTGCTGACAGCTACGACCGGGAGCGAAGCCATCGAGCTCCTGAAATCGACGGATGAGCTCGCCCTGGTCCTCATGGACATCATGATGCCGGAAATGGACGGATATCAGACCATGCAAATGATCCGGGCTAATCCGGCATACCGTCGTCTGCCGATCATCGCGCTGACGGCAAAAGCCATGAAGGGGGACCGCGAGAAGTGCCTCGAGGCCGGTGCGTCGGATTATCTGGCCAAGCCGGTGAACACCGAACAGCTTCTGTCTGCGCTCCGAATGTGGCTCCACCGATAGGCTGCGCTCATGACTCCGATTGACAAGGTCAATGTTCTGCTGGTGGACGACCAGCCCGGGAAGCTGCTTGCCTATGAGGTCATCTTGCGTGATCTCGGCGAGAACCTCATCAAGGCGGCATCCGCTCGCGAAGCATTGGAATATCTCCTCAAGACCGACGTCGCGGTCCTGCTCATCGATGTCTGCATGCCGGATCTGGACGGCTTCCAGCTCGCCGCCATGATTCGGGAGCATCCGCGCTTTCGGCAGACCGCGATCATCTTCATCTCGGCGATCCATCTCACCGACGTCGACTATCTGCGTGGATATGAGATGGGCGCGGTCGACTATGTTCCGGTCCCTGTCGTTCCCGAGGTTCTGCGCGCCAAGGTCAAGGTCTTTGCCGAGCTCTATCGCAAGACCCGTCAGCTCGAGAAGCTCAATTCCGAGTTGGAACGGCGCGTAGCGGAGAGAACCGCGGCGCTCGAATCTTCGGCGACGCGCCTCCTCCAAAGCGAACAGCTGCGCAGCCTGGCGCTCGCGGCCGGCCAGATGGGATCTTGGGACTGGGACACCCTCAGCGGCACCTGCATCTGGGACGAAGGCCAATGCGGCATTTTTGGCGTAGATCCCTCAAGCTTTGCGGTGACGCGCGAGAACGTTCAGGCCTTGATTCATCCCGAGGACTGGCAGCGGCTGAAACAGGCGCTGGATGGTGTCACGACCAACGGCCAGTCCTATCAGGCCGAGTTTCGCGTGCGCCGGCCGAGTGGCGAATTGCGCTGGTGCATCGGCGCCGCCGCGGCCAATGTCGACGGCGCCAACCGGATCATTCGCGTCAGCGGCGTGACGGTCGACATCACCGATCGAAAAATAGCCGATGAGCGGCGGACATTGCTGGTCCGTGAGGTCGATCACCGCGCGCGCAACGCGCTCGCGGTCGTGCAATCGATCGTCCGCCTCACGCGCGCAAACACGATCGACTCCTATGTCGCGGCGGTTGAAGGCCGCATCAGGGCATTGTCGACCGCGCATGCGCTGCTCTCCGAGTCCCGCTGGGAGGGCGCGGACCTCAACGGGCTGGTCGACGAAGAACTGGCTCCCTACCGCGGCACCGAGGTCGAACGAGTCGCGGTCTGCGGGCCAGGGGTATTCCTCAAGCCAGCGACTGCCCAAATCCTCGCGCTCGTCCTGCACGAGCTTGCGACCAATGCCGCCAAATATGGCGCGCTGTCGATGACGTCGGGAAAGGTGAGCCTCACCTGGCGACCGGATCATGCCAACCTTCTGTTTCAGTGGACCGAGACCGGCGGTCCCTTGGTACAGCCGCCGCTTTGCGAGGGATACGGCGCCCGCGTCATCAATGCGAGCGTCGAGCGCCAACTCGGCGGGCGCGCGACCTTCGATTGGCGTCCGGAGGGCCTGCGCTTTGCAATGTCGGTCCCGTTGAGCGACGAAATCCGATCACCCGAGCTCGCTCGCGGCAATGGCTCCGCCGCCGAAAAGGACAGACGTGCCGTTCGCTCGACCGCGGTCGCCGGAAATCGCGTTCTGCTGGTGGAAGACGAGGCGCTGGTCGGCATGATGATGAGCGATACGCTCACCGAGCTTGGCTTCAATGTGATCGGTCCCTTTGCCACGATGGCCGATGCGAGCGCCGCGGCGGGGCGGGAAGACTTCCATGCCGCCATTCTCGACGTCAATGTCGAAGGGCAGCTCATTTATCCGCTCGCCGACATGATTGCGGCCCGCGGCGTGCCCTTCGTCTTTGTGACCGGTTATGGAGTCGAAAGCATCGAAAGGCGGTTTGGTCAGGTTCCGGTCCTCCAAAAGCCTATTGAACGGCCTTTGCTGCAGAACATTTTCGTTCTGGACGAGCAGGGTCAGCTCGGGTGCGCAGACAAGCGCCGTGCGGTCTTGTGAAATGGAACAAGCGCTCGATCGGGTTTGATTTGCCGGCCGGTTCCATGACTTCATCGCTCCCGTCAGCGGGGCAGGGCTGACAAGTCGCCGCTCTCGGCAGCACGGATCATGCGTCGCGCTCAGGCCTGCTCGCGCCGGAACGGGCCGAGGCCGGGCCGGTAGGACTTTTCGTCCAGGAACTGCTTCATGCCGGTCTGCTCGCGGATTTCCTTGTCGTTGCGTGCAAGCGAGTCCTGTTTGGATTTGAGATAATCGCGCGCCTGCTCGGCCGTCATGTCGCGCACGGCGCGGATCGCCTCCTTGGTATAGCGCACGACGCTTGGATTGAGCTTGACGAGCTTTTGGGCGAGCTTGACCGTCTCCTCGCGCAACTTCGCCTTCGGGACCGCGAAGTTCGCAAGTCCGATCTCGACCGCGCGCTTGCCGTCGAATGTGTCCCCGGTCACTGCGTAATAGAGAGCATGCCGCGGCAGCAGCATGTCCGCCAGATTCCAGCTCACGATCCCGCCAGGAATGATGCCCCAGTTCACTTCCGAGAGGCCGAAAGTGGCATCCTCCGCGGTGACCACGAAGTCGCAGGCGCAAAGCTGCGTGAACGCACCCCCGAAGGCATAGCCCTGCACCATGGCGATCGTCGGCTTCGGGAAGTTCGAGAGCCTTTCCCAGCGCCATCGGTGGCTCGCGTTGTTCGCGCGGTATCGCTCATCGGGATCGTTCTGGGTGCCGCGAAAGTAGAGGCGAAGGTCCTGGCCGGCACACCAAGCTTCTCCGGCGCCGCTGAGCACGAGGACCTGGGTTTCCTTGTCGGTGGTCAGCCAATCGAGCGCGTCGTCCATGTCATAGTGCAGTTCCGGGCTCATGGCATTGCGCTTGTCCGGACGGTTCAGCATCAGGAAGGTGATTCCATCCTCCCGCTCGATGAGTACGTTCTTGTACTGCTTGTCAGTCACGGCAGTCCTCCTTGGTCATCAACCGAAGAACCAGGTTCCGCCATATGAATGGGCGTCGCCGCCTGGTCAAGCATTGACCGGCCCTGAAGGGGCAGCCGCCGACCGCTGAGAAACAGGCGAGAGACCGAGGGAACGAGGTTCGGGAAGGAGGGCGGCTTCGAAGGCGCTGGCGATCGCCTCCTTGCTCTTGCCTGGCCGAATGGCGTCGCCGATGGCGATGACGATCTGTCCGGGCTTCGCCAATCGCATGAAGCGACCGGCCGTTGCGCGACGGGCCCGGTAATAGAACCAATGCCGAAACAGCGGTGCGGAAAAGAGCCGCGAGACACCGGGCCAACGGGCGACGCCCCAATCGAGCGCCTTGGTTGAAATCGAGCCGAGGTGAAACCGATATGCGGCGCCGGTTGCCACGACGATGCGGTCGAAGGGCGCGAGCACCTCCGCTGCGGTCGCGACATCGGTGTCGAAGCGGAAGACCACGCCCTTCCGAAGGCATGCGGCCACGAGATCGGCAATGTAAAGGTCGAAACTTCGCTCGCTCGCCTCGACCTCCTGGAACAGCGGGGCCTTGCCGGCGTAGCGGAACGCGCCCCCCGGACGTTTGTCCTTTTCGAACACGGTCACCTCGTTTCCCTCCGTGACCAGCGAGGCGTAGGTCAGGCCGGCGGGCCCGGCGCCGATCACCGCGATGCGCTCCCCGCGCGGGGAAGCGGGATTGGAAAACAGCGTCTCACGCCCTGCGGCGCCATTCACCACGCAGCCGATACGCGCTCCCCCGCGCATCTCGTTGATGCAAGTGTTGCAGGCGAGACAGCGCCGGATCGGCTCATTCCGGCGGAGCTTTTGCACCCATTGCGGATCGGCGATCAGCGTACGACCGAGCGCCACGAAATCCGCCTTTCCGCTCGCGACTGCTGCGGTCGCGGTCGCAGGGTCGCCGAGCCGTCCCACGGCGATGACCGGGATCCGCACTGCTTTCTTCACCTCGGCGGAGAAATCGAGAAAGGTTGCCTCGGGGTAGATCATCGGCGGGATGACGATTTGCGCGGACGGCAGCGACCGGTAGTGTCCCGCGGTGACGTGGAGCGCATCGGCTCGGGCTTCGGCCGCCCAGATCGCGATCCGGTTGCCCTCGCTGCAAGGCATACCTCCCGGGAAAAAATCCTCGACCGAGATGCGATAGATGACAGCCATTCCGGGAACCGCAGCCTTGACCGCCCGCAACACGTCGAGACCGAAGCGCGCCCGGTTTTCGAGGCTGCCGCCGTATTCGTCGGTGCGCCGGTTTTCAAACGGGGCGTGGAACTGTGAAATCAGGTATCCGTGTGCCGCGTGAATCTCGACGCAGTCGAAGCCGGCCTTCTGCGTGCGCATGGCGGCGGCGGCGAATGCCTGCACCGTTTCCCTGATCCGCGCCGGCGTCATCTCCTCCGGAACAATCGTCGCGAGCGTGGTCTCGTAGACAGGATGCGCAATCGCAGAAGGGGCGATCGGGGTCTCCCCGCAAATGTCGGCTCGCGTATGTCCGCCGGCGTGCCCAAGTTGGATCGAAGCCTTGGCGCCGCCCTGGTGGATCTCGTTCACGAGCCGCGTCAGCCCCGGCAGGAAACGGTCGTCATAGACGCCGATTTCGCGACGGCGGTGACGACCGGCTCTTTCCGGCGACGCCATCTCGATGGTGATGAGGCCGACCCCGCCGCTCACCCTCGCCATGTAATAGGCGACGGTGTCGTCGGTGACGAACCCTTCGCCGTCCGCGGTCCGGGTCGTCATCGGCGGCATCACGATCCGGTTCGGGATTTCAACCGGGCCGATGCGCGCTGGCGTCAGCAGGATGTTCATGACACGTGACTATACACGAGCGATCATGAGGGCTCACAGCACCGCAATCTCCCCGCCATCCAGATCGACGGTGGCGCCATGCAGCCAGCTTGCGCGCGCGGATACGATGAAGGTGACAAAATTGGCCACGTCCTCCACCCTGCCAAAGCGGGTGATCCCGGTCTCGCGACAGAACTGGGCGCGGATCTTCTGCTCCGGCTCCCCGGTCCGTTCCACCTCGGCCCTGATGCGCCGCCACTGTCGCTCGGTTTCGACCAGGCTCGGATGGATGCAGTTGACCTGCACGCCATCCTCCTTGCCGAGATCGGCCAAGGCTTTGGTGAAGGCCGCGCAGGCGGCGTTGACCGAGCTGCCGATGGTGAAGCTCGCATGCGGCTTGCGTCCGCTGGTGCCTCCGATGGCGACGAGTGAGCCGTGGCGTTCCTTCAAGAGCGGCCACGCCGCGCGCGCGAGCCGCACATGGGCAAAAAACTTCAGCGCAAATCCGTCCTGCCAATCGGCATCGGTCAGCGCGAAGAAATCGCCCCGCTTGGTCGCCCCTGCATTGTTGACGAGGATATCGAGCCCGCCGAACTCCCGCCGCGCCGTCTCCATGAGCTTGGCCGCCGCGCCCTCCGCGCGCAGGTCAAGCGCGACCTTGACCGCCTTGCGCCCCTTCGCGCGGATTGCGGCCGCGACATCGTCGAGCGCCCGTTCATCGCGCGCGGTAAGAAGAACGTCGCAACCCTCGCCCGCGAAAGCCAAGGCAATGCCCTGTCCGATCCCCCGGCTCGATCCTGTCACCAGCGCGACCTTCCCCCCAAGCCCAAGCTCCATTCGCCATCCCCCACGCCTGTCTTGCCGGAGCACTTCCTCTCCTCCGCAAGGTTAGCATATGATTGAATACTCGCTGACCAAGGACGCGGGGATTTTTACGATGAAGAGATTCGGCGTCTCCCTGCTCGCTGGCCTCGCCGGATGCTCTGCGGCGGTGGCGCAGGATGCCGCTTCCTTCCAGGGCAAGACCGTCTCGATGATCATCGGCTATGCGTCAGGAGGCGGGACCGATGCCTTCGGCCGCCTCACCGCCGCCTTCCTGGCGAACTATTTGCCGGGATCGCCAAAGGTCGTCGTGCGCAACATCCCTGGCGCCGATGGCATCACGGCGATGAACTATTTCGTCCAGCAGGTCGCGCCCGACGGCTACACGGTCACGATGGCCTCCAGCACCCAGGCCGATCCGCTGCTCTACCGCCAACCGCAGTCGCATTTCGACCCGACGACTTTGGCCATTGTCGGCGGCGCCGGGCGCGGCGGCTCGGCGCTCATCATCGGCAAGGATGCCGAAAAGCGCCTTCACGACCCGCAGGCTCGCCCGGTGATCATGGGCGCGCCCAGCGGAATCCCGCGCTCGGGCATGCAGATGACGGCCTGGGGCATCGAGTTCCTGGGATGGAACGCGAAATGGGTCATCGGCTATCGCGGCACCAATGAGCTCGTTCTCGCGCTCGAGCGGGGCGAGATCGACATGACATCGACCGGCAATCTGTTCCAGATCCAGAAGCTCATCGAGTCGGGCAAGTTCAAGATCCTGGCCCAGACCGGCACGCTCAAGAACGGGCCGGCTGTCGCTCGTCCCGATTTCGGCGCCGCCCCCATTCTTGAAAACATGCTGGCAGGAAGGCTCGGTGGACCGCTGGCGCTCAAGGCCTTCGATTACTGGCGCACCATTGCCGCCATGGACAAGTGGATTGCGCTCCCGCCCCAGTCGCCGAAGGCCATGCTCGACGTCTATCGCGAGGCCTATGGCAGAATGGCGCATGACCCGGATTTCATCGACCGCGGCAAAAAGATCAGCGACGACTTCGTGCCGCTGTCGAGCGGCGACGTCGAGACGCTGGTCGGCACGCTCGCAAGCACGCCGCCGCAGGCGATCGAGTACATCGGCATGATGCTGCGCAAGCAGGGGCTCGAGGTGCAGTAGCCCGTGTAGCCCCGCCGCCCCTTATTCCGCCTCGATCCCCTGCTTGCGCAGCATCGTGGTGAGATAGGAGACGGCTTGCGGAGCCGTGCTTCCCAGCCTGCCGATCAGGGCCTCGACATCGTCGTAGGCCATGGGCTCGAAGTCTTCGCTGATCCTCTTGCCGAGTTCGGCGAAATCGGGATCGGTGAAAGCAGAGTTGTAGGCGTCGCGATAGGCCCGCACGAATGCCTCGGGGGTCTTGGGCGGAAGCGCAATCCACTTGTCGAGCGACGTCATGCTGCTCCAATAGTCGAAGGCTTGGCGGACGATCGGGTCTTTGATCCTGCCCTCCATCAGCGTGGCGAACATCGGGGCGCCGCCGAATTCGGGACGTGAAACAATCCGTCCTCTGTGCAACGTCCCGGATTGACTCAGCGTCTGGAAGAGGCCGCTCCCCATGATCTTTTGGATCTGGAACAGATTGGCAGTCGAAGTGAGGTCGATCTCGCCGCGGTCGAGCGCGATCATCAGCTCGTTCGTGCCGCGATATCCGAGCACCCATTTGGCGTTCCATCCGAGGAACTCGATTCCCCAGGCCGTCATCAGCATGCCCGAGCGGGGCACTCCGCCGAGCGCGCCCATGATCGCAGGCGCGGCATTCTTGTCATGAATGCGCGCTTCGGCGCCCTTGCGGATGACCAGGACGGTCCCGCCGCGCCCGACGCCGCCGACGATGGGGAACGTGGTGGGATCGAACTGCGACTGTGGCTTGCGGTAGAGCAGCGGATCAGCCTGCGTGGTCGAGGCGATCGTCGCGGTCAGTCCGTCGGGGGCAACCTGCTTCACGATATAGTTCATCGCGGTGATGCCCTGGGCGCCGGGAATGTTGCGCACCACGACGTTCGGCTTGCCGGGCAGATGGCTGGCGAGGAGCGAGGCGATGAGGCGCCCGGAGGTATCGGTCCTCCCGCCGGCGGGGCTGCCGACGATCATCGTGATGGTCTTGCCTTTGAACGAAATCGGCTCGTCCGCGAACGCGGGCGACCCAAGGCCAGCCATCGACGCGAGCAGGGTCGCGAGTGCCGCCGACGCGCGCCAAACGAGGCCGTGATGACCCTGCCTCATGCGCCGTTTCCCTGCCCCGCGTGGGTTGCTCGTCTCTCGAATTTATACGCCCGCTCGCGGGCCTTAGAAAGCCGGGCCCGGCTGGCGGGGCGTTTGTATTATCGCGGGACTGCGTTAGGCTCATGGTGAAAAGAGCGTGCAGAACCGGACGCAATCCGGGGTCGCAACGTCGCGACCCGCGGTGGATGTTAAGGGCTTGAACATGAGCTCCGGCGCAGTCTTCGCGAATGTCTGCGACATGGATCGGATGGCCATCGCCCGGGTGGTTTCGCTCGTGATCGGCGCGATGCTGGCCTGGTCCCTGATCGGAAGCGCGGAGGCGGACGACTATTTCAAAGGCAAGACGATTCGCATCGTCGTCGGCACGCCGACCGGCGGCGGCTACGATGGCTATGCGCGGCTCGTCGCGCGCCATCTCGGCAACTTCATTCCTGGAAGGCCGGCGGTGATCATCTCCAACATGCCCGGCGCGTCCGGCACGAAGGCCGCGACTTATCTCCATGCGATCGCCCCCAAAGACGGTTCGGTGATCGCGACATTCAACAAGTCGATGCCGCTCTACCAGGCACTTGGACAGGCCGGGGTTGCCTTCAAGACCGAACAGATGTCCTGGATTGGCAGCGTAAGTCAGGCGGCGGATGTCGTCGCGGTCTGGCACGCGACCGGGGTCAGGACCATCGCCGACGCGAAGCGGCGGGAGGTCGTCATGGGAGCCGACTCCGGCGGCGGCACCATGTCGACCTATCCAGCCCTTCTCAACGCCATGCTCGGAACGAAATTCAAGATCGTAACCGGATATGCGGGGGGCAATGCCGTCAATTACGCCATCGAGCAGGGCGAGGTCGAGGGCCGTGGGAGCAGTCCCTGGGTCTCGTGGAAATCGACCAGGCCAGCTTGGGTGCGAGAAGGATGGATCGTTCCGCTCGTGCAGATCGGCTTCAAGAAGGACGCCGATCTGCCGAACGTTCCGCTGTTGACCGATCTCGCCGAGACCGAAGAGCAGAACCTGATGTTTCGGTTCGTCAGCGCGCCGATCTCGATCGAACGGCCTTTCGCCGGTCCGCCCGAAATGGCACGCGAGCCGCTTGGCATCCTGCGCGACGCCTTCGACCGGATGGTGAAGGATGAGGCCTTTCTGGGGGATGCGGCGAGGCAGAACATGGATGTCGATCCGCAGAGGGGCGAAGAGGTGGCAAAAATTGTCGCCGATATCGTCGCCGCCCCCGCAGCGATGGTCCGGAAAGTCAGGGAGATCATGGCCGCGAAGGATGCGAACGCAAGGAACGGCAGCAAGTCCTCGGCGGAGCCACAGGAATGAGCAGGCGCAGCCGGTGGTGTCTCGTTGTCTTGAGCGTTCTTGGCACGCTGGCCGGCCTGCACAAGCGCAGCGTCGAGGAGGCGAAGCTCGATTCGAAGGTGGGAAGATAGACTTGAAGGTGAGGACATCGAATTCCTCAGTCGCCTGCGCAACAAATTTGGCCTGCCGGCCGGCGATGTCGGCCGGTCAAGGAATCAGGAAAGTCCCGAGAGACCTTGAGGTGTCGGTGGAAAGCGGTGCTGCCAATCTCCGTTACCTGGTCGATTCCTATCTCGATTGGGCTGCGCGGCAGGACATTCCGATCGTCGAGGGGGTCGCCGTCGACCTCAACACGGTCGAGACCGCGCCGTGGTCGCGGCTGGGCGGCGGGTGCCGTGGCGCGTTCGTGCACCTGCGTGGTCGCGGCGACTTCGTCGCCCTGCAGGTGATCGACATCCCGCCGGGCGGAAAGATGGATCGGACGCGCCACCTCTATGACGAGGTCTTCTACGTGCTCTCGGGCCACGGCGGCGCGAACGTCGAGGCGGGCGAGACGCAAAGCTTCAACTGGGGACCGCGCGCCTTGTTCTCGCCGCCGCTCAATGCGCCCTTTCGCCTGTTCAATTCGTCTGGCGAGGAGCCCGCCCGGATCGTCTGCGCAAACGATCTGCCGTTTGTGATGAACGTTTTTCGGAACGAGAATTTTCTGTTCGACAATCCCTTCCCGTTTCCGGAGCGCGCGGGACGCGAGGGCTATTTTTCGGGCGAGGGAGAGCTCCTGCCGCTCCAACCCGGCAGGCACATGTGGGAGACGAACTTCGTCCCCGATCTCGGTTCCTTGTCGCTGCCCGAATGGGAGGCGCGCGGCGCCGGCAGCCGGAACGTCAAAATCAGCCTCTGCGACAGCTCGATGCATGTCCATGCCTCCGAGATACCGGCGGCCACCTATAACAAGGGCCGAATTGGCGCGGGCCCCCATGTGCTTGTGGTCGCCGGCTCGGGGTACACGTTGATGTGGAAGGATGGCGATGCCGACTTCGAGCGGGAGGACTGGCGGCCTGGCATCGTGTTCGTGGCTGCGCACGACATGTTCCATCAACATTTCAACACCGGGCCGGAGCCCGCCCGCCATCTCGCCGTCTCGCTCGGGAGCCAGCGCTACCCGGTACTCGCCCGGCTCGCGAGGCGCAATGAGGCGCTCGAAGCGTCGGTCAGGGACGGCGGCCTGCAGATCGATTTCGACGAACAGGACCCGCGGATCCATGCCATTTGGTTGCGCGAACTGGCCAGGACCGGCGTGGGAAGCAAATTCAAGGAGAATCCGTCGAGCGAGCGATCATGACACCCGCCCACCCAAGATTTTTGATCGATCCCTACCTCGATTGGGCGCACAGGGAAGGCCTGCCCATCCATGAGGATTTCGGGGTCGATCTCCTGACTGCGGAGACCGGGTCATGGCCGCGGCTCGGGGAGGGATGCGGGGGCGCGTTCATCCACCTCAAGGGCCGGGGCGATTGGATGACGGTCTTCCTCCTCGAACTGCCTCCGGGCGGCAAGTCGGCGCCGCAGCGGCACCTGTTCGACGAGTTGTTCTATGTCGTCTCGGGCACTGGCAGCGTCGTGGTCGAGATGCCCGGCGGCGAACCACACGCGTTCGAATGGGGACCGCGCAGCCTGTTCGCGCCGCCGCTCAATTCGCGCTACCGCATCTTCAATTCGTCCGGTCGCGAGGGCGTGCGTCTCGCTTGCGCCAACGACCTGCGCGTCCTCATGAGCATTTTCCACAACGAAACATTCTTCTTCGACAACCCGTTCGTTTTCCCCGAGCGCGAGGGATTGCCAGGCTATTACCGCGGCGAGGGCGAGATGACCTCGATCCGGCCCGGCCGCAACCTGTGGGAAACCAATTTCGTCCCCGATCTCGGCTCCTTCGAGCTCAAGCCCTGGGAGGCGCGCGGAGCGGGCTCATCGAACATCCAGTTCCTGATGAGCGAGGGCTCGATGGGCGCGCATGTCTCCGAAATGCCGGTCGGCACCTACAAAAAGGGGCACCGCCACGGCCCCGGCCTGCACATCTTCTTCATTCATGGCAGCGGCTACACGCTGCTCTGGTACCAGGGCGACCGCGATTTTCAGCGCGTCGACTGGCGCCATGGCATGTGCTTCGCGCCGCCCGAAAACATGTTCCACCAGCACTTCGGCACCAGCGCCCGGCCGGCCCGCTATCTCGCGGTAGGATTTGGAACCAAGCGCTATCCGGTCGTGCAGGAGCGTCGGATCGGCTCGCAAGGAAGGCGCACCGATGTGAGCATCAAGGAAGGCGGCTCGCAGATCGAGTATCAGGATCAGGATCCCCGCATCCACGCGCTGTGGCTGGAGGAACTGAGGAAGACCGGCGTGGCGTCGCAGATGGGAAAGTTCTTCGACGAGTCGCAGGCCTTGCCGGTGGCAGGGTGAGGAAACCAAACCCCAAGCTTGCCCTGTCGAGCTGAGGTTCTCGCTTCGCTCGCGCCTCAGGCGACAAGGCGAACGCGTTGCATTCAGCGAGTGAATGTCACGTCGGCAGCCCGCACTGGTGAGCGAGCATGATCTCGCGACGCTCGCGGGCGGACTGGACGATCGCGTTGCCCACCTCCAGTGTCGCCAGAGCCCAGCGGCCGTCGTGGGTGATCGGCTTGTCCTCGACCAGCGCCTCGTACATCTCCTTCATCTCGATGAGGCCGGTGCCGCGGCCGCCATGCACTGGAATGGAGAGCCAGGAGTTGATCGCGATTCAGCCGCCCAAGCTCGCCTGAACGGGCGACCTGCCACATCGCCTGGATGTCGGGGCTCATGCTGTAGGTCTGTCCGCAAAGGAGCTTGACCCCGTTTCGCTCCGCGGCGAGGCACATCTCCTCGCACTCTTCGACCGTGAGCGCCATGGGCTTGGTGCAGATCACGTGCTTGCCGTTCTTGGCCGCCATCACCGTGTGCTGACAGTGGAACTGATTGGGCGTGGCGACCCAGATGACGTCGATCTGCGGATCGACGCACAGCTCCTCCACACTGCCATAGGCGCGCCCTTGATACTTGCGCTCGAATGCTTCGAGCGCGCTGCGGCGGCGGTCGGCCGCAGCCGCGATCCGCGCGTGCGGGAATTGCTCGACACCGGGCAGGAACAGCGTGCTCGCGACTCCGAGCCCGGCGATGCCGAGCCGCAGGATTCTCGACTGGGCCCCTGGGGCGCCCATCATTTGGTCGACCATCGCCATGCGATCGTCCTTCGTTACGACGCGGTGCGTTACGATGCCGTAGATTGGGTTGATTTTGGCGCTTGATGTGACAAATTGATAGGACTTGCGAACAGTGGTCGAACACGCAACCATCAGGGCTCCCGAAGGGGAGGTCGAAGATGACGACTCAAGAACAAAATGACCGCCTCACCCGTGTCGGCCCAGGTACTCCAATGGGCAACCTCCTGCGGCGTTATTGGCAGCCTGTCGGAACCGCGAGCGAGCTCGAAAAGGAGCCGGTGCAGAAGGTGAGAGTGTTGGGCGAAAATCTCACCCTCTATCGTTCCGAGCGTGGAGAATACGGCCTGATCGGCGACCGCTGTCCGCACCGTTGCCTGTCCCTGGAATACGGCATTCCGGACCAGAAGGGGCTGCGATGCGCCTATCACGGCTGGCTCTTCGATGCGAAGGGCCGCTGCCTCGAACAACCGTTCGAGGACCGGACGCTGACGGAGAACCGCTACAAGGACAAGATCACGATCAAGGCCTATCCGGTCCAGGACCTGGGCGGATTGATTTTCGCCTATCTCGGCCCGACACCGGTCCCCCTGGTCCCGCGCTGGGACCTCCTCGTGCGCGAGGATCTGGACAAGGTGATCGAAATCCACAGGCTGCCCTGCAACTGGCTCCAGTGCATGGAGAACGCCGCCGACCCGGTGCACTTCGAGTTCCTGCACGCGCTCTACGGAAACTACCAGCTCAAGAAACTCGGCCGTCCGCCGGCCATGGTCGCGGCCCGCCATGTGAAGATCGAGTTCGATCGCTTCGATTATGGCATCATGAAGCGGCGGCTGCTCGAGGGGGAATCGCCCGATGTCGACGATTGGACGACCGGCCACCCGCTGCTGTTTCCAAACATTCTCGCCGTAGGCAGCACAAACGCCCCGACCTTGCAGTTCCGGGTCCCGGATGACGATGTTCACACGATTCAGTTCGCCTATCGCACCACCCTGCGCAAGGCGGGCGCCGCGCCGAGGCCGATGACGGTGCGGCACTCAAGCCTCTTCGGCGAGGATGGCAAGATCACCGCCGACAATATCCCGGCACAGGACATGACCGGCTGGGTGGGGCAGGGGCCGATCTCCGACCGGACCCAGGAGCACTTGGCCTCGAGCGACAAGGGGGTCGTGCTTTATCGCAGGATGCTGGTGGAAGAAATGGAGCGCATCGAGCGCGGCGAGGAGCCCATGGCTGTCATCCGCGACCCCAGGGAGAACGAGCCGATGATCGACATTCGCCGCGAGCGGCGGGCGTGGCAGGGGTTCCAGTCGCAGTACAAGACGATTTTCGAGAAGCTCGAAGAGCCGGTCAGGTCGACCTGACCGCTCGGACTTCATGAAGGCTGCGCGAGAGGCAGGTGCCCGCAACTGCGAGCCGAATGGGTTGCTTAGCCTGCTCCGTCAGGAAGGGTAGAGTGATCCCAAATATGCGGTCAGTCGTCCCCCGATGACAACAGCGGCCCACAGCAGGGTACTGGCGGCGACGATCTTGAGACCACGCGAAGATACGCTTCCCTTCGCCTCCCAGGCGGAAGCCTCTCGCTTCATGGTGCTATGAAAATACCACATCACAATACTGGCGATTATGACGAGCGTGAACTTCGAGTCGAACATGACGTCGGCCAGATAATCCGCAGGCTTCGTCATCCACAGCGTAAAACCGCTGAGGACTTGGACCACGAGGCCAATCCAGACGAAGGCGACCAGCTTGTTCAACGAGGTGTACGGGATCGTCCGGAACATCCCGAGCAGGCGCAGGCAGATGATAGCCATAAGACCCAATACCACCGCGGTTCCGAACGCATGGAATGTCAGCGCGATCGGCCAACCCGAGGATTGTCGGACCCATACTGCGTACTCTGTTTGCGTCAGCCATTCGAGCACGTTCACTCTCCTTGATCGTCATGTGTGCCGATAGGATCCGCGCTAGCCGTCACTCTGGTCCACGGCCTTGTTCAAGCAATATATTGCGGCAAAAGAAATGCCCATTACGACTGTCACGACTGAAACGACCATCAAAAGTACGGTGAAGTTCGCGTAGGTCATAGGCTATCCCTCCGCACTACACATAGGGTATGAGCCGGCCGCCCATGATCACTCCGGCCCAGGACAGCAGAACCACGGCGGCGACCCACTTGGCACTCATCGGCGCATCCTCTCCTGCCTTGACGTGCCAGAGCGGCTCGGACACGGAGAAATACAGGACCGCAATCGCGCCGATTGTAATAAAGGCGGTCTTCGGCACGAAAGTGATCGAGTTCAAGTAGCGGAAGGAATCGGCCTGCAAAATAAGCATTCCGCTAAAAACATTCATCACCACTCCGAGGACTCCCACCGGGAGCAACCGGTGCACGGCGGAGAACGACACGGATTTCCAGAAGCCCAGCACGCGCAGCGAAACAGCCAGCGCCGTGGCGAATATCAGCGAAAAGCCAAAAAAATGCAAGGTTTGCCATGGTACGAACCAAATGACGTGGTTTATCAGTAATTCGATGGCTGGGGTCCAGCCAGCTGTTGGATCGGTTGGCAATATATCCGTCGCCAATCGGATCTCCGGGTGGTTGATCTGCCCGCCGCGGTGGCCGGTTTCGGCCATCACGCCCAGAGTGATAATTGCGAAAGCCAGGACCACATATAGCGATCGATTGGAAAAGCGCCCAAGGTGCCGAAACCGCCACAGCTCGATCCAGGCGGCAACGCCGGTAAACGCAAGGCCAAACAGCATCCACAACGCCATATCGCGGTGGGCATTAATCAGGGCCTTGGAGACCCCGGGTATCGGAGGGTCGGTCAATGCCCACATCGAAGCGTTGCCGGTGACATAAGTCGGCACGCCTAATATCGCGCAAATGACAAGGAGGACGAGACTGCTGCGCTTCATAACAGTATTGTTCACGACGAGTCCGGTAATGAGAAAGACGAGCGCGACCACGAATCCGACGGTCGGGAAGTGATTCAAGATCATGTGTACATGCGACCAGGCCTGCGGAGTCTTCTGCGTCGCGGGATCCAATCGGAGCTCGTGGTGATTGATCTCCCAGCCAAGCTCCCCCACCAAGATCATCAGGCCCAGAGTGACAATCGCGAGACCCAGGACCAAATGCAGCGCATCGTTGGACAGGCGCCCTACGCGCGAAAACCGCCACAGCTCAAACCATGCGACGATGCCGGTCAGCACAAGGGCGCCAAGCGCTGCCACCCCCCACCCATAGTGAACATCCATCAGGTCCTGGGAAATCTTGGGATCCTGGGCCAACGCCGCCATCGAACGATCGCCGCTGAGATAAGTCGGGATGGCCAATATGCCCAAGATGCCAAACAGGAAGAGGCAGCCTCGCTTCAAACCCTCATTGTTTGTGGCGAATGCGGTAACGTACAAACCGAGCACAAATATAAGCCCGACCAAGGGGAAGACAGTCACTAGAATGTGGAAATGCGACCAAGACTGCGGGATCACATGCATGTAAGCTACCCACCCCGTAGATCAGAAACGATCCGGCCCCTTGTTGCAGCAAATATCAACTCGCTTCCAGTACGTCAACGGGATAGTTCCAGCGCGCGCCCTCGACAGGTCCTCTGCAGCAAGGAAACGGGTTGCGGCAACGCTTCGTCGCTCTCCGCGCGACGCCCATGAAGTTGGAGTTCCAATCGGCGTCACGCGCCTGGTACGTCGGCACCTTGGCCTCGCTTCGCCTTGTCACCTCCGTCGATTGAAGTATCGCAAATCCGGGGCCGGCTGGTCCTTCCTGGTGGGCTTGAGGTAGCCATCCTCGCTCACCGTATAGGATTCCGCGCCGATCATGACCTGTTGGTTGTTCTCGGCGCAAACGTATTCGGTCCAGACCGGATTACGCTCGCGACGGTAGCTCTGGGTCACCGTCCAGGGACGGGTCAACGCATGGTCGGTGGTCGTCACTTCATCATGCAGGATGTCGGAATTGGCTTTGTCGAGGGAGATCCGCTCCATGACGACGGTCTCGTTGTCCTTGTGCAGCGGCATGCCGCTCGCATCGAACGTGCGCGGGCCTTTCATGCCGCGGGTCTCGGCCACGAGTGTGTCGTACTTGCCGTCACCATCCGTGTCTTCCCAATGGCCGATGGAATAACCCGTGTAGGACGGCTCGATGTCGTCCGGCCATTTGCGTCCGTCGGAGAAAACCCGGCGGAATTCGTTCATGAAGCCGATCATCAGGTAGGTGGTATCCGGCATGACGATGATTTCCATCGATTCATAATTGATCATCGTCTGCGGCATGCCCGGCGGAAGGCAAGATCCGGTCGGGATGCCCCCTGCGCCGGGCGCGCGGTTGGCGAGCGCTACTTCCCAGATAGCCTGATACTCCGCTGTGAGCGGGGGTTGTTGCCCTCGGCCCGGAGGCTTGGTCGGATCCCATTGGCCGCCCTGGACGCCGCCGAGCCTGACCCACTGGCCCTTCCAGTCGGGATATTTGGCATCAACTTGCGCCTGAGCGGGAGCGGTCGCTGCGCTCAGCGCCGCTGCCATTGCGATGGCACCGATCGTGCGATAGAGCATGACTGTCCTCCCATTCTGACTGTGGCTGGTGGAACGAGGGGTGATCGCTCCGCTCGAACACCTCGGTCCTCAGCGTTGACCATGCCGAGCGCAGCCGGTGCGGAGGCACCGATCGAGCTCCGGTCAAGCATGACTGTCCTCCCATCATCACGAAGGGGCCCGTTGCACGCGACCACTTCCGTGCAGGCACTTTGGTTTCCCTGCCGTCACTTGTCGAAATATTTCAGATCCGGAGCCGGCTGTCCCTTTCTGACCGGCAGCAAGTAACCATCGCCGCTGATCACATAGTTCTCCTTCCCGATTTGGACGTGATGGTTGTCCTCGGAACAATAATATTCGGACCAAATCGGTTGTTTGGCGGCGATGCGACGGTAGGGCCGCTGCACCGCCCACGGGCGGGTCAGCGCGTTATCGATCACCGTGATTTCGTTGTAGAGGAGGTTCGGATTGTCCCTGTCGAGAGAGATCCGCTCCTTGACGATGGTCTGGCCATCCTGGTGGAAGGGAACGCCGCTGCTGTCGAAAGAACGGGGGCCTTTGATGCCGCGGGTCTCGATCACGAGCGTATCGTAGCGGCCATCGCCGTCGGCATCCTCCCATTTGCCGATGGAATATCCCGCGTAGGACGGCTCGAAATTCTCGGGCCACGCGCGCCCGTCGGTGAAAACGCGACGAAGCGTGTTGAAGAGTTCGAGCATGATGTAGGTGGTCTCGGGGGTGATGACGATTTCCATGGGTTGAACCGCAATCATCACCCGCGGCATGCCTGCCGGGATGCACTTGAACGATGGGTCGGTGCCCTGTCCGCCGGCGGCCTGGTCGCGCAGGTTGGCCTCGTAAATGGCTTGATACTCGGGGTTCAGCGGGGCTTGCTGGGCGAGACCTGGAGGCTTGCTGGGATCCCAGGGTGCGCCCTGGCCGCCGCCGGTCCTGAGCCATTGGCCTTTCAAATTGGGATAGTTCGCTTCGTCGAACGCCTGTGCGCCGGCGATGGCCGCGACCAGTGCCGCCGCGAGCGCGATTGCTCCGATCGGGCTACGAACGAGCATCACACCTCTCCCCATCACTTCCGGGTCTGATTGAAGTATTTCAGATCCGACGGCGGGGGGCCATCAAGTAGCCATCCCATCTCAGCACATGACGATTTCCGGCGATGGGGTGACGATCATCGCTCAAGGAATGCCTGACGTGATGCACGTGATGGTCGGGTCATTGTGCTCCCCGCCATGAGCCTGATCCGCGAGGCCGACCTCCAGGATGGCCTGGTACCCGGCATCAGCGAGGGCTGTTCAGGCCCGGAGGTGTGGGCATCGAACTGGTCGCCACGATCCTGATCCGCTGGCCCGGCTGGTCAGGATATTCGGTCTCGTCGGACGCCCGTGCGCCGCACCGTCACCAACACGACCGAACTGATCGAAATCGGGGAGGGCACAGATTGCCCTCCCCATCGGAACGATGGGTCGACCGAACTTATGACGATGGGCCAATGGACGTCAGTGGTCCTAATGGGTAACCACGATCGGCTTGCCGTCCTTCAACTTGGTCTTGTTCACGTTCCAGGCGCCGCCAGGCGCGCCGCTGCGCAGCGGATCGATCTTCATCTGAAGCTCGGTTCCGGGCGGAAGCGTCTTGCTCGACCAGCCGTCCCGCACGAGGGCGCTCGGGCTCCCGCCTTCGAGGTTCCAGACCACCTCGGTGCCGTCAGGCTGCTTGACCTGCAGGAGGATGAAGGTGTGTGGGCTGGTGAACTTGAATTCCTTCACGGTGCCGACGAGGTCGATCGGGTTTTCCTGATCGAACATCGCAAACGAGTGATGCGCCATCACCGCGCCGCTTGTCGCGACAAATGCACCACCCACCAACAATCCAATCAATTGGCGTCTCATGGTTAACTCCCTTTCGGTGTCCAGTCTCGAGTGACATTGGGCCACGCCGGCCAACCACCCATGGGTGACGACAAATCCTATCACGTCGTCGTGACAGGTGCCATAGATTGTGGCGGCCGAACCGGCCGAATTTTGCACCAGACCGGGCCGCTTGAACAGAGCCGAAAAAAATCATTTCGCACTCGTCGTCCGGATCGATTCCGAGCCTGCCTTTATCCCCGGTGGACGACAGGCGGGCATTGGGAAAAGGCCGGAAGGTCCGTGCCGCAGCAGCTTAAGGGCTGAAAAGATTGCGTTTTTTCTTGTGGGAGCTTGACCGAGCTTTATCCGTTAAGGTGCAAAGTGCCGCAAAAACCATATCCCGGGTCGTCGAACGTGCGAGGCGGGGGTACATCTCGATTCTGACGGCGCGCAGCGATCGGCTTGCAGATCACTCGATTGCCTGTTTATGCCGTTTTTATATCAGCCTGCGTGAACCGGAATCGATCTGCTGTCCCAGAACGCGCGATCCACAGTTTTCGATGCTCGGCAGGGCCACCGATGCGGTTCGCGGGCGTTGGCTTGGCTGCAGGCCCGGTCATGCCACGGCGGCTTGATCGACCGCCGCGCCCGCGGGCGTCGACCGCCGATCGAGCCTCAGCGTCAGACAGAAGGCCGCGCCACCGCTGCGCAGGAACGCGCCCAGCGGCGTCGTCACCGCGCGGTAACCCCTTTCCTTGAGCCGAGCGCGCAGGCGTTCGCTGCAGCCCGACATCACCAGCGTATCGCCGATGCAGACTGCATTGGCCGCCAGCTGGCAAGCATCCTCGATGCCGATCTCGATCCGCTCAGTCGGCGCCACCCGCTCGTGGATCGCGGTTTGGCCTGTGGCGGTGAAGGCGCCCGGAAAATACATGACCTCGCCATGCGGGAGGGGACACAGCGCCGTATCCAGGTGGTAGAAACGGGCGTCGGCGAGCTTGAGCGCGACCACATCGAGCCCAAACATGTCTTCGACCACGGGCTGGCAGGCCGCGTGGGAGCGCGGGCCATGTCCCATCCAAAAGAGATTGCGCGTCTGGTCGAAGACGCAGTCGCCTGCGCCCTCGAGCATGAGGCCGTCCGGCAGCTTTCTCACCGCATCGATGAGGCCGCGCGCGAGCAGCGACCGGAACGTGGACTCGAAATGGACCTCCTCACGCTGCCGCTCCGGATGGCGGAAGCGCGCCAGCAGCGCCTTGCGATCGAGAACAACGGCCGCATTCGCCGTAAAGACCAGATCGGGGAGGCCGGCTGCCGCCGGAACCAGTTCGATTGCCGCACCGAGCTGCAGCAAGGTGCGATGCAGCGCCGCCCATTCCTGTCGCGACGCGGCCGTCAAGCCATGGTCGTTCTCGGCCCAGCTCTTCGGGTCCATCCAGGGATTGATGGCATAGGTCACTCCGAAGTGCTCCGGGCGGCACATCAGGAAGCGGGGATTGGGTACTGGCATCGTCATGGTGGCCCCCTCCAGCGAGCGATGATCAAGCGGCGACCGGCTCATGCCTGCGCTCAAGCTCGCCGACGACCTCTTCGAAGCGGTCGAGCGCAAATTCGAGGTCCTCGGGCGCGATGACGAGCGGCGGCGCCAAGCGAACGACCGTGCCATGCGTTTCCTTCGACAACACGCCTTTGATCATGAGACGCTCGCAGGCCTCGCGAGCGCTCGCGAATTTCGGGTCGATCTCGGCCGCCGCCCAAAGGCCGCGGCCGCGAACCTCCTTCAGAACCGGGCTGCGCATCGCGCGCAGGCGCGTGAGCATGTGGTCCCCGAGCACGCGGCTGCGCTCGACCAGCCCCTCGTCCTGGATGATGCGGAGCGCCTCGAGCCCCACCGCTGCGGCGAGCGGATTGCCGCCGAAGGTCGAGCCATGGGAGCCCGGCGTGAACACGTCCATGACCTCGCGGCGCGCGAGGAAAGCAGAGACCGGAAGCACGCCCCCGCCGAGCGCCTTGCCCAAGGTCAGTCCGTCGGGCTCGATACCCTCGTGCTGGAACGCGAACCAGGCGCCAGTGCGGCCGAGGCCTGACTGGACCTCATCGAGGATCAGGAGCACGTTGTGCGCATCGCAGAGGCGGCGCAGGCCGGCGAGAAAGCCCGTCGGTGGCACGATGATGCCGGCCTCGCCCTGGATCGGCTCGATCAGCACCGCCACGGTCGCGGGCGTGATCGCCCGTTCGACGGCGGCGAGATCGGCGAAGGGAACGTTGCGGAAGCCTGGTGCAAACGGCCCAAAGCCGGCGCGATAATCGGCCTCCGAGGAGAACCCGACGATCGTGGTGGTGCGGCCGTGGAAGTTGCCGTTGGCGACGATGATCTCGGCGCGGTCGCGAGCTACGCCTTTGACGCGATAGCCCCAGCGGCGGGCGGCCTTGATCGCGGTCTCGACCGCTTCAGCGCCGGTATTCATCGGGAGCGCTGAGTCGAGCCCGGTGAGCCGGCAGAGTTCACCGAGGAACGGCCCAAGCCGGTCGTTGTAATAGGCGCGCGAGGGAACCGCGAGCCGCCGCGCCTGCGCTTCGAGAGCGGCCAGAATACGCGGATGGGCGTGGCCATGGCTCGCCGCCGAATAGGCGCTCATCATGTCGACGTAGCGCCGCCCGGCGACGTCCCAAAGGTGGGCGCCTTTGCCGCGGGCGAGAACGACGGGGAGGGGCTCGTAGTTGCGAGCGGAGAATTGGGTTTCAAGCTCGATCGGGGTCATGGGCAGCTCCCTACGCGATAGGCAACAAACGGAACCCGCATGCGATCAATATGGGTTCCCGCGGCTCGCTGGTGTGGCCGTAATGACGGGCGGATACGGCCGATTCCGCTGTCTCGCGACGCTCGCACGACAGCTTTGGCCGCAAGGGAGAACGAATCGAGAGCACCCGGGGCGAATCAGCACCCCGGCAAGGCTCAAGCAGACGACCCGGCCAGAAGCGACACCGGATAGCCCGTAAAGCGGCGGATCGGGCGCAAGGCCACATGGCTGACGATGCGCGCGACCCCGAGACTGGCGTCGTCGATCAGGTCGGCGGTCAGCACTTCGTAGCGGGCGAGGTCGGCGCAGACGATCCGCGCGAGATAGTCGAAGTCGCCGCTCACCTCCCAGCACTCGACCACCTCCTCGATCGCCGCCACCCGGTGCTCGAAGCGATCCTGGCGCCCATGCTTTTCGAGGGTGATCTCGGTGAACACGGTGATCGGGCGTGACAGCCGCTCGAGCGCGACCACCGCCTGATAGCCGGCGATGATGCCTGCGGCTTCGAGCCGTCGCACCCGTTCGAGGCAGGGCCTGGGGGTGAGGCCGACGGTCTCGGCGAGTTTTTGGATGGTCGAGCGCCCATCGCGCTGCAAGGCGGCCAGGATCTTGATGTCGATCCGATCCAAGGCGGGCGGGCGTTTGACGGCCATGGCAGGCGCGGTCCGGACAGGCGCGATTCGCCGTCAGTAGGCGCCAAGCCTTGTCCGATGTCCACCCGCACCGCGCGCGAGGCCTAGTTCGACGGAGTGAAGGCAAGCAACAGCGTGCCTTCTTCGACCACATTGCCGGGCGCGTAATGCACGGCTTCGATCATGCCGTCCGCGGGCGCGGCGATGCTGTATTCGAGCTTCATGCATTCGAGCAGAACGAGAACTTGGCCGCGCTTCACGCTGCTGCCAGGCGATACCAGCACATCGAGCACGCGCCCATGCATCGGCGCGGCAAGCCGCGCCGGGCCGAGCTCCGCTTGCGCTTGGCGGGCGAGCGGGTCGAGATGGCGCAGGCGCCACGTTTCGCCATCAAGCGCAATGATGAACTCGCTGCCCTCCCTGGTCACCTTCGCAATCCTCGGCGCGGATTGGAATTCGAAGATCAGCTCGGTTCCGCGGCTGCTCAGCAGACCGACATCGGCGTTGGTTTCGTCCAAGGTCATCCGCA